>ENA-UPXM01001768-UPXM01001768.1-activated-sludge-metagenome-genome-assembly--contig:-NODE-1768-length-26675-cov-6.957814_pt1 | contig 26675 bp, 22 predicted proteins | sample MGYA00238178_ERZ772708 | MGnify/ENA primary metagenome ERZ772708 (study PRJEB29002, sample SAMN05720212) | activated sludge metagenome | isolation source: anaerobic digester from wastewater... | reverse complement strand
TGACCGTCACGCAGCGCTTGCGGTTGAAGCCGAACTCCTCCTCGAGGAAGGCGATCGACGGCTGCAGGATCGAGACCGAACTGGTGACGCCGGCTGTGAAAAGCAGCGCGAACCAGGCGAAGCCGATCCAGGCGCCGCCGGCCATGTGGTTGAAGATCAGCGGCGTGGTGCGGAAGGCGAGACCGAAGGTGCCGCCCTCGACCGCCTGCGCGGTGCCTTGCGGGCCGAAGAAGAGAAAGGCGGCGGGCACGACGATCGAGGCACCGAGCACGACTTCGCAGAACTCATTCAGGAACGAGGCGGACGAGGCGGGGAGCAGCACGTCGTCGTGCGCCTTCAGGTAGGTGGCGTAGGTCAGCAGCACGCCGATGCCGACCGAGGTGGAGAAGAAGACCTGGCCGGCGGCTTCGAGCCAGACGCGGCCGCTCTTGAGCGCGGTGAAGTCAGGATTCCACAGAAAGCCCAGGGCGCGGTCGAGGGTCCACGCCGGGTTCACGGGCGTGCCCAGCGTGAAGACGCGCACCATCAGCACGACGGCCGTGATGAAGAGCAGCGGCATGGCGATTTTGCAGAAGCGCTCGATGCCGCGGCTGATGCCGTGGTAGACCACCCAGAAGTTGGCGGCGAAGGTCACGAGGAAGAAGCCGTAGGCGGCGCGACGACTCTGGAAATAATCGCCGCTGCCGCTCAGGAAACTGCCGAGAAAGGCACCCATGCGGTCCGGCGTTTCGATCGCGGCGTAGCGGCCGGTGAGGGCGAACACGCTGTAGGCGAGGGTCCACGACTCGATGTAGACGTAGTAGAAGAAGATGCCGAGTGCGCCGGTGATGCCGAGCACGCCGAAATACTTGAGCCAGGGGCGGCGCCGACCGCAGACCGCGTCGAAAACGCCCGGCGCGCTGCCGTGTCCGAAGCGACCGCCGTAGCGACCCATAGTCCACTCCATCCAGCAGAGCGGCAGAGCGAGAAACAGAAAGGCGATGAAGTACGGAATCATGAAGGCGCCGCCGCCGTTGCGGGCGGCCACGCCGGGGAAGCGCAGGAAGTTGCCGAGTCCGACCGCGCAGCCGGCGGCGGCCAGAACGACACCGATGCGGCTGCGCCACGCATCGCGAACCCTTTTCGACATGGATCACTCCCTGTTGGTTAATGAACATGGTCTCGGCGGTTGCCGTTCGCTTCATACACACAGGCTCATCGAACGAAAGTCAGTTTACCGGAAGCCGGGCGGAGCGGGTAGCCTTTTTCGCACGATGGCAGGAATGCCAACTTCCGGTTGACAGCAGCGGGCGGGCTTTGCTAAAGTGCGCACCCGTTATGGGACAACAACTTAGAAAACGTGTGAAGCGCCAGCGCCGTGATGCCCGCAACAAACGGGTGAAGGAGCGTCTGCGCGCCGGGATGAAAAAGTAGCCTTTTCGTCAAGGTGCGATGGCCGAGTGGTTAGGCAGAGGTCTGCAAAACCTCGTACAGCGGTTCAATTCCGCTTCGCACCTCCATTTTAACCGCTGACTTTCTGCCTTGGCGTGAAGTGAGCGGTTATTTTTGTTTGGGCCGATGAGGAATAGGCATGATCGACACGGCATTTGCATACCGGTATTTCGAGACCCGCCGCCAGGCGATCCTGGACGACTGGTTCGCCCTCTTGCGGATTCCGACGGTCGGTGCGGATCCCAAACGGCTCGGCGAGTGCGCGCGCGCGACGGCGTGGCTCAAGAAGTTTCTGAAGCCGCTGGGGTTCGAGGTGGAGATTCTGACGCCCGGCAGCGGCCTGCCTGTGCCGGTGCTGGTCGCGGAGCGGCCGGGGCGCGAGGGTGTGCCGACGGTGCTCTTTTACGGCCACTACGACGTGCAGCCCGAGGACCCGCTGGCTGACTGGCAGACCCCGCCGTTTGAGCCGACGCTGATCGAGGGGCGCGTTTACGCGCGCGGCGCGCAGGATAACAAGGGCCAGGTGTTCGGCTTCCTGCAGGGCGTCAAGGCGCTGGTCGAAGCGGGCGAGAGCCTGCCGACGATCAAGCTGGTGCTGGAGGGACAGGAAGAGAGCGGCAGCTCGGCGTTGAACGATCTGGCGCCGATTTTGCGACAGCGGCTGCAGGCCGACGTCATGATGGTCAGCGACACCTCGTGCGGGCCTGAGAACCGGCCCTCGATCGTGGCCGGCCTGCGGGGGGTGCAACACCTCACCGTCACGCTGGCAGGTCCGTCTTACGATCTGCACTCCGGGGTTCACGGCGGCGTGGCGCCCAATCCGGCGCAGGGCATGGCGGCGCTGCTCGCCTCGCTGCATACGGCCGACGGCGCGATCGCGGTGGAGGGTTTCGGCGACCGGGTGCATCATCCCGCGGCCGACGAGATGGCGATCGCGCGGCAGGGCGCGGTGACGGACGAGCAGTACGCCTGCGAGATCGGCTGCCCGCCTGCCGGCGGACGGCTGGGGCTGGACGCCGTGACGCGCGGCTGTTTCGAGCCCACGATCGAGATCAACGGCGTGCATGCGGGATACGGCGGGCCGGGCTCCAAAACGGTGATTCCCGCGACGGCGGTCGCGAAGCTCAGTATGCGGCTGGTGCCGGACCAGCGGCCGGAGGAAACGTTTGACGCGGTGCGCAGGCATCTTGAGGCGCACTGTCCGCGCGGCATGACGCTGACGCTGTCCGAGGCCTGTGTCGGCGCGCCGGGTTTCCGGCTGCCGCTCAACTCGCCGATCTTCCGCCTGGCGGCGGAGGTGCTGGCGCAGATGGACACGCGCGGCGCGATCTTCCGCTGGGAGGGGGCATCGATTCCGGTGGTGGCGCGCCTGCACCAGCTTACCGGCGCGGCGCCGCTGCTGGTCGGCTTCGGCCGCGAGGAGGACAAGATCCACTGTCCCAACGAGTCGTTCGGGCTCGACCAGTTCACGCGCGTGATGACCTGGTCCGCCCTGATGCTCAAGGCGCTGGTTTAACCGGCACAAGAAAGCGAGGCGGTGATGACACTACGCGGGGCTTGGGCCAGAATGACGGGGCTGCCGGACGGAGTCGGGCTCGGGAGTGCCGGCAGAGACGGGAGTGCCGGTGGCGGCCGAGGGTTGCCGAACCTGCCGAACCAGAAAACCTCTGCGGCTCCGCGTCTTTGCGCCTTTGCGTTAAAAAGTATTCTGGCGGTGCTGGTGTTCGGGCTCGCCGTGTGCGCCCGTGCGGACATGGCCGAACAGGTGCGGCTCGACATGTTCTTTTCGGCGGGCTGTACCGAATGCGAGCGCGTCAAACGCGAGGTGCTGCCGGAGCTTGAGGCGCAGTACGAGGGCTTTTATGACTTGGTCGGCCATGATCTGCTGCAGCCGGAGTCGGTGCCTCTGCTGGTGGCGTATCAGGAGCGTTGCGGCAACCGCGACAACGGACGCGTGTCGATCATTGTGGACCATACGGTGTTTCTGTCGGGTTACGACGCGATTGCGACCGGGCTGTTTGACCGCGTGAACGCCGCGCTGGTGGCGCGCCAAGATCCGGCGTGGCAGGCGCCGCGCGCGCCCGACTTGGCGGACGACGAGGCGGACGCGGTGGTGCGCCGCACCGTGGACGGGCTGACCTTTTCGGTGGTGGCGCTGGGCGGATTGCTGGACGGCTTCAACCCGTGCGCGGTCTCGACGCTGATCTTTTTCATGAGTGTCTTGGCGGTGGCCAAGGCCTCGCGGCGCACGCGGCTGCTGGTGGGCGTTTCGTTTATTACCGCCTCGTTCTTTGTCTACATGGGTCTCGGTCTCGGCTTCCTTTACGTGTTCCGCCAGGCGCCGAATTTCGCGACCGTAAAAAAGGTGGTGGAGGTCGTGCTGGGCCTCTGCATGATTCCGCTGGCCGTGCTCTCATTTCGTGACGCGATCCGCTTCCGTAAATCGCAGCGTCCGGATGACGTGACGCTTCAGATCCCCAAGACGATCAAGACGCGCATCCACGGCTTCATGAATAGCCGTCTGGGCATGGGCGGTCCGATCTTGGGCGGTCTGGTGACCGGTGCGGGCGTGACGGTGCTGGAGAGCGTCTGCACGGGCCAGAGTTATGTGCCGGTGCTGATGTACATGCTCAAGAAAGAGCATGCCGACCTGTGCACCTGGTGCCTGCTGGTGATCTACAATCTGCTGTTCGTGCTGCCGCTGGCGGCGGTCTTTGTCTGTTTCCATCGCGGCATGCAGCTCACGGCGCTGATCGACTGGAGCAAGCGCAACCTGGTGGTTGTCAAGATCCTGCTTGGTCTCTTCTTCAGCGCCATGGCCGTGCTGCTGCTGCTGGCTTAACACCGTGATCCGACTGATCAAAAGCGTGCACCGGGCGGTCAAGCGCCGCCGCCACTTCCGCAGCGGGGCGGCCCGCCTCGCGCAGGTGCTGCCGTCGCTGGCGGCGGTGTGCGGCGGGCCGGTAAGCGTGCGGCGCGGCCAGGGCGGCGGCCACGATTTCGTCTATTTCGTGGAGCATGATGGCCTGCCGGCCGGCGTGTTGCGCATCGCGAATCCGGCGTATGTGCCGGAGGGGACGCCGACTGAGGCGCGTCTGAACGGGCCGCGGCTCAAGCTGACGCCGCGCGAGCGCGTGGCGCGCGAATGGCGGCTGTGCGAAGCCGGCTGGCGGCACGCGCTGACGCCGCGGCCGCTGTGGCGCTCCGAGACGGGCGATGCCCTGCTCAACAGTTATCTGGCGGGCAGCCGCCTCTTCGACTGCGTGCAGGCGGGACGGATCTCCTTCTGGGACGCCATCGAGCGGGCCGCCGAGCGCGCGACGCTCTTCCACACGCTGGTCGGCGAGGCGCACATGGATCTGTCGCTTTTCAACGTTTATGCCGATGAGGGGATAGGCGTGCTGACGCTGATCGATTTCGAGCTGTCGCCCAATCCCGCGCTGAGCGCGGAGGAAGCGCGTCTCTTCGACTACCTCAACCTAGTGGAGATGGCGTACAAAGAGATGCCGGTCGCCGAGCGCCGCGCCGCGCCGGAGCGCTTGGAGCGGTTGTTCGCGGCGCGCGTGCCGCGCGAACTGCACGGCCTGCCGGTCGCGCGGCTGGCGCCCAAGCTGCCGCGCCTGTTGTCCGATACGGCCTTCCGCGCGGCGTTGGCGCGGCATCTCACTGTGTAACAACCCGGAGCGAGCGGCATGAAGCCTGACACGCGGATGGACGAAGAGTACGCCCTGCTGGACAGCGGCGACGGCAAGAAGCTGGAGCGGTTCGGCCGCGTGGTGCTGTCGCGGCCGTGCGCGCAGGCGGTGTGGACGCCGGCCTTGCCGGCGGCCGAGTGGGCGCGCGCGGATGCCGCGTTCGACCGGACCGAGGGCAACCAGTGGCGCAACCGCGGGGCGCTGCCCGGACAGTGGGCGATCCGCGTCGGCGGGATCGCCTTCCAGCTTTCGGGCACCGATTTCGGGCATCTCGGGATCTTTCCGGAACAGCGCGCGCAGTGGTGTTGGATCCGCGACACCGTGCGGCAGGCCTGCGCGGCGCGCCGCCGTCCGGTTCAGGTGCTCAATCTGTTCGCCTATTCGGGCGGCTCCACCCTGGCGGCGGCGTTGGGTGGCGCGGAGGTGTGCCATCTGGACGCTTCGAAGGGCATGGTGCAATGGGCGCGCGACAACGCCCGGCTGAACGGATTGGAGGCGCACCCGATCCGTTGGATTACCGACGACGCGCACAAGTTCCTCTGCCGTGAGGCGCGGCGCGAGCGCCGCTACGACGCGGTGATTCTGGACCCTCCGACCTTTGGGCGCGGCCAGAACAATGAACTGTACAAGATCGAGAAAGACCTGCCGGAGACGCTGCGGCTCTGCCGCAGCCTGCTCTCGGCCGAACCGCTCTTCATGCTGCTCAGTGCTCACACGCCGGGTTACACGCCGGTGGTGCTGGGCAACGTCTTGGGGCAGGCGGTCAGCGGGCTGGGCGGCCGGACCGAGAGCGGCGAGATGGTGCTGAACGGCGCGGACGCGCAGGTGCTGCCCACGCCGTGCGGGGCTTACGCGCGCTGGAGCCGCAGGGCATAGCGCGATGATCGGCGGTCAGAGATCGGAGGTCAGAGGGCAGCGGGGCGGTTACGCAGTTTGGGGACTAGCCGGTATATTGTTATGACTGCGCGGCCGCTTACCGCTTACACACTCTGACCTCCGATCTCTGCCCGCCGGTCTCCGCCGTTTGGCGACGCTGCCGGCGCATGGCCGCGGCCATGATCACGCAGAATCCCCCTACAACCAGCAGGCGGAACAGTCGGCCGGAGCCGGGCTTGGACTCAGCCTGAGCCTGTGCGGCTCCATCCGCCGGATCGGCGGGTCGCGCGGGGGGCCGGGGGGCCAGCAGCTCCGCCTCGGTGAGCGTGCCGGCGATCCATGCCTGAACCTGGTCCGGCGGCAGGTTGCGGAGTCTTTCGGCGCGCGCAAGAGCGTCGGTGCTGCGCCGGGCGCGCTCTTCGATCGGCGCGGAACCCAGATGGGCGGCGCGCGTTTCAGCGTCCAGTTTGTCGGTGACCGCGAAATCGGGGACCAAGGAGCCGTCCACTGCGGCCTGAGCGGCCGTGGCGGCAGCGAGCGTGAGGGCGAAGGCTTGGAGGAAGGAGGTCCGGGTCATGGCTTTACCTCCTGCCATTCGATGACGCGCGGGGTGGCGGGCGACATGGGCAGAAAGATGAAGAAATTAATGCCGTCAGGGCTGGTCGAGCCCAGTCGGATATCCCAGTTGAACTGTACGGAACGGTTGTAGATGATGCCTTCGTCGCGGCAGACCAGGGCGCCGTTGAATTGGCACTGACCGACGCGGCCCATAGTGGCGTGGTTGTTATAGAGCACCGCGTCGATACGCGTGATGTCGCCGCTCTGCGCGAGCTCGGCGATCCTTCGGTTGCCGACGGTGCTTTCGTAGTAGCGGCGGTCAGAGGTGGAGGAGGGTTCCCAGATCTTTTTTTTCGAGTTGTAGACATACTCGACTTTGGTGCCGCTGTCCCTGAGCGTGTAATTCCCGCCGAAGGTCCCGCTGTAGCCGATGGAGGCGTCGGAGGGGTCGCAGGCATAGGGTTTGACAAACGGCGGGGTGATGTAGTCCCTGACGCTGTTCATCCAGCCGCTGGCGGTGTAGTCGCCGAGCACGATATTGCCTTTGGCGGCGAGGCCGAGCATGTCCTTCTTTTCGTTCTTCTTGACGGTCTGCTCGGGTTTGGTGTCGGGCTTGGGCCAGCTCGGCGGGTCGCCGTTGGTGATGTTGCCCACGATGTGGATGTTGCGGCCGGCGTAGATGGCGCCCTGTCCCGTGACGGTGCCTTTGATGATCACGTCGCCGTCGACCACGATCGGGCCGTCGACCACGATCGGGCGGACGCTGCCGTCCAGCACGAGGCATCCTTTGTCGGCGCCGCCGGTCAACCCGGAGGGGCCGGCGCCGCTGTGGCAGGCGTCCACCAGCACCTTGCCGTTCTGCTTGATGGTGGAGCCCCAGGCGTGGGCGATCTCGCGATAGGCGTCGAGGTCGCCGAGGAACGGCATGTCCAAGGGCTCGTTGTAATCGTTGAGGTGGCACGTGCCGTCGTAGCCCATGGCCCACAGGAGGCCGTCTGAGGAGGTGGGCGTGGTGGGGCGCGCACGCAGGTTGCCGAGCGCCCAGTACTCGGTCACGGTCTTGTATTGCGCGGTGCCGCTGATGGCGCCGCTGGAGCCCAACTCGCTGTTGGCGGCGGCGTAGGCGTTGCCGTTGACCCAGGAGGCGCCGTCCAGGAAGAGATCGCCGTTGGCGCGGATGTCGCCGTTGGCGGTGACGCCGCCCCCCATGAACCAGCCGTAGTTATTGACGAAGTAGGCGTAGTCGAAGACCGAGGCGCGGCGCAGGCCGTATTCGACGGTCTCTTCGATCACGCGGGTGACGGGGATGCCGGCCGGCGTGGTGCTGGATGCGACCGCACGCAACGTGAGGCGGGCGAATTGGTTGACGGCGGTGACCGGCGTGCGGGTGACGGCGAGGAGGGTGACCGAGACGGAGCACCCGTTGATCGACTCGTTCTGGCACAGCGGGTTTTCATAGCCGGAAAGGCCGACCGAGGTTTCAGAGGTGGTGTCGAACCAGGCGAGCAGGTTCCATGTGGACGGCGATGTTCTGAAGTAGGCGCGGAAGGCGCGGAGGGTTTCCGCCTTTTCCCGGTCCAGTGCGCTTTGGGCGCTGAGTCGGCAGTATGTGGCGGAGGTATAGGCACCGGCCGACCGGGTTGCGTTGAGGATCAGGCTGAGCGCGCTGCCGGCGAGGATCCCGACGACCAGCATGGAGCAGAGTACGACGGGCAGGACAAAACCGCGGCGAGTGGAGGATTTCATGGCTGTAGGCCTGTTTGGTGGTGTGTGGCGAATGTGGCGGACTGCGTGCGGGGGCGTTACGGATTCATGATCTGCACAACGGTTTGGTTGCGCTGCGTATAGGTGCGGTCGGCGATCAGAAGCGCGAGATCGAGGTTGAGAATCACCATGCCATTGTCATTGGTGACGGATTCGAAAATCGTTTCGGTTTGAAAGACCAGCGGCGTTCGCGACAGCCAGCCGGCTTTTTCGCGGTCGGCTTTGATTTTTTTGTTGCTGCCGACCTCGAGTCGGTTGTTGCCGCCACCCCGTTTGGGCTTAAATCTCAGCCCGTTGCCTTTACCGTTAGGGTTTTTGTTTTGGATAGTCAGTTCATCCAAGCAGGCGTTCATCAGGCCGCCTTCGCCCTCCGCGATGTCGTAGAGCAGCTTTTCCCGCAGGGCGCGCGTTTGGAAGGTGAGCTCGATGTCGGCGGCAGTGGCTTCGAGCAGGCGGTGTGAAGCCACCAGCGTGGTGGCGGCCTGTGCCATGACTATGGTCATAATGGCAGTGGCGAGCAAAACCTCGGGCAGGGTGAATCCTTGCCGCCGCATTTGATCGGCGGTCCCTTCAGTGCCAGGCATGGAGCATCTCCTATTAAAGACCGGAGCGGAACAAGTTCCGGTCGGCGCGGTGGCGTTCAAGAATGTAGGGCTGCGCGAGCCGTCGCGCGCCGCCGTTGGGCAGCGGCCATTGAACATTCGCGATAATTTGCCAGTGGGTCACCGGACGGCCCATCGGCTGAACTTCCAAATAATAGGCGGGCGTGCCGGTGCGCAGAAACGCCGACGACCGGTCCGGCGGGACAGCCTGCCAGCCGGCCGGGAACGCAGTGGGGGTCGCGTTCAGGTCGAACCATTCGGTCTTGCGGTTGAAGACATCCCAAGCCGCATCGAAGGCGAGGGCGTCGGCGGTCAATTGCCACCGCAAGTTTGCCGCACTGCGACGGCAGAAGAGCAGGGTCTCGAACAGCACCAGGAAGAGCAGCAGGCCAAGCGACGAGGCGAACATCACCTCAACCAGCGTAAAACCGCTGGAAGCGCGAGCCGGTCTCGAACACTGCTCATGAGCAAGGCCGCGTGTGCGGCCTTTCAAGGTTTTCATGATGGCTTTCCGTTAGAAATCGTCGGGAACTTCGATACGGATGGTGCGGGCTCGTATGTCTTTTAGGTCCGCGTCACCGGGTTTTTTCGTGTCAAGGTCACTGCCGTGGAGCGTGCCGGGGTCCGAGAAGAAGGGGACCTCGAAACTGACGCCGCAGGAGGGGCACTCCGACGACGTGCCGGCCATGTCGGCCGGGGCCTCAATCTCTTGACGGCAGTTCTTGCAGAAGAAGGAGAGCATGCGTTTGGGTGGCAGCGTCTTGGCCCCGGCCGGCTCATCCGGTGCGGCGAAGCCCAGCGCGGCCAAGTCGATGCGGATCGTCTGTCCGCCACGTGCCTTCTGCTCGGCCATGCCGGCGGCGGGCGGCTGTGCGGGCGGGGGCTGCTGCGGCGGTCCCGACAACTCGGGCGCGGCCTGGGAGGGCGCGGGGGCGGCCGGTTGCGCGGCGGGCGCGGCGGCGGGCGCAGGGCCGTGCAGCGTGCCCGGCTCGGAAGCCGCCGGCACGATGATGGGCGCGCCGCAGGCCGGGCACTGCGCCTCGACGCCGACGGCGGCGTGCGGCGCCTCGATCTCTTGTCCGCATTTCTTGCAGCGGAACGAGATGGCGTTGGAGAAATCCTCCAGTTCGACCGGGACGCGCGGCTCATCCGGCAGCACCGTGACCAGATTCTCAGGCTGGGGCGTGACCGCTTCGCGCGCGGCTTTCAAGGCCCTGACACGGAGCGCGTTATGCTCAGCAATGAGAATCGTTTCTCCGGTTTGAGGATTTTTCATGCGCCGCGGCTTGCGTTTGATCACGTCCAGACGGCATATTCCGGGTATCGAGAACCCGTCATCAGCCGCCTCACGGTATGCAATATGCGTGAGCGCATCCAATACAAACCGGGCCTTTTTTTGGGTGATTCCTGCACTGAAGGCCAGTTCGCGGATCAGCGTGGCCTTATTATAAGAAGTTTTTTTCATTGCGAATGCTCGAAGGTCTGGTTACAATCACCAGTAACTAATGCATGTATCGTGCCAAATTAGGGATTATGCTGAGGTCGGATTGGCACCAATTCTGCTTTTTACAACACCGTAAGGAAGACTCAACCATGGCGATGAAATTCTGGTTTGGCAAAAAAGAGTCGGAGCCCGAACCGTTCGGAGCGGCGAAACGTGAGTTTGCTGACGGTCCGGCGGATGCTTCGGCCGGCGCTGCCGCGCCTGCCGAACGGACGCCGCTTTATGCCGTGTCGCTGCGCACCGACGGCTCCTCCTCCCTGGCGGCGCTGCCAGTGGAACAGAAGGTCGAGCCTGCGGTGCCGGATGCGGAGGCCGTGGTGAATCCGGCGGCGCTGTTTGTTTCAGCCGCGCAGGCGAAATCGGCCGAAAAGCCGGCGGTGCAGACTGGGCCTGCGGTGCCGCTGACGCCTCCTGTGGCCCCTGCCGCTCCTGCGGGGCGCGGGGGCGCACCGGCGGCGCAGGTCGCGCCGTTGACCTTGAAGGAGGTGGGTGCTGCTGCCGCGCCAGCCTTGCGGTTGACGCCGCGTGCCCCGGAGGGCGCGGCGGGGACGTCAGCATCGGCCCTGCCGACGGCATCCGATTCGTCGCAGGAGGGATCGCCTGCCAAACCGGTCTTTGGGCTGCGTGTAAAAGCGGATGCGGCCGTGCCTGCGGAGCCGGTTTCTGGCGTTTTGGCGGGGTCTGGTGCCGTGCCCGGAACGAAAGCCGCGACGGGCGGTGGCGAGCCGTCGCCGTTGGCCCCGAACGACTGGGTGCGGCCCAAGCCGGATCAACGGGTCCTTTATTATCAGTTGATGGACGGGCTGTATGACGCGATCTTGATCTTGGACGATCAGGGCCACGTTGTGGACGGCAGCAAGCGGATCACGGAGATTCTGGGGTATACGCGCGAAGAGACGTGGGACATGCCGATCGAGAAGATCATCACCGGGATGTCGCGCCAAATGTTCGAGCATCTGCGGCGCAACCTCAAAGAGAACCACCACATTCTGATCGACGCGCGCTGTTTCCGCAAAGACGGCACCTCGTTCGCCGGCGAGGTCGGCGTCAGCACGCTCACGCTGACCAACTCCTCCAACATGGTGTTCGCGATCCGTAATGTCGAACGGCGCAAGAACGCGATGGACGAGATGCGGCGCAGCCAGTCGGCGTTTGAAACGGCGCTGTCGCCGGGTTTCGTCTGCGATGTCGACGGATTCTTCCAGGTGGTCAACGCGGCGCTGCTGGAGGCGTTCGGCATCCCGGACGCCGAACAGGCCAAGCGGGTGCGCTTTGTGGACCTGCTGCCCGACGCGGCCCGTCTCTTTCTGCGGGCGGCGTGCGGTGACCGGGTGCGCGAAAAACTGAGCGTCGCCTCCGCGAACGGAGTCCCCGTGTCGGTGGAGTTGGCGCTGTCGCCGCTGAAGAGCGGTCAAACCGTGACCGGAGTCGCCGGATCAATGCAGCAGCTCGTCTGATAGGCCCCGTGCCCAAACAACACATGCCCAGGCGTTGAAAACGGGGAATCATGGGACACGCGTCATGCTTCGCTGGACGCCGGACAGTCTCCCCGCCTACTCGTCACGGTAGGCCTTGTTCTGCTTGAACAGGTTGAGGCGGTTCTGCAGCGCCAGCGCTTTGGCGGATTCGTTGGACTGGGTGTAGAGCGCGATGGCGCGGTTGGTGGCGTCGATCGCGCGGCGGAACGAACCGTATTCGGCCTGCGCCACGCCCAGCACGGCCAAGGCGTGAGGGTCTTTGTCGCGCTGCAGGTCGCTGGCGCGTTCGGCCAGTTTGACCGCCTCGCGCCCGTTGCGCAGATCGGCGTGGGGCGATGATCCCATGATCCACGCCGCCGCGCAAAGCGCCTCGATGTTTTTGGGCTCGGTCGAAAGGGTTCCCAGCGCCGTCTGCAACAGCGCGCGCGCGCGTTCCATCTGGGTGTTGCGAAGGGCCTGCTCGGCCTCGATCTTGAAATCCAGGCTCAATCCGGCCAGACGGAACTTGGTCTCGATGTCGACCTTGTCGATCGCCTTCATGTAAGCGTCTTCGGCTGAGATGATGCCTTTCACCGCCTGCCGCGTCAGTTCATCGCTGAAGGTCTGCATGCCGTCCTTGCGGCCGGTTTGCATGATCGAAGGAATCATGTGGGTCTTGGCTTCGCGGATCAAGGCGGCGACGGCCGTATTGACCACCAGCACCTCGAAGGCGGCGATGCGCCCGCCCTCGATTTTTTTGCAGAGCGTTTGCGCGATCACGCCTTTCAGCGTGTCGGCCAGCATCGACCGGATCTGGTTCTGGCGCCCTTCCGGAAACTTGTCGATCATGCGTTCCACGGCGGTGGCGGCGTTATTGGTGTGGAGCGTGGCGAAGACCAGATGGCCGGTTTCCGCGGTTTCGATCGCGATTTCCATCGTCTCCAGATCGCGCAGCTCGCCGACCAGCACGATGTCAGGATCTTCACGCAGCGCCGCGCGCAGCGCCCGCGCGAAACTTGTGGTGTCTCGGTGCACTTCACGCTGGTTGAGGACGCACTTCTTGGGCGTGTGCACGAATTCGATCGGGTCCTCGATGGTGATGATATGCTCGTTGCGGTTCTGATTGATATAGTCGACCATCGCCGCGAGCGTGGTCGATTTGCCGCTGCCGGTTGGCCCCGTCACGATCACCAGTCCTTTGGAGAGCATGCAGAACGAGCGCATCACCTCCGGCAGGTTGAGATCCTCGAAACTCGGGATGACCTCCGGGATGACGCGCAGCACCGTGCCGTAGCCACGCATGTCGCAAAAGCCGTTGACACGGAAGCGCGCGACCCCGGTGATCTCATACGCGCAGTCCGTGTCGTATTCGGCCATGAGCTGCTCGATGTTCGCCTCCGGCAGGATCTCTTTGAGATAGTCCAGGACATTTTCGCTGGTGAGGACCGGTTCGCCCGGCACCGGCATCAGCGTGCCGTGAATGCGCCGGAAGGGAGGGCGGCCTGCACTGAGGTGCAGGTCGCTCCCGGACTCGGCCACGAGCGAAACAAGCAGGCGATCAATCAGCGGCATAGTCGATACCTCAGTTGTCCTTGAGCAGCGGAACGACCGGCGTTTCGACCGGTTTCGCGGCGGCCTCGGCTTCGCTGACAGGCGCCACAGGCTTGGCGTCCTCCGGCTTGGCCGGGGCGTCGGGCGTCATGGCTTCAGGACGCGTGTTGTCCGTCTTCGCGGGTTTGGCCTTCTTGGGGTCATCCAGACTGAGGACCTCCTCTTTGGTGCGGTCGCCCGGCTCTTTGAGCTCGCCGGTGAAGAGGTCGCGGCCGAGGATCGCGTTCTTGGGCATGCCGATATCCTCGGGCAGGTCAGCAGGATCGGCGATGCCGACGGTGACAAAGATGATGATCTCTTTCTGCTGTTTCTCGCGGCTCTTCCAGCCGAAGACGCGCGGACCGATCCACGGCAGCTTGCGCAGGTAGGGGATGCCGGAATCGATGCTGCCCTCGGTGGTCCGGGTCAGGCCGCCGATGACGGCGGTGGAGCCGTCCAGCATGGTGAAGACGGTCTGCATGCGCTGCATGTCGATGATCGGGAACTGAGGGGTCGGCGTGTCGGAACCGACGCCGGCGAACACGTAGTAAGGGGTCTCGGAATTGAGGGCGCTGATCGAGGGCTCGACCACCATCGTGATCAGGCCGGAGGAGCTGATGCGCGGCGTGACCTTGACGCTGATGCCCCAACTGAAGAAGGCCTCGCCCGCGAAGAGGCCGCGGCCCTTGCCGTCCTTGTCGCCCTTGTCGCCGGGAATGACCTCCAGACGCGCGGAGATATCGAGCTGATCCTGCTGCGTGCCGGTGCGCGAGGTCGTCATCGTCAGGTTCGGCAGCTTCGTGGTCATGTCGACCACAGCCTCTTTTTCGTTCGCCACGATGATCTTGGGGTTGGAGAAGATCGAGACACCGTCCATCTGCTCGAAAGCGCTCAGGGCCAGCCGGAAGCCGTCGACCGAGAGCTGCCCGCCGATGCCGCGCGCCTGCTTCCACATCATGTCCTGCGCGCTGCGCCCGGCGCCCTTGGTCAGACCTTCAGAGGTGATCGCGGCGGCCGGAATTTCGGTGGGCGTGAGAATGGTCTGTACGGTCTCCTTGCCATAAACCGGTGCGATGAACGTGCCCTCCGAGTCGGTCACGCCGGTGCCAGGCAGGATGGCGGAGCTGTCGCGGACCTCGGAGCCGCCGGTCTTGTAGGCAGCCAGCTTGCCGCGGTTGTACTCCATGCCGGCATTGATGTCGTGGACCCCGGCACCCCACTCCTTGAGCTGATTCCACTTCATGCCGAGCTGACGGCTGGCGGCCGCGTTGAGCTCGACGAACCGGACCTCGATGTAGACCTGCGGCGAAGGCTTGTCGATGGTCTCGATCATGGTCTTGCACTCGGTGATCTGCTGTTCGGTCGCAGTGACGATGACGACATTGCCGACGTTATAGGCGACGGCGGAGACCATCGGCTTGCCGAGGGCATCCCGGCCGAAGGCGCTGACGACGAGGTTGGTGACTTCATCGGCGCGGGCGTGCTTGAGTTCGAACGTCCGGGTGACTTTGGGGATCACGTCGCTCTTGGCCTTGACGATGAAGATGCCCGAACCGGCAGGTTCTTCGGCGAGCTGCAGGCCCTGCGGGTCAAGGATCGACGAGAGGCCCTTGCGCCACGGCACGTTGTCGAGGCGTACGCTGACCACCCCTTGCAGGTTGGTGCCGCCTGAGATGATGTTGGCCCCGGTGGCATCGCGGAAAGCCTTGATCACGTCGGTGAGCGGCGTCTCGTCGAACGCCATGGAAACGAGCGGTTCGGCGTTGGCGGGGGTGTTCACGACGCGCACCGTGACTGTTTCCGGCTGTGCGGCGGCCGGCGGCTGGGCGTTGGCCTCTTGAGCATGCACCGTGTGCCAGGCAACGGCGATGAACGAGAGACAGACGAGGTTGAAACCTTTCATCGGATACTCCTGTTTTGTGTTAGTTGGCAGGGAGAGGGGGGGGGGGCAGTCGGTTGGCGCGGACCGGTTTCAGCTTTAACGTCAGACCGGCAAGCGACTCGATGTCCCAGGTGAAATGAATGTTGGCGTTGGTGAGCGACAGGGTGTCGCCGACGGTGTAGGAGGTGCGGTTGATCATCACCAGCGTACGGGTTTCGCCGCTTCCGGGATGGCGGGACTGGGTGAAGCCGTTCACCGCGAGCAGGGCCTTGGCCTTTTTCCAATCCTCCTCCGTGACCGGTGCCACCGGCGGCGGTTTGGGCTTCTGCGGTTCGGGCGGTTTTTCCCGCACGACGGGTCTTTCAGGCTCAACCGCTTCCGGTTCCGGCTTGGGCGGCTCGTACCCGATGGGCCAGAACGGATCGCGCTCAGCCGACGCACAGACGGCGGCGAGCAGAAAGAAGGAGACGCTGTAGGCGGTTTTGAAACGCAGAGACGCGGAGATGCGGAGACGCAGAGGTATCGCGGAGGGGCGGCGTGAAGGCCGCTGCGAACAAAGATGCCCGTTGAGCGTTGAGCGTTGAGCGTTGAACGTTGAGCGTTGAACGTTCTGTAATGCAAAGACGCGGAGATGTGACAGCCGACTCATCATTTCCGTTTTTCTCCCTTGACGGGCCACTCAAAAGTAATCGTCGCTTTGTGGCGTTCCGGGGTCTGCGACTGACTCTCGATGCGCAGGCCCGACAGGATGGCGAACGGGAATTTCTGCTCGGCGGCCTGCACGAAGCCGACGATTTGCGTGTAAGACCCGAATCCGGAGCATTCGATCAGTTGCCGTCCATAAAGCTGCTGTGGCGGCGGAGTCGGGAGTTGCAGCGGGATGAAACGGTCCTCTTTGACCGAGCCGACTGCGAAGCCGCTCGCGTTCGCCAGCGGGTCCAGCAGCGACTTGCCGCGCATCGCGTAGGAGCCGAGCAACGGTTCAATCACGCCGTCGCGGACCCATGCGTGACATTCGGCTTCGGCGGCTTCGGTCTGGACAGTCTGTTGCGGAATGCTGGCAATATCCTTCTGCATGCGGGAATAGATGTCGCCGAGCTGTGCCGTCTCGGCGCGCAGGCTCTTCAGGCGCTGGTAAGCGGGCCATATCCCGAAATACGCCACCGCGAGGGCAACGGCCAAGGCTGCGCCGGTTGCGCCCAGCATCAGGCGAATCGGCGGGGTGAGTTTTTTGAGCGCGAACAGGCCGTCGCTCATTTGAACCTCCTCTCGCCGCAGTCGCAGGTAATCTCAAACAGGATCGTGTCGCGCACGGCCGCACCGCGCGCCGTGTCCTGCCGGATCGCGCCCTTGGGGATTTCCGCAGTCCGGACCAGATTGGTGAAGTCAGGCAGGCGGAACGCATCGAGCAGGGCGCGGACCGCCTCGCTGGGTTTGCTGCTGCCGGCACGGCCCGCCACACGCAAGGTGACCGCTTCCGTCAGATTGGTGGGCCCCGGCGGCACGGTCTTCACGGCAAGTCCTGGCGATGAAAACGGCGGGGGGGGCAGCGGCGGCGGCGGCGGGATTCTCAGGTCCGTCAGTTGGACGGCCTCAGGCACATGCTGTGGCAAGCGCAGGAGCGTCTCGCTGAAACAGATGCGCGAGGCGCGGTAGAACCGCAACTGCTCCAGAACGGCGCGCGCCTCGCGTTCACGCGCACGCAGCGACAGCACCTGTTCCTGTCTGGGTTTGAGGTCGTCGATCCGGGTCTCTTGAAGGTGTTTGACCTGCACGGCATTGTGCAGGCGGACCGCGAGCAGCGACCACCACACACACAGGCCGATCACGGTCAGCACGGCAAAGACCGGCAGCATGACGCGCATCCGCACCGGGCTCGAGCACACGCGCTCGTCATCGTTCAGCAGATTCAGGTGGAGAGAGGCGCTCATTGATCCTCCAGAACGGCTCTGGCGGCCCCCAAGGCAGTCATCAGCAGCGGGGCGCGTTTCACAACGTCGTCGGGCAGATGTGCGCCCGGGCCGACCCGCTCGATGCCGTCCAGCGGCGAGCAGAAAACCAGCGACTGATTCATCATGCGCGCGAAGAGTTTCGACCAGTAGGGTGCGCCGGCTGTGACGCCGCTGACAAAAAAGTTCTCAACCTGGCATTTACGGCGGCGCAACAGATAATCGGCTGAAATCTCGATCTGCCGGTAAAGCGGACGCAGCACCGGCTCGACCACCGAGGTGGGGTCGATGAGCGTGTCCTCCAACACGGCGTCGGCCAGCGAGGCGTCGATGCCCATCTGGCTGCTGATGGCCCCGCGCAAATGCTCCATGCCCATCGGGTGTTCACGGTAAAATACAAGACCGCCATCCTGAAAGGCGGCGAGCGACGTGACCTGCGCGTAAACGAACAGCGCCACCGCATTGCCGCCGGCCTGAACGAACGCAGGCGATGCCGTGAAACCGCTCATCGCGGCGGCGGCCGCAACCTGGATCGAACAGGCTGTCGGCCGGTGCCCCTCCGGCAACAGCCGCGCCGCCCAGGCCGCTTGGAACTCAGGCAGGCCGGCGACAAGCCGAGGCATGTCGGGCGCGGTCTGACGCGAAACCCGGCGGAAGGCCGTGGCGTGATCCGCCGCCTCTTCGCCGTTGCCGCCCGCCGCATGCCGCAGGAAATGGAGCGGCGAGTTGATGGCCAAGGCTGCGCGAGGAGCCCGGAAGGGGCTGGGAAGTGTCCAGACCGGAACGTCGCACGCGCCGGCGGACGCCGGCAGACGGTCCGGCAAATCGAGAAAACCCGCCGCCAGAAGCTCGGTCTTGCCGTTGCGCTTGCGCAGGCGCACGGCCGGCACCCCCGAGCCCGTACCGGCACCGATTTCAAGGCCCACAACATCCGTGTAGGCCTTAAATGGCGTTATGAGCGCTTTTGGAAGAGAAGCCTGTGGCATAGCGATCCGTTGTAGAGCATAAAGAGTGCCATGAGAGAAAAATGTTCAGGGGCCAGGAACGTGGGCCGCGCGGGAGGGGGCTGCGCACGGTCGCGCCGCATCCTTCCGCCGACAGAGCGGCGGCGCCGACGGCTTCGTGCGCAACCGCGACGTGTTCGCTAAGGCGCCGCGTTTTCCAGAATCCCGGGACATCTTCTCGTTTTTGCAAAATCCGTTTGCAGAAGAGAGAAAGGCGCGGCCGGTTTCCGGCGTTTCGCGGCGTGCCGGCACGTGGCGGGCGCGGCATGAATCATGCTATACTTACCAGTGGAATGAAGAGTGACCAAAAATCCCAGACCATCAAGATCGACATCCGGTTGCTCGGGTATGGGCGCGTCGGGCGCGAGCAGGCGCGGGGTGAGGCTGCGCCGTCTGAGCATTTTGACCGGCTTGACTACCGCTTTCTTTTCGAGCATGCGTACGACGCGATTCTGCTGGCGGACGAGCGGGGGAACGTGGTGGCGGCGAATGCCCGGGCGGATGCGTTTTTCGGATACGACGCGGAAGGTCTTTCAGGCTTGCCATTGAAGGCGTTGCTGGCCGGCGTGACGCCGGCCCTGCTGGAAGAGATCCGCTCGGTCATCGCGCAGGGGCGCTACATGCGCATTCAGGCGTTCGCGGTGCACAAAGGCGGCGCGTTTTCGGCGGTTGAAGCCGTGGTGATGGGCAACGGCGGCCGTGCGCCCGAACCGGTCTGTTATCTGGTGCGCGACACCCAGTCGCGCTGGGACGCCGAACAGAAACTGCTCTCGGCCTATCATGCCATGGACAACACCGATGCGGGGATCGGCATCGCCGACGTGCGCGGCGTGGTGACGTATGCCAATCGGACGATGGCCGGACTGCTCGCGGCAGGCGACGAGGCCGCGGTCGTGGGCCAGCCTTTGGAAACTTGGTTCGAGCGTCAGGCCGTGCTTGAGCCGATGATGGCCAGCATCCGGAACGGTGAGGGCTGGGCGGGCGAGCAGCGCCAGCTTTGCGGCGAGAAAACGCGCTGGCTGCTGGTTTCGGCGGTGCCCGACGTCAACGAGGACGACGAGTTGTGCGGCATGGTGCTCTCGGTGCGCGACATGGCGGATCGGCGGCGCGCCGAGATCGCGGAGCAGCAGGCCGAACGCAGCCGGGCCATGGCGGAGAGTCTCGCTTCGGCCTGCCATGCGCTGGGACAGCCGGCCACCGTGCTGCTGACCAGCCTCGAGATGCTCAGGCTGGACGGCGTGCTCGACGCGGTGACGCGGCAAGAAATGATCGATCTCTGTTACAAGGCGGCGATCCAATTGCGTGAGCGTATGCAGCAGTTGGGAGCCGCCCGCTGGCGAGCGCCTGCGGCCGGGGCGCCGGGAATGTCAACGGGCTGCATCACGCACATCCCGGACAGCGAGGAGGGACAGGCATGAGACGCATCTGTAAACGCGAGGGGTTTACCCTGGCCGAGACGGTCATCGCGATGGCGCTGCTGGCCATCATCATGATGGCGGTTCTGCCGTTGGTCGACCAGATCATCTGCCGCTTCCAGATGGCGCGCGACCACTATGTGGCGGTGACGCTCTGCCAAGGACGCATCGAACGCGCGCGGTCCGAGCCGTACAGCCAGTTGGAGGCGTGGATTGAAACCGACCTTCTCGTGGATGATTTCGGCAACCCCGCGTCGCCCGGCGGGCGTTTCCGGCGCACGACCACCGTGCAGCGGGACACGCCGTCGGAAGGAATCACCCTCATGACGGTGCGCACGGATATCTGCAGTTGCTCGCGCCTGGGATGGCGCAAGGTCATGCATCCCATTCCGGACGGCGCGTTCAAGTGTCATTTTACCGCAGAGCACGAGCAGATGGGCTATCTGTTCACCGAATACCAGCAAAGGAAGTGAGCATGAAGAAGGGTTTCACCTTGGTCGAAACCATGATGGCGCTCGCCGTCATGTCGCTCGCTGTGGCTGCGGCCATGGGCCTGTGGATCTTGTTCATGTACAAAACGCAGCGCGCGAACACGCAGGTTGAGCTGGACATGGATGTCCGATCGGTGATCGAGCGCTTCCGCACCGAGGTGCGCAACACGGCGCGCGAAACCATCGTCTTCTATCCGGAACAGCGCGAGCCGTATGAGGCCGTGAGCTTTGCCTTGGCCGCCGACGACGACGGTGACGGCCTGATGGATATGGATGCAGGCGGCTCAAACATCCTGTGGCGACAGACCGTGGTCTACCATGTCTGGAACCACTCGCCCTACCAGATGCGGCGCACCGTTTTCCGCAACCGCAGCCCGCTTGCGAGCTACGCCGACCGCTACAACCAGGTCGCGGCGGTCGTGATGGACGGCGAGGGTGAGGGCGCCTGCCTGGCCGGGGAGCGCGCGAGTACGTCGGTAATGTTCCAGAATCTGTTCACCGGCCGTCTGTGGCATGCCACCGCCCGTTTTGACGGCTATTCGCCCCGCCCGAACGTCCGCGAAAAAATCACCTTCGGCAGCCTGCCGCTCGCGCCGGGCGCCCACACGGTGAACTTTAAAATCGCCGGCAAGAATCCGGACGCCCTGGCGCGCCGCCTGCGCCTGGACCAGGTCACCGCCAGCGTCTCGTCCTGGCCGGTGGAGGCCGAAGGCTGCCAGACGGCCGGGGTCAGCGCCGGACCGCTTTTCGTCGGCCAGGGCCTCAGCTCGGCGGCCTATGGCCTGACGGCGGCGACGGCGTCGAACGGCGACACGCTCTCGCTCACGCTGTTCAACGACGCGATTGAAGAACGCGTCTTTATCGGCGAAGGCCGCAACGTGAGCTTCTCGAATACCGTCGTGCGCTTCGACGCGACCAACGCGCCCGCGGGCTTCGAGCAGGGCGTGTACGTGACCAAGCTGGACGGGCAGTACGCGACCGCCTGGTGGGGCAGCGTCCAGTCGAAGATGGCCAGCGATCCCGACACCGTGGGGCGCGACCATTCGGGATCTGCGGATTACCTGTTTAGGCCGCCCACCAACCTTGTCCTGCGTATCCCGGTGCTGGGCTCCTACGTGCGCGCCGACGGCTATGGCCCCGTTTTCCGCATGTATAAGTCGTTCTATAACGGCGGGCTTGCTATCTATGACCCCGCCTATGCGGTGACGACCAATTATGCCTCGCCGTCCATCGAGGACGGTACGCCGTTGGTGCGCTTGGCCTTCTATCAAAACGGCGTGAAGAAAGCCAGTTGGGCCGCCTGCACAGAGGGCGGCGTGGATCTGCGACCGGACGGTCCGCAGCACCGGGTTTTTGCCGGGCAAGGCTTCCTCTTCTCCTGCCGGATGGAGCCGGGCACCCCCGGCAGCGACGGTATCCGCGCCTTTGATGTCACGTCGGTCCCCGGCAAGGAGTGGGTGTGCTGGATCGTGCCGGGCGGCACCGCCGAGATGGCGATGCAGCATGACTGGTCCGGGCTGAGCTATGAGCCGCTCTACCGGAAAATCATGTTGACCAACAAATTGATCATGCCCGGCTTGGTCTGCATGACCGTCAACTTTGCCGATGCGGGCGAATACTGTTCGCACGTCTTCGACACGCGCAGCCAAACCGGAGCGCCCAAGAAAATCGCTTGGGAGGTCGATGCGCCCGCAAACAGTTCCTTCAAGCTGTATGCGCGCGGCGGCAATGCGCTGACGCTGGACGGATTCGGAATTGAAGACGCGGCCGCATGGCAGGATCTGGGCGAGGCCTCCAACGGCGGCGGTTTTGCCGGGAACACGGGGCGGTATGTCCAGTTCCGGTGCCTCTACACCGCACAGCCGGCCAGCGCATATCCGGCCGCAGGCAGCGGCGTGGGCCTCGCGGGGCCTTACCGCAGCAATACCCCGCGTCTGCGGCGCGTGCTGATCACCTGGGCCGGCGAAGAGAAGTATGTCGATGTCTCGGCCACGGTCCTGAAGGGGCCGGACTGCGGGATCTTCACCGTGGATGTGGATGGACGCGAGTTGGTGCAGGGTGTTACGATGGAGATCGAGATCTTCAAGGATGTGCGCACCCAGACGAGCAAACGCGAACGGCTGCGCTCGGCCATGACGGCCGAGGTCGAGCCGCGCAACAGTGGCAAGTAGAAGGGAGGGAGACGCGCATGAAAAAGAACAGAGAGAATAAAGGTTCGGCGCTGCTGATCGTGCTGGGAATCATCACGGTGGTCACCATCACGGCTGGTGCGATGAGCTTCACGGCGACGCAGCAGATGCGTTCGGCGCAGATCACGCGCGATATGCTTAAGGCGCGGCTGATCGCGGAGTCGGGGTTGAATAAGGCCTATAATTCGGTCAAGACCGATTTTACGCGGATCAGCAGTTGCTCGGAAAAAGGCGATCTGGGCGGCGGCACCTTTACGGTGCACGCGGTGACGGCTTTGGGCGGCAATCCGAATCGCGCGCAACTGGTGTCGGAAGGCCTTTGCGGGCTCGGCCGGGCCGTCGTGTCGGCGGATCTGGAAAACATCCCTGTCAAGACCGGCGACGACGACGCCAGCGATGATTTTTTCCCGATGTTTTATGACCTGCTGGTCGGCGGGGATCTCCTGCTGAACGGCAATATCCGCGCACTGTTCGACGCCATCTTCTCAAACGGGACGCTCACGGTCGGAGGGAGTTCTTTCCTCGGAGCCACCAAGCTGTCCAGCGCGAAAAAAGTCGTGATCAAGAATCCCAAAAAGGTCTCGGGGCCTTACACGACCGAAGAGAACTGCCCGCCGCAGGCGATTTCGCCCGAGGCGTTGACGGCGGCCATCGACGCGTTCAAGGCGTACGCGCAGGCGAATGACGCGGTGTATGCCTCCGGCGCCGACATTCCGGTTGCCCCGCCCGGCGGGGTCGCGTACTGCACGGGCGGTTCCGACGGCTGGAGCAAGAAAGGTACGGGCTGCTTTATTTTTGAGGGCGAGGTTGCCTTCCAAGGCAGCGGTGTGGACCTGCAGTCGGTCAACGGGTATCCGGCACTGATCGTACTCAGCGCCTCCGAGGTCAAGTTCAACTCCGCCGCGGTGATCCACGGCGCGATCATCCTGCCGAACGCAAGTTTCAAAGTCAACGGCCACGCCGAAATCCATGGCGCGATCCTGGTCGGCCAAGGCATGGGCGGCAACGGAACGGCCGACCTGTACCCGGGAGACGACGGCCAGGGGTTTAACCTGCCCGATCAAGAGAGCGTCACCGACAACGTCATCATCACCGCGTGGCACTGACGGAGGGCGATGAAGGCTTACGCCAAAATCCCTGAAAAGGATGCGGTCCTGCTGGTGCGGGCCTTGGGCCTGCTGGTCAACCAGGCGGGCGTTTACGGGCCTGCCCATAAGGTCACCCAGAGCGCCGCGATCAGCGTCTTTGCTGAGCTGGAAGCGAGCGTCCAGCGCTACGGCGCGATCGAGATCGCGCTGAAAGACAACCGGGTGCTGCTGAACGGCGCGCTGGACGGGCTGGACGCCGCATCCGTGAAGAATCTTGTCGACCGCATGGCGCTGCACAAGATCGGCGGCCTGCTCTTTCTGCCGCCGCTCAACCGCGACGAGTTTCTCATCTGTATCACCCTGTTCGGGACGCCGCCCGCGACGTTGGCGGCGCAGGGCGGTTTCGAGGCCGCGCTGAAACAGGCCGGCCTGCGCAGCGTGCAGGTCGTGGCCGTGGCCTATCAGCGCGTGAACGAGGCGGAAGCGCCGCCGACGTCGTTCTCCGGCGAGCCGCGGTCTGAGCCCATCACGTCTGCCGGACTTGAAGATTTGGCCGCTGCCTGGGCGCGTGATTTCGTTCCGCAGGACGCCGCGCCGGAGGAGCCGGAGACTCCGAAAGAATCCGCGCAACAGGACCGTGCCGCGCAATTGGCCTCGCTGCTGCGCGAGACCGCCGCCATGCTGGAGCGCGACGGCGCCTTGACCGATGCACAGCAGCAGCAGCGGGTGCTGGAGGCGGTCACCCGCATCCGCGACGCGCTGGCGACTTCAACCCGGGAGTCAGAACGCCATATCGCGGCTCTGGCGGATCAGGTCGACGCCGACCGCCAGACCATCGCCAGCATCGAATCCGCCGCGCGCCGGCGTGGCCTCGGCATCCGGCTGACGCGCGCCGAATTGATCGAGCGCTACGCCGAACTCAACCAGGAGATCGTGCAGCCGCTGACCGTCTCGACCGGGGTGATCGACATGCTCGGGTCCGGCAAGGCGGGGCCGCTCACCCCTTCGCAGCACGACATGCTGCGCCTAGCCTCGGAGAGCGTCGAGCGCGTCAACCAGCTCGTGGCCTACATGCGCCGCATCGCCGGCCTGCCCGACAGCCTGACGCCGGACACGGCGATCATCGCTGACTCCTACCGGTAAGGAGTGAAAGACGGGGCTTTCTTGCGGAAGGCCCCCTCCTTTTCCGAACAAAAAAAAGGAAGGATCCCCTTGCGGAGGACCCTTCCTCTGCATGCGTCAGGCACGCGCATGCTCAGGCATGGAACGAGAGGTCTCAGTTGGGCAGCACGTGGCCGTCGGAAGAGCCGAGTGAACATGACGCGCGCGTTCCTCCATCCGTCGGCAGCGTATAGGTGCCGCCCGCCTTGCAGAGCGGCGTGACTTTGAGGAAGCCGGCCGCGCCGTCACCCACCAGATCTGTCAAGGCGCCGACCGTCGCCCCCGCCAGCTTGGCCTGCTCGTAGGCCGCTTCGATCTGCTTGAGGTTCGAGATGCAGGCGTTCTTCTGCGACTCTTTGCGGGACTTGACGAAGTTCGGAATCGCGATGGCGGCCAAGATGCCGATGATCGCGACCACAATCATAATCTCAACCAGCGTGAAACCTTGACGGTTCTTTTTCATGAGGTGTTCCTTCATTTTTTCAGTTGGAGGGTCAACCGGCATCCTGTCGGTTTACGAGTATCCTTAAGCATGACGTGTGCCAAGACAGCCGGAAGTTAGGAGTTAGGAGTTAGGAATTAGGAATTAGGAATTAGGATTTAGGAGTTGGAGGGTGGGCGGGAGAAGGGAGAAGGGAGGAAGGAGGAGGGAGGAAGGAGAAAGGAGGAACGGGGCGTATTTTGGCGCCGTGCTTTTACACTCGCCGTTGCGAGCCACTGTGTGGTCGCAACAAGGACAGAAACGCGAACGCCCAACGCCAACAAACCAATGAACTAACCTAACGCGGGCCACGCCCGCAACCCAAAATTCTCACCACGAAGTCACGAAGGACACGAAGAAGGAGCGAGTCATTAAAAAATTTCGTGTTCTTCGTGCCTTCGTGGTGATAAAACTTGTTATTTATTGCTGTTGTTGGTTTGTAAGGCACTAACTCCCCCTCCCAGCCCTTGCCCGTCTTTTTCTCAAAAATGATAGCGGTTTTGCAAAAACGACAAGAACTCTTAGTTCTCGGAGGGCGTCGGCTCGTCGGAAAGCTTGCGGTAGAGGGTCGCCAGGCTCACCTGAAGCGTCTGCGCGGCTTTCTCCTTGTCGCCGTGGGTGGAGGCGAGGATCTGTTCCAGGTACTCTTTCTCTTTGGCTTTGAGGAAGCCTTTGAGCGAGGTGTTGCCCTGGGCGGACGGCGAGGCGGAACGCTGCGCCTTGCTCTCGCTGGCGCGGGCGATGATGCGAGGCGGCAGCAGGTCCGGCGTGATGGTGTCGGTCTGAAGGAAGGTGACGGCGTGCTTGATGGCGTTCTCCAGCTCGCGCACGTTGCCGGGCCAGGCATAGGCCACGAGCAGGTCGGCGGCCTCTTGGGAGAGCGCGGGATGGGCTTTCGTGCCGGCGCTTTCGGAGCGGATGAAATGACGCGCGAGCGGCAGGATGTCCTCGGGCCGGTCGCGCAGGGCCGGGATGTCCAGCGTGATGACCGCGAAACGGTAGTAGAGGTCGGCGCGGAAGGTGCCCTGCGCGACGAGCTGTTCCAGATTGGAGTTGCTGGCCGCGATCACGCGCACGTCGACCGGGATGCTCTTGTTGCCGCCGACGCGCCGGATCTCTTTCTCCTGCAGGACGCGCAGCAGCTTGCCCTGCAGCAGCAGGGGCAGCGAGGAGATCTCGTCGAGGAAAAGCGTGCCGCCGTTGGCGGTTTCGAAGAGCCCCTCTTTATCGACGACCGCCCCGGTGAAGGCACCTTTGACATGGCCGAACATTTCCGACTCGAGCAGGTTTTCGGGCAGGGCGGCGCAGTTCACCGCCACCCAGGGCTTCTCCTTGCGCGGGCTGGTGTTGTGGATCGTGCGGGCAATGACCTCTTTGCCGGTGCCGCTTTCGCCGTTGATCAGCACGGTGGCGGCGGTGGGCCCGACGCGCTGGATCATCTCGCAGACCTGCAGCATGGTACTGTTGGTGGCGATGAGGTTCTCGAACTGGTAACGCAGCGGGGCGTTGGGGTCGGTCACGGCGGCGGCGGCGGCATT
>ENA-UPXM01001756-UPXM01001756.1-activated-sludge-metagenome-genome-assembly--contig:-NODE-1756-length-26806-cov-5.606519_pt1 | contig 26806 bp, 23 predicted proteins | sample MGYA00238178_ERZ772708 | MGnify/ENA primary metagenome ERZ772708 (study PRJEB29002, sample SAMN05720212) | activated sludge metagenome | isolation source: anaerobic digester from wastewater... | reverse complement strand
CGTACGCAGGTTCGGCTGGTTGACAGGCATTGCAATAACCTCAGGCGTTGGATTTTTCCATTAAACAAGGTTTCTATGTACCATGTCCAAACCATCGCTTCCAACATGAAAACACACATCAAACAAGGCGCCTGCCAGGTGGAGTCAACAGATTCATATTGCTTGTTCGTGGCCAGGCATGTAAGTTTTCTGGACAGGCATGCGTCAAACGCGGCTTTCTTTGTAGAAATCAATCACGATTATTCATGCATTCAGAGTGCAATCATGTCCATTCTGATCACATTATTCGGGGTAGGGCTAATACTCGGTTTCGTAGGCGCCGGGGGGGCAGGGGTGGTGATTGCCGTTTTATCATCCCTCTTTCAAATACCGCTCCACACGGCCCTGGCCACTTCGCTATGCGCCATGGTCTTCACGACCATGGCCGGTTCCCTGAGCCACTTCAGGGAGGATAATGTGGATATCAGAACCGGGGCCACGGTTGGCGGTTTCGGCGCAATCGGCGCCTTTAGCGGCGCCCAGATCGCCTCGCTGATTCCGGCCGGGAATCTAAAGTGGCTGACTGCCGGGATGATGTTTATTTCCGGACTACTATTATGGGTAAGATTCTTTGCCAACAGCAGCCTGTTTTCCGATGCAAAGCAGAAACAGCGGCCAAGCGGGACGGCTTTCTGGCTGACCGCTGCCGGACTGGGCTTTGTCACCGGAACGATGTCAGGCGCTTTCGGCATCGGCTCCACCCCATTCATACAGCTCGGGCTATTAACCCTGTTCGGCATGTCCGTTTACAAATCAGCCGGCACGACCATGTTCGTTATTCTGCCGATCGCCCTGCTGGGGGGAATCGGCTACATGTTTGCCGGCCATCTCAATCTCCCGCTGCTTTTGCAGGTCACAACCGGACTGATGTGCGGCGCCTACCTGGGGGCAAAATTCACCCGGCGCCTGCCGCCGATCATCCTGAAAACCGCCAGCGTGGTGATACCGATCTTGGGCGGTCTGATGCTGATTTCCAGATAAACCACAAAAAAGAGTGTAACCATAATTAGTTACACTCTTTTTTGTTTACAATAATTATATAGGTGGTTTCTAGAACGGAATGTCGTCATCCTGGAATGGCGGTTCGTCAAAACCGCCGGATGAAGATGGAGAACCGAAATCGCCACCCCCTTTGCGCTCGCCTTTAGGAGACAGCATCTGCATTTTATCGCCAACAATTTCAGTGGTATAGCGCTCGTTGCCACTGTTATCCTGCCACTTGCGGGTCTGCAAGCGCCCTTCGATATACACGGTCTTGCCCTTGGAGAGATATTCGCCGGCGATCTCGGCCAGCTTGCCCCACAGGGTGACACGGTGCCATTCGGTGCGCTCTTCCCATTCGCCGCTTTTATTCTTGAACTTTTCGCTGGTCGCCAGGCTGAAGCCGGCCACTGCCTGACCGGAGGCGGTGTAGCGCACTTCCGGATCCTTGCCCAGGTTTCCTATCAGCATTACTTTATTAAGACTGGCCATTTACATGCTCCTTCGCTACAAGATTAGTGGCCGACAGAATACATGATCTTTAGGTTGACGCCAAGTGGTTTGAATGAAATTATTTTGTTCTTCCCTGGGTGAAATATTTGCTATTGTTACCGGCTGACGGCAGTAAAACAAAAGGGCAAAACCGCCAATGAATGATATGGAAATGGAAAAACTACACCCGGCTTTCAAGTGGTTCAACGCCACCCAATTTCTGGGGGCCATGAATGACAATATATTGAAACTGCTGATTATTTTCTCACTGATCAGCAGCCGGGGCGCAGACCGAGCCGGCATCATCACCGCCGGGGTCGGCGCAGCCTTCGTGCTGCCGTTTCTGATCTGCTCTGCGCCGGCCGGCTGTCTGGCCGACCGCTTCCCCAAATCGCAGGTTATCATCGCAACCAAGGCGCTGGAAGTGGTCATCGCCCTGCTGGCTTTAGCGGTATTCTATACCGGGCTGGATAGCTGCCTGTATCTGGTCATGTTTCTCATGGCCGCCCAAAGTGCCCTATTTGCACCGGCCAAGTACGGGGTCATACCCGAGCTGGCCAGCCCATCCCAACTTTCCCACGCCAATGGGCTGGTGGAGGCCTTCACCTTCCTGGCCATCATCTTCGGCACCGCCCTGGCATCCCTGCTGGCCCAACTGGCCTCAGGCCGTTACTGGCTGGCATCGCTCTTCTGCCTGCTGGTCTCCCTGGTCGGACTCTGGACAGCCTGTCAGATGCCGCCGACCGGTCTGGCAGATCCGTCCCGCAGGATCCGGCTGCTGCCGGGCGAGCTTTTCCGCACTTTCCTGCACATCCGCCATTGCGGACACCTGATGCTGGCCGTCAACGGCCTCGCATTTTTCTGGTTTATCGGTGCCTTTGCCCAACTGAACCTGATTGGCTATGGCATGCAGCGCCTGAGCCTGATCCAGGAGGAGAGCGGCTACCTGTTTCTGGCTGCCGCTCTGGGTATCGGCGCCGGTTCCGTGCTGGCGGCCAGACTGTCCGGCAACGGCATCAAGCTCGGGCTGGTCACGGTTGGTGCGGCCGGTCTGGTACTGGCCCAACTGCTGCTAAAACTGGCACCCGTTAGCCTTGCCGCATGTCTGGCGATTATCCTGCTGTTCGGCGTCAGCGCCGGTTTTTTCAGTCTGCCGCTGCAGACCTTCATCCAGGCCGAGGCCGAACCATCCATGCGCGGCGAGGTGCTGGCCGTCTCCAGTTTTGCCAACTGGATCGGCATACTGCTGGCTTCGGCAGCAACCTTCCTCTTTTCCGGCCCGCTGAAATTGTCCGCTGCGGAAGGCTTTGCCCATATCGGCTGGCTGACGCTGGTTATGGCGATCATCTGCCTCTGGCGTTCTCCTTTCATGCTGCAGCAGATGACCAGCCTGTTTTCAGGGAGCAAACAACCATGAACGAAAAAGTGCGCCGTTTGTATCTGCTGATCTGCATCACCCTGCTGGTACTCGCCCCTGCCGTCTGCCTGGCCGCGTCCTTCCACTGGGTTGACCGGGACGGCTTCCACGCAGTCGACCAGGTCACGAAAGTACCACTGGAGCGGCGTCTGGACCTGCCGATGGTACACAATCGAACCGCCATGCCCTTCACTGCCGACGAAGACAAGGACGGTGCCATGTATGTCTGGTTCGTGCTCAACCGTTCCGGCATCCACACGCCTTACATCACGGCCGCGCGCATCCCGGACAGTTTGATCTTCACCAGGGTTGACCTGCCAAAAACCGGCGATATCGCCTGGTGGAGAGGTTTTGTTGCCATTATGGACATCTCGGGCCAGCGTCTTCTGACCGCCGCAGGCAGCCAGACACGCGCCGCCATGCAACGCAAGCGCGGTAAAGCCGTCTGGTACCGATACAACGGGCCGCTTCCCACCAGCCAGCCGCAGGCAACTCCGGCAAAAGCACCTCAGAAGGCGCTCAGGTCTGCCGACAACTGGCTGGCCCGCCTGGACAAGACCGCCGAGTACCCGCTGCAGGTCAAGGACCATGGTGAAGTTGAGCAACTCAAGGCGATTTGGCAGCAGGCCATCCAGGAACTGGAACAACTCCGCAGCAATTACCCTGAAGATCCGCAGATCATCAGACGCCTGGGTGTGCTCTACCGCCGCGGTTTTACACTGGAGATGCCGGGAGCCTGGGCACGGGCAGAGGCCTACCTGCTGAAGGCAGCCGCACTTGCTCCAAACGCCGCCGACGCATTCATATCGTTGGGTATCCTCTATGGCGACAGCGGCGAAGGTTTTGAGAAGCAGGCCGAGATGCAGTTCCGCAGCGCTTTGAAGCTGGCCAACCGAAAACAGAGACCGCATATCCTGTGGGGATTATCGGTGGCCCTGATGAAGCAGGGCAAAAAGGCAGAGGCCTTGAAAACCGTGGATCGTTTGCTGCGGCTTAATCCCAAGGACAGCAAGGTATTGAAACTTAAAGAGGAAATTGTGCAGCGCTAAGCCGGGCACTGGTCAGCAGCTATCGCTGCAGCTTGCATTTACCGCTGGTTTTGCGTATTTTCTCTACACACACACTTTGGAGGCTTATCAAATGTTAAACGTTGCCATTGTAGGCGCCAGCGGTTACACCGGACTGGAGCTGATCCGCATACTGCACTGCCATCCCGAGGTGGTAGTAACCTGTGTCACATCAGAGCAGAGCGCCGGCAAGCGCATTTCCGACGTTTTTCCCACACTTAAGGGGCGCTGCGACCTGGTACTGGAAAACCTGGAACCGGTCAGAATTGCCGAGAAGGCGGACATCATCTTCACCGCCCTGCCGCACAAGGCTGCCATGGAGGTGGTCCCCACCTTCCTCAAACTGGGCAAACATGTAATCGACCTTTCCGCCGATTATCGGCTTTCCGACCCGGCTGTTTACGGCCAGTGGTATCAAGCGCACATGAACCCAGCCACTCTGAAGAAGGCGGTCTATGGTTCTCCCGAGCTGCGCCGCAGCAAGATCAAGGGCGCCAAACTGGTTGCAAATCCGGGCTGTTACCCCACCAGCATCATCCTGGCCCTGGCACCGCTGCTGAAAAAGGGGATGATCGACCTTAAGAGCATCATTGCCGATTCGGCCTCCGGCGTTACCGGCGCCGGACGTTCCGCCAAGGTGGACTCCCTATACTGTGAGGTCAACGAAGGCTTCAAGGCCTATGCTGTCGGCGGCGTACACAGGCACACCCCGGAGATCGAGCAGGAAATTTCCCTGCTGGCCGGAGAAGCGGTACAACTGACCTTCACCCCGCACCTGGTGCCGATGGATCGCGGCATCCTTTCCACGGTCTATGCCACCCCCCTGAAAACAATCTCGACCGCCAAACTGGTCAAGCTTTATCAGGATTTTTATGATGGCGAGCCATTCGTGCGGGTGCTGCCAGAGGGCAGTCTGCCATCGACCGCCTTTGTACGCGGCTCCAACTTCTGTGATATCGCACCACTGACTGACAGCCGCACCGGCAGGATAATCCTCGTTTCGGCCATCGACAACCTGGTCAAGGGCGCCTCTGGCCAAGCGGTACAAAACATGAATATTGTTTGCGGTTTTCCAGAAACCATGGGTCTGGAAGGGCTGGCTCTGTTCCCATGACCACCAACCTGATTACGGCAACAGGCATCAAGCGTCTGGAAGATGAATACAATTATCTGCGTTATGTGGAGCGTCCCAAGGTTGTGCAGGGGGTTTCAGATGCGGCCGCCGAGGGCGACCGTTCGGAAAACGCCGAATATATCTATGGCAAGAAAAGACTGCGGGAGATCGACCGCAAATTGAAGCATTTGGGCAGCCGGCTGAAGGTGCTGAAGATCGCCTCACCGCCGCTCAATCCGAGGGTAGTCAGCTTCGGCTGCTGGGTTTGCTATGAGGATGAGGATTGTAATACCTTTTGTTATCAGCTGGTTGGGCCGGACGAGTTTGATGTGAAGGCCGGAAAGATCAGTATTGATTCACCAGTAGGCCAGGCGCTGCTGAACAAGCAGCTGGATGATGAAGCGATTATCCGCCGCCCGAATGGCGACCTTTCCGTGTACATAACGGATATCAGTCAGACGCGGCCCCAATAAATATCATTTGAAACACAGAGACGCCGAGAACGCTGAGCAAAACCAATAAGCTGGCATCAAAAACCTGTTTACCTGTCTGGGGATTGCTAAAACCGTTTACTTTTACTTCTCCGCGAACTTTGCGCCTCTACGGTAACTATCTTAGATTGTTTGTTTTTATTCCGGATACCAGCGCCTGACCACGAATATATCCCGTTTCCCTTTGCCGGTAGGCCACTGGTCTGCCGGCTTTCTCGTTTTCATGATTGCGGCCAGCCTCTGCTTCAGCGGTGAGATCACCACCCCGCCATGACCTGCCGCGCCGCACTTGAGCACACTTTCAATCACCTGCTCCCTGTCCAGCACGATCAGCACATGCCCCTTCCAGACGATCAGATCCAATGGTTCCGCAAGGCCGGCAATCTCTGCGGCGCTTCTGTCGCTGACGGCAACAGCATCCCCGTAATGCACCAGCCAGGACGTATTGCGCGTGGTCCAGCCACCGGTGGCCTCATAAAGCAGCCCGGAACAGTCCAGGCCGCCCAGCGTAAGCCGCTTGATTCTGCCGGGCTCCAGCGGTTTGCGGTAATAATATGCCAGCAGTTCCGGCACGCCGCTACGCACGTTCCCGCCCCACACATAAGGCTGCCCGGCCGCCGACCTCATGGCCGCCACAATCTTCTGCCGGGACGGCAGGTTGCGCTTGCGCGGCTCGGGCTGCTGATCGCGCAGTTTCAGAAAGCGGCTGTCCACATACAGCGGTGTATCAGCGGATACGGGATAGTCGTCCGTCACCACCCGGTAAACGGTTGTTCCACCTTTTTCCAGTTGGCCGGTCAACTTGAACGCCGTGCCGGACGGGGCGATAAACTCCATCTCCCGCACCTGTCCGCAGCTATCGGTTTTCAGTGCCTTGCCATCCCTGCCGCCGAAAATACTGTAGAACTCCGGAGAGTTAAGTACAGGTGTAGCAGTACGAGCCACCGCAAAACCGGCTGCCTCCGCACTGCCGGCGGCAAGCAGCATGCATATCAGCCACACAATGGCTGATATGTTGAAATATGTTTTATAAGTCATTGATTTCAATGGGTAGAGCTCCTGGGTTTTATAGATTATGTTGCGCGTAAGCCAGCGATCATCAAAATTGAACATTATTTCATGTGTTCGCCACGTAGCCTCGTAACACGCTATAATTAATGATGTTTACCCTTGACATTCAAGGCCTTCCTGACCAAGTCCTTCTGTGCGGCAGCCAGTTTCGGCATCGCCAGCAGGTCCCTGAGTTGCTGGGGCAGCATGGTGGGCAGGAAGCTGGTAAACCAAACCAGTGGTGTGCGCGGATTTTTGAGGATGGCAAAGCGGATGTTCGGTCTGCCCTTCCACCTGGCATGTCTGGCCACCATGGAAATCGTATCCGCATTGGCATGAAAGGAGGTGATGAACTGGTAAACTGACCCTTCTTTCAGGTGCGGATTATCAAGGCAGGCCTCTACCACCTGGGGCTGCCCCTCCCTGATCAGCATCTCGACGATGGCTGACGAGCCCTGACGGGCAAGTGTCAGCTTGTTGCCCAGTGGCTGTGTAGGCAGGCGCTGGATGATAGCCCTTTCGGCCGCCAGCTTCAGGTCTGTATTAATTCCGGGAAGTTGGCAGATTTTCGTCAGTTCAAACAGGTGTAACTGGGGCAGGATTGTTTGTGCAATATGCAACGGAACATCGGCATGGCGGACAAAGTCATATTTGACCCGATTATTCTCCAGCAACTTCTTGTTGGCATAGATCGCTTGAAACAACTCTTCCGGTAACCCCCGGCGCTTCAACAGTACCAACAGATGGCCTTCATCCAGAACCGGGTTGCGCAGCGCTGCCAGCAGCAGATCGGTATCCGGCTCCTGCATGATGCCGAAAAGTTCATCCTTGCCTGCTAGCAGTGCACGGGGCAGCTGGTGTGACAGATTTCGGGCATCATCTGCATTTTTTGCAAGGTATTCCATTACACCACCCGTGCCCTGGATTTGTATCAGCCTACAGAATTCCGGGCAGATTTATTCGCCAGATCAGCACATTACAGCATCATAGTTGCCATTCCATCGCTCTGTCTGACGGCAGTATATTTGTTTGCCTGATGATCCTATTGGCAAGAGCTGCAAGGCTCCTGCCATTTTGACCATCAAGGCAAGGCACCGAATTTTTTCAGACTGGCTGCAATATCCTCGGCCAGCTTGCGGTAACCGGCTGCATTGGGATGTACGTAATCTGACTTTAGTTTGCCCTGCCCCAGTACACGCGGCAAAGCCTTCCCCTCCAGCGGGATGTTCAACTCACCAGCGATCTGCGCATAAAACGGCGCCGCGTCCAGGGAGAAACCTAGAGCAGGCACGGCAATGAGCAGCACCGGTATCTTGCGCTGTTGGGCCATGCGGATCATCGACCGCAGATTATCGGCGGTCTTATGCTGGTCAAGGCGTTGCAAAAGGTCATTGCCACCGTGGCACAACAGCAGCAGGGCCGGTCGGTGGGTGTCCAGCACGCGTTCAAGTCGCAGTAAACCCTCGGCTGTCACCTCGCCCGGCACACCGGAACGTATCACCCGTCTTCCCGTCAGTTTCTCCAGTATTTCCGGGTAGCTATACCCTTCAGCCGCGCCGGTGCCATAGGTCAGGCTATCGCCAAAGGCAAGCACCACCCCATCCGGAGGTATCAAAGGCAGCTTGGGTCCGGAACTGCACGATATGACCATCATCAATATCACACCCGCCAACATCCAGCTCTTCATGTCATCACCAAAGCTTTTTAAGTTTAGAGGTTTACAGAAATAAGCCGTAGTTCTCCTTCACCGGTATTACAATAAAAGTGTTCATCCCCGGCCACCACCTTCAGCACGGCACCCGGTCCGACCTCAAACTCCTGACCATTGATACCCGCCAGACCGGTACCCTCCAGAAAATGGAGCAGATGACCATATGCATCCCTGTGCAGCTCAAATTGTCCGCCCGGCGCCACCCTGACATACGAGACCTTTATCCCGCAACTATTATAATAAGTGCGCGCACTTACCCCCTTGGCAACATCCGGACGCAACGGCTCCCACTGCAAACTGTCCAGCCATATCAACTCACCCATTGGCAGACCTCCCTGCTTTCCTTGGATAATTGAGCCTGTTGAAAACCATTACAATAAAAATACCCGCGAGAGCCATGAAAATCAGCTACCAAACAAAGATATTCAGCCTGTAAGCACCTGAGTCATTTAAAGACAAAAGCACCTGCCATCCTTGTTGATTGTACTTGAAATTCTGCTTCTCTCGCGGGTAGTTATGCCGCTTTCTGCATCAATTTAACTTGGTAGTTTCGGATGGAAACTTAGTAACGGTAATGCTCAGCCTTGTACGGCCCTTCCACCTTTACTCCGATGTAGTCTGCCTGCTGCCGGGTCAACACGGTCAGTTCAGCGCTCAGCTTCTTGAGCTGCAGGCGGGCGACCTTTTCATCCAGGTGCTTGGGCAATGTATAGACCCCGACCGGATAGCGGTCCGGATTACAGAACAGTTCGATCTGGGCAATGGTCTGGTTTGCAAAGGAAGAGGACATCACATAGCTGGGATGGCCTGTCGCGCAACCAAGATTCACCAGACGTCCCTTGGCCAGCAGGATGATGCGCTTGCCATCGGGGAAGATGATATGGTCGACCTGCGGCTTGATCTCTTCCCACTGGTATTTCTCCAAAGCGGCAACTTCAATCTCATTATCGAAGTGTCCGATATTGCAGACAATTGCCTGATCCTTCATCCTGGCCATGTGGTCATGGGTGATGACATGGTAATTGCCGGTGCAGGTAACAAAGATATCGGCCTTATCGGCAGCGTACTCCATTGTAACAACACGATAACCTTCCATGGCGGCCTGCAGGGCGCAGATCGGATCGACCTCCGTGACCCATACCTGGGCGGAAAGGGCACGCATGGCCTGGGCCGAGCCCTTGCCCACGTCACCATAACCGCAGATAACTGCGATCTTGCCGGCGATCATCACGTCGGTGGCACGCTTGATGCCATCCACCAGCGATTCGCGACAGCCATAGAGGTTATCAAACTTGGACTTGGTGACCGAGTCATTGACATTGATGGCCGGGAACTTCAGGTCGCCGCGCTCGTGCATCTGGTAGAGACGATGCACGCCGGTGGTGGTTTCTTCGGTTACGCCTTTGATCTGTGCCAAACGCACCGAATACCAGGCCGGGTCAGCTGCCAGTTTGGCCTTGATGGCGGCGAACAGGATCGTCTCTTCTTCGGAACCGGGCTTGGCCAGCACGGAAATATCCTTTTCGGCCCTGGCGCCCAGGTGCAGCAGCAGGGTAGCATCACCGCCGTCATCCAGGATCATGTTTGAATATCCGCCGTCGGTCCATTCAAAGATGCGGTGGGTATAATCCCAATACTGCTCCAGGCTTTCCCCCTTGACGGCAAACACCGGCACCCCGCTGGCTGCGATGGCTGCCGCGGCATGGTCCTGGGTGGAGAAGATATTGCACGATGCCCAACGCACCTGTGCACCCAGTGCAGTCAGGGTTTCGATCAGTACAGCGGTCTGGATAGTCATGTGCAGCGAACCGGTGATACGCGCTCCCTTGAGCGGCTGGCTGGCGCTGAACTCTTCACGGATAGCCATCAGGCCCGGCATTTCGGTTTCGGCAATCCTGATCTCCTTGCGTCCCCAATCGGCCAGGGCAAGGTCTGCCACAATGTAATCTTTTGACATGGTTCTATCTCCTTTTTGTTGTTATTCCTGGTTGTTATGTAAAGATGTCCGGGCGGGAAGCCGCCCTCAAGACCAATACCTGCTGCTGCTCGACAGTACCGCTCACCTTGCCGCAGCGAATATCCACAAAACCGGCCGCAGACAGCCATGCCTCAAGCTCACCCGTTTCAAACCCGAGCCACTGGTCTGCCAGTCTCTCACGCGCCCACTCGTGTTCATGCCGGGCCAGATCAGCCAGCACAAGTATGCCTCCCGGCATCAGAATACGTCTGACTTCGGCCAGCACCGAAGGCGGCGCTGCCGCATGGTGCAGCACCATGTTCAGGATAGCACACCCGACACTTTTATCAGGCATGGGCAGGTGATTCATGTCACCCAGACGCAAATCAATACCGCTGACCCCGATCTGTCCCAACCTGCGTCGGGTCTCATCCAGCATGGAGGTTGAGTGATCCACGCCGATCACCCGGGTTGACTTGGCAACCAGAGCCGGCAGCAATCCTCCGGTGCCGATACCGACTTCAACCACCACCTTGTCATCCGGCACCAAAGCCAACAGCAATTCTCGATAATCCGGTATCGCCAGCAGCGTCTTGGCAAGATCATCCCATTGGCAGGCATGCTTATCAAAAAAGGCCTGACTGCGCTTGCGCCTGGCCTCCAGCACCTCGGCCGAGGCCGCAAGGTCTGCAGCCCTTTCGGGCAGCTTTTCCAGCCCCTTTTTAATCGCACCACGGATAAGAAAGAAAAAGGGGGCATCACCTTCGGCACGGTAGTAGCTCCAGGTGCCCTGATATTTGACGCTCAGGATCCCGGCTTCCGTCAAGATCTTGAGATGACGAGATATCCGGGACTGACCCATCTTCATGATCCAGGTCAGCTCCTGAACGGTAAACTCACCCGTGAGCAGAATAGCCACCAGCCTTAGCCGGCACGGGTCTGCCAATGCTTTTAATACCGTGAGCATAAACATCACTCTTTTCGAAAAATCTATATCAGCTTTTTTTGATTTAGCATAATGGCTGCAAAATTACAATCATTTATCTCTATTGGCATCATTCAATCGGCAAGTGCACCAGGACATCGTCAACCTTGAAAGGGGTGTTAAACCAACAACTGCATCACGACCTGCCGACTACAGCAAACATTGCATTCTGCTCGCACAAAAACTCACCCGGCAGGCGCACACAATGCATTGATACTTTGTATCAGTATTTCTTGATGTTTGTAACTGTCCATTATTGCTAGGGTTGTCAAGGTAGCGCCGCTCTATCCATTCAGAAGCAGGATGGGCTAAGCAACAGCAAATCCATCGACTGCACATAACTACACTGCCTAACCACACAGGGGGATGCCACCTCAACCACACCCTGCCAGCTGCAGCCCGGTAGCTTGGGCACATCTGTACAGATCTGCATACACCCAAGCACCAAAAGACTCCACCAGCCACCTGCACCACAATACTTTAAGGCCACATATCTTTTATCAGCTTTTCTTGATTTATGCTTTTGTCTATGCAATTCAGCGGGATTCGCTCTTCCTGCTTGCCAAGCAGAAACGTTTAGCGTAGTAAAATGACAAACGACAGCGGATTGGGGGGACAACATTATGCAGAAGTATTTCGAGTTCGAAAGGTTCGGAACAACCTACCGCAAAGAGATTATAGCAGGCGTCACCACCTTTATGACGATGGCCTATATCATTGTGATCAATCCTGCTATTTTAAAGGCTGCCGGGATCCCGGAAGGCCCCTCCATGACAGCCACGATAATATCGGCAGCTTTCGGCACGCTCGTGATGGGGGTCTACGCCAAGCGCCCGTTTGCCATCGCACCATACATGGGCGAGAATGCTTTTATCGCCTACACCGTGGTCAAAGTAATGGGCTACACCTGGCAGGTGGCCCTGGGGGCCATTTTTCTGGCCGGTCTGCTCTTCACGGCGTTGACGGTTATGCGCGTACGCGGCTGGCTGGCAGAATCCATACCGCTAAACCTGAAGTACAGCTTTTCCGTGGGGATCGGTTTGTTTTTGACCTTTATCGGCTTGAACGAGATCGGCATGGTTACACTGGGGGTGCCGGGCGCACCGGTCTGCCTGGGCAAGATGAGCGCCCCGCCGATTCTGCTTTCCGTTGCCGGTTTCACCCTGATGGCCTGGTTGATGGTCAAGCGGGTTTGGGGGGCATTGATGATCGGCATACTTGCTATCTCCTTGATTTCATTCGCAACAGGCATCACCCCCTTGCCCAAAAGTCTTGCCGGCATGCCATCCAGCCTCAGCCCGATCATGGGTCAGCTGGACATCATAGGCGCCCTTTCACCCAAAGCCTTTCCAGTTGTCATGATTATCTTTGTTATGGTGTTTGTCGATACGATCGGCACCCTGATCGGCCTTTCGGCCCGTGCCGGACTGCTTGACCAGCGCGGCAACCTGCCCGAGATCGAACGCCCCATGCTGGCTGACGCTGTCTCCAACATGGCCGCACCGCTGCTCGGCACAACCACGACCGGCGCATATATCGAGTCGGCGGCCGGTATTGAGGAAGGCGGCAAAACCGGTTTCACGGCCCTGGTTGTTGCGGGGCTGTTCCTGCTTTCCCTTTTTATTTCACCACTTTTGACCGCCGTACCACCACACGCCTACGGCCCGGCCCTGGTGCTGATCGGCTGCATGATGATCCGCCCGGTGGCAAAACTGGATTTTGACGACTATACCGAACTGATCCCGTCTTTCCTGACCATCAGCCTGGTCAGTTTTACCTTCAATATCGGCGTCGGCATCACAGCCGGGCTACTGGCCTACCCGCTACTGAAAACCATTACCGGACGCAGCAAGGAAGTACCGCCACCACTCTGGATTCTGGCTGGTTTTTCCCTACTGTTTTATATCTCCTACCCCTACCACTAAAACCGGGCCCGCCCCGGCATCCTCGAAATTTTATTGTAGTGCTGTAAGAAAAAAAGCCCATCTCAATCGTGATGGGCTTTTAACTATCTGATATCAAACGGTATAGAGGCTGTTAACTAAACAGCTCGTCAAAGATTGCCTGAACGGTGGTAATCCGGTCCGCCTTCCAGGCATTAGTGCCACAGAACACAAGACCGGTATCCACATCACCGCGCTGGGCACGATCCAACGCCGTAACTATGCAGAATCTTTCACCTGACTCTTTGTAAGAACACTTTTTGAGGCAGCCCAAGCGGCAACGGATGTTGCGATCAAGATCGTGCTTCCGAATGTTGGCCTGATTGGTGATGATTGCACGACCGGGCAGCCCGGCCGGACTCATGATCAACCCGATATCCTCCTTGCGGCAGTTGATATACATCTGCTTGAAGGCATCTTCGGCATCACACTCCTCAGTACAGACAAAACGGCTTGCCATCTGTACGCCATCAGCACCTTCGGCCAGGGCATGCTCCAGATCCGCCCTATCCCAAATGCCGCCGGCAGCGATAATCGGAACATCAGCATGGTACTCGTCACGGAACAGCGCCTTGACCTGCCTGACGGTTTCATACTGGTTATACTCACCGGTTCCGATATGTTCCAGCTTTTCACCCAGATGGCCGCCTGCCGTGTCCGGGTCTTCGACCACCACGGCGTCGGGGAGCCGGTCATAGGTCTTGTGCCACTTTTTCGCAATCAGTTGCGCCGCACGTAGCGATGAGACAATCGGGATCAGGGCCACATCGGGATGGTCCGAGGTGAGCTCGGGGAGGCTCATGGGCATGCCGGCCCCGCAAACCACCACTTTGGCCCCGGCATTGACTGCCGCACGAACCAGCTGCTCATAATCAGATAATGCAACCATGACATTGACGCCTACGATCCCGTCCGGGGCAATCTCATACGCCCGGCGGACTTCAGCAGCAAAGGCCTCTGCATCGGCACTGAAATAGTTTTTTCCGTCGTAGTACGGACTGTTAAGACAGATGCCAGGTGCAGCCACCAGGCCGACCCCGCCGGACTTGGCCACGGCACCTGCCAGGCGTCCTGCCGAAACACGCACCCCCATGCCACCCTGGATCAGGGGATAACGAACAACATGCTTACCAATTTTGAGCGGCTGCGTCATGGCTGCCTCCGTGTCTGGATTTACAGGACGAAATATACCAGCAGACGCGGATTACAAGTGTAATATTTTTGTAAAACAAGCCGCCTTTATCAATTGACTACCATGATGCAATCGTGAATAATGCCGCATATTTAATGCACAGGAGCATGGATGCGAAAGCGTGCCCACCATATCTGCATAACCATGCTGCTGATCGCCATCTCAGCCAGTAAGACCCTGGCCGCATCCAACCCGCCTGATTTGACAGCAGGGGAGCGCAAGAGCGGTACGATCCTGACCATCTGGCCTCTGCTTGATTACCGCTCCAGTCCGGCAACCGGCTACAGCAATCTGGGTATTCTGGGACCACTCTTCAAGCGCGAGCATAACGGCAGCACATCCAAAACAGCCATCCGGCCGTTATTCTTCAACACCTCCTCCGAAAGGGGCGAAGAGACGGATATTCTCTACCCGATAGCCTCCGCCAGCAGTTCCAGTGATGCCAGCGACATCCAGATCCTCAGACTGTTCCGCAAACAGATCAGCCGGGCCGGCACAAAAGGTGAGAACAGCGACACCATGCTGTTTCCCTTCTATATAAAAGGGCGATCCGAGAAATATGGGGCCTACACATCGGTTTTTCCTTTCTACGGAGACATTTACGAGCGCTTCTGGCGGGACGAATACCATTACACCCTGTTTCCGCTATACGGCCGCACCGTAAAAAAAGGTACAACTTCAACCAACTGGCTCTATCCGATTTTCAACAGCACGACTGGAGAGCATGAGCGCGGCTTTCACGTCTGGCCACTATACGGTCATGCATCAAAAACAGGGGTCTACGAAAAGAGCTTTATGCTTTGGCCCTTCTATATAGCCGAAAAAACAGGGCTAAATACAGACAACCCCACTGACAGCTTGTACCTGCTCCCTTTTTATGCCTCGTCCCGCTCGCCCGAACGTACCGCCACATATGCCCCCTGGCCCTTCTGCGGCACGGTGCGGGACGGCAGCGGACAGGTTCTGGACCGCTATTATCTCTGGCCATTCTGGATGACTTCACGTGGCAAGGACGCCGAGACAGAGCGCTACCTGCCCTTCTATTCCACTGCCCGCGCCAAGGATTCCACCACCCGCTGGATCATGTGGCCCATATACCGCCGCAAACAGATCGAGTCACCCTCTTTTACCCAGGACAAAACCAGTCTGCTGTTTTTTCTGTTCAACCACTCGGAAGAGACCTGGCCCAAGGCGGGCAAAAGCCGGGGCAGCAGCAGCTTTTGGCCGCTATATGCCTGGAATCGCGACGAGAAGGGTGTCAGCACCTTCTCTTTCCCCGCACTGACCGAGGCAGTCATCCGCAACGACGGTGTGGAACGCAACTGGGCGCCACTATGGCGAATCTTCATTTCGAAATGGGATCAGAACGGTAATGGTGTCACCTCTGTGCTCTGGAATCTCTTCTGGAGCGAAAAGCGGGGGCAGGAAAAGGCCTGGGAGCTGTTCCCGCTTGCATCTTATCGCTCAACCCGGACCGGGACAGATCTGTTAATATTTAAGGGTATTTTCGGTTATTCCGATACTGGCGGCAAGACATCGCTGTCCCTGTTCTGGATACCGCTGACAGGATGGAACCCATGATTCGGATACTCGAGTTCTTAGGCCGCAAACTGCTCTACTTTTTTCATATTGCAGGCGAGGTGCTGCTACTGTTGTGGCACACCATCATCTCCTTCCGCGAGGCGCCGCGCAATCGAAACTCCATATTTGCCCAGGTGGCCATCATCGGCTGCGAGACCCTGCCGGTCGCCTCTGTGATGGCATTCTTCGTCGGCATGGTGCTGGCGCTGCAGACCGGTATGGAACTGGCCAAATATGGTACCCAGGATATTATCGGCAGCATTGTCGGCCTGTCGATGGTTCGAGAGCTGGGCCCTGTCATGACCAGTTTTCTAGTAGCCGGTCGGGCCGGTTCAGCCATGGCGGCCGAGATCGGCGTGATGAAGGTTTACGAGGAGATTGACGCGCTCAAAACATTGGATATAGATCCGGTGCGCTATCTGGTAATGCCGCGCTTGATCGCAGCCTTGATCTGCGTCCCGGCCCTGACCATCTATGCCGATTTTGTTGGTATCAGCGGCGGGGCAATTATCAGCCATATGCATCCCAGGCTTTTTATCTCCTACGCAACTTATATCGACTCTCTGCAGACAGCCCTCAAATTTAGGGAGATATTTGACGGCCTGATAAAATCCTTCACCTTCGGAGGGATCATAGCAGTCATCTGCTGTTATGTGGGGCTGAAAACCAAGGGGGGCGCCCGTGGCATCGGCATCTCCACCACCAGATCGGTTGTGCTTTCCTTTATGCTGATACTCGTTGCGGACTATGTGCTTACCAGATTACTGATGTAACGGAGCCTTGATGCTACTACTGTTGATCGACATGCTGGAACGGCTTGGAATATTTGCGATTACCTTCATCCTGATCATGCGCTTTGACATCTTCAAGCGCCTGCTGACCGGAAAGACCAGTCGCTATGAAAAACTCTATCTTTCAATAATCTTCGGCCTGATCGGTATCATCGGCACCTATATGGGAGTGCCGATCCAGAATGCCATTGCCAATTCGCGTGTTGTTGGTGTTGTCATGGGCGGGATTCTGGGCGGCCCGCTGGTTGGGGCAGCAGCCGGCTTGATTGCGGGAGGGCATCGCTTCCTGATTGATATCGGGGGATTCACGGCCGTTGCCTGCGCCGTTGCCACTATCATCGAAGGGATTGCAGGAGGGTTGATCTACCATCGTCTAAAGCGCAGACAGTTCGATCCGTTCAGCGCCTTCTATACCGGCATCATCGTGGAGATGATCCAGATGGGAATTATCCTGTTGATTGCAAAGCCTTTTCCGGCTGCGCTCAGTTTGGTCAGCGTGATCGGATTGCCCATGATCCTGATCAACTCCTTCGGCCTGGCGCTGTTTGTGGAGCTGGTCGCCTCGGTTTATCGCGAAAAGGAACGTTTTGCCGCTTTTCAGGCCCAGACCGCACTCAATATTGCACTAAAAACCCTGCCCTTCCTGCGTAACGGGTTAAATGAAACATCCGCCGCCGAAACCGCCCGCATCATCCTGCAGACCACCGATCTGGACGGTGTTTCACTGACTGATGAAACCCACCTGCTGTCATACAAGGGTGCGGACGAATCCAAGCATCCGTCCGGGACACCATTGATGCATAGCTCCACCGCCATATCGCTTAGAATCGGAGACATCACCACACCGCAGACCCGCGAGGAAATCGGCTGTTGCCAGGCCGACTGCAAACTCGGTTCTGCCATCGTGGTGCCTTTGAAAAAGCAAGGCAAGCCAATCGGCACATTACAGCTCTACCGGCTAAAGGAAAACGGCATTACCCCCCTGGACATGGAACTGGCCAACGGCCTGGCCCATCTGTTTTCAAATCAGCTGGAGATCTCCGAACTGGATAACCAGCGCAAATTGTTAAAGAACGCCGAGATTAAAGCCCTGCAGGCCCAGATCAATCCGCACTTCCTGTTCAACGCCATCAACACTATCATCAGCTACACACGTACGGACCCACAAATTGCGTCACAACTGCTCGTTAAGCTTGCCGCTTTTTTCCGCAACAACATAAATCCGTCATCCGGTAGCGTGCCCCTGGCAACCGAGCTGGAACATTGCAAGGCCTACATCGCCATCGAATCGGCACGCTTCGAAGAGCGTATCCGGGTCAGTTTTGACATCGCCGAGGAAACCCTGACCTGTCGGTTGCCCCCCCTGATTCTGCAGCCCCTGGTGGAAAACGCCCTGAAACATGGCATACTGACTCGGGAAGAGGGTGGCGAGGTGATTATCCGCTCCCGCCAGGAGAATGACCGGATTGTGATCCAGGTGCAGGACAATGGGGTTGGCATCCCGCAACAGCAGCTGGCCACACTGCTGGACGAAACATACCAGCCATCCACTCAGGACGGCGCCGGAATCGCCCTAAAAAACGTAAACTCCAGGATCAGGGCACTATTTGGCCCCGAGCACACGCTGAACATCAGCAGCACTGCTGGTCAAGGCACGCTGGTTTCCTTTTCGGTGCCCTGCCAGTGCAGTAATGATCAGGACTTTTAGGGGCCGCTATTTCGAGGCAGACATATGATCATAAAAACATTCATCGTTGACGACGAAGCACCGGCAAGACGCGAATTGCGCTTCTTGCTACAGCAGTTTCCTGAAATCGAGATTGTCGGTGAGGCAGCCAACAGCACCAGCGCCTTCAAGGGTATCAGGGACTTGAAACCGCAGCTTGTTTTTCTTGATGTACAGATTCCAGGCATGACTGGACTGGAACTGGCCCAGTTTCTCTGCGAACTGCCGGAAAAACCGATCATAGTCTTTGCCACCGCCTTCGACGGTTATGCGTTGCAGGCCTTTGAGGTGGATGCGCTCGACTATCTCAGCAAGCCATTCACCCGCGAGCGCCTCTCCAAGACTGTCGCCAAAGTCGCCAAGGCTTTAGTCATCCAGCCAGGCACCGCAATCGCCAGACCGGAGAGTTTTGAATCATGCCGCAAGGTTACACTATTGAAAGGCGAGACCATCATCCCCACGGCACCGGAGCGGATCATCTACGCCCATTGCGAGGATGGCGATACAATCGTTCATACCCTGGACGGTCGCTACCGGTCACGCTGTACACTTAACGAACTGGAACATAAACTCGCCTCTGTCGGATTTGCCCGGCCCCACCGCAGTTTCCTGGTTAACATTAACCATGTCAGCGAGGTCGTACCCTGGTTCAACGGCAGCTATAAACTGTTCATGGATGGTGGCGACAAAACAGAGATCCCGGTCAGCCGTTATAATGTCAAGGGGTTGCGACGTTTTTTCGATCTTTGACTTCAGCACAAAAAGCGGGAATGGCAGTTTCACCATTCCCGCGTCCGGTTCCTTCTATTGCAACTGACTGTTATGAAGCAGCTTCCTCGACCGGTTCTTCTTCCAGATTCTCAACCCGCCTGCATTTGATCATAAACAGCGCAAACACAGCCAATGCCACGGCTATGCCGACCGGATAGGATATGGAGGTCGACAATTTAAGCCCTTCCGGCGCCTGCAGTATGTAAGTGACCGAAACAGCGGTCATGAAGGTGGCCGGCAGCGAGGCAATCCAGTGCAGCTTGCCCTTTTCATACATGTAGACAGCAGCTGACCAGAGTACAAACATTGCCAGAGTCTGGTTTGTCCAGGCAAAGTAACGCCAGATGATAGCAAAGTTTACTTGGCAGACAATCGCGCCAAGGATAAAACATGGCACGGCAATCAAAAGGCGGCTTGGGATGGTGGTCTGGCTCTTATTGAGAAAATCAGCTATCGTCAGGCGCGCACTGCGGAAGGCGGTGTCACCGGAGGTGATCGGACAGGCAATTACCCCGACCATGGCCAGGACGCCGCCGAAACCACCCAGCAGGGTGGTACAGACCGTATAAACAACCGCACCCGGTCCGCCTTTGGCCAGTGCACCGGCCAGCCCGCCCGTACCATGAAAAAACGTCATGGCCGCCGCCGCCCAGATCAAGGCAACCACACCTTCTGCCACCATAGCTCCGTAAAACACCTTACGGCCCTGTTTTTCATTGGTTATGCAGCGGGCCATCATTGGTGACTGGGTGGAATGGAATCCACTGATGGCACCGCAGGCAATGGTGATAAACATCAGCGGCCAAATCGGCAGGCTTTTGGGATGCAGGTTGGCCAAAGTCAACTCCGGCATCTGGTAACCGCCAATAATCAAAGCACCGGCAATACCCACCGCCATGAACAGCAGTGCTGCACCAAAAAGCGGATAGATTCTGCCGATCAACTGATCAATCGGCAGCATGGTGGCTGCGAAATAGTAGAGAAAGATCAACACTACCCAAACCGACACGCTCAGCGGGCTGATGGTTGCCAATAGCTTGGCCGGTCCAAGCACAAACACAATCCCGACCAGCAGCAGTAACACAACCGAAAAGGCGCGCATGACCTGCTTCATCACCGGCCCGAGATAGATACCGACCACTTCCGAGATACTGGCCCCTTTGTGCCGGACAGAAAGCATGCCAGAAAAATAGTCATGCACCGCTCCGGCAAACAGGGTGCCCAGAACAATCCAAAGGAAGGCCACCGGACCCCACAGTGCTCCGGCAATGGCGCCAAATATCGGCCCCAGCCCCGCAATGTTCAGAAACTGGATCAGAAAGATCCGGGCCGGATGCATGGGGACATAATCCACGCCGTCCTCCATGGTCACCGCCGGAGTCGGTCGGTCAGCATCCGCCCCGAAGACCTTCTCCACAAAGCTGCCGTAAAGCATGTAACCCAGCACCAAGATCGCAAGAGAAATAAAAAAAGTAACCATGTCTCCCTCCCCGTGATTTTATTCTGGTTATGACTTAAGCACAGGCCGGGTTGATAGTGTTGATATTTATATGAATGGCATGAATATATTGATGAATGGTACTAATTGCACAACGAATGGGAGGCGGCCACCTGTAATCAACGTGATAGACAGGATCAAGATGGCAAACTGGCAGGCATTACAGCATATCATACGCCGTGCAGGGCTTTGAGTCACGTCCTGGGCCGACCGGATGTCATGAGACAACCGGCCGGCATTTTCGACCATTCAGTCCCGGGGGACTGCCAGCATACGCTCCAACGCACGCAGGGCCGGAATGCGGACATGTTCCGGCACATTCACCACCGGCGACATCCTCTGGAGGGCCTTTAGCACATCCTCCAGCGACGTAATTTTCATGTTGCGGCAGACTGCATCGGGGGATATCAGCATAAATTCCTTATCCGGATTTTCCTGTTTCAAGCGGTATAGAATGCCGCACTCCGTTCCGATTATAAAGCGGGTCGCCTGACTTTGGCGGCAGAAATCATACATGCCGCTGGTCGAGCATACCTGGTCGGCAAGCGCCACAACATCCGGATTACACTCCGGATGGCACACGAACAAGGCGTCCGGATACTGCTGTTTTTTCTGTTTGACCATATCTACCGACATGCGCTGATGTGTCGGGCAGAATCCGTCCCAGAAGATCAGCTCCTTTTCTGGGACCTTACTGGCCACATAACGCCCCAGATTGCGATCCGGCGCAAAGATTACCTTGCTGTCCGGAAGTGAACGAACCACACTGACGGCATTGGCCGAGGTACAGCAGATGTCGGAATGGGCTTTGATCTCTGCCGAGGAATTAACGTAGGTGACCACCGGAATGCCTGGGTACTGGGCCTTGAGCGCTTCCAGTCCCTCGACTGTTACCATGTCGGCCATGGGACATCCGGCATCCAGGCGGGGCAGCAACACCTTCTTTTCGGGCGACAGAATCGCAGCGGATTCCGCCATGAAATGCACGCCACAGAACACGATCACTGCCGCATCCGTCTTGGCTGCCTCCAAAGACAAGCCCAGGGAGTCGCCCGTAATATCAGCCAGGTCCTGAACTTCATCACACGTATAGTTATGTGCCAGCAGTATGGCGTTGCGTTCCTTTAGCAACCCCTTGATCTGCTTGCGGTTATCTGAGTCAGTCATTTGTGCAACCCTCCAATGGTCTTGCCGCTTGACAAGCAAACAGCAAAGAGTATATAAAAGTTTTTCTTCGGGATGTAGCGCAGCCTGGTAGCGCACCTGCTTCGGGAGCAGGGAGTCGCTGGTTCAAATCCAGTCATCCCGACCAGTTATTTTTAAAGGGCTTGCAGTGTTGCTGCAAGCCCTTAAGTTTTTCGGCAAGAAAGCAGTAAATTACACAAAACCTTTCTGCGGTGCAACTGTAATCACAATTTTTACACCCTTCACGATACATATCTGTCCATGCACCAACCGCTTGCTCCCGTCCGTCCAACCCTGTCCAGGCCCTGAATCTGCTTGAACCTGCATGGTTTTTACCGTACACTCTGCACTCGTGTTTTTATGTTATCGAACCGCCAGAAAGGACTTGCCATGAAAAAGCCTCTGTTACTAATGATCCTTGACGGATGGGGCATAAATCGCAATCCAGCCAATAACGCCGTTGCCATGGCAGACACCCCTAACCTTGACCACCTGCTCGCTACCTGGCCACATACCGAGCTCCGCACCTCTGGCCTGGCTGTCGGCCTGCCGGATGGCCAGATGGGTAATTCGGAGGTCGGGCATCTGAACATCGGCGCTGGCAGGATCGTATATCAGGATCTGACGCGCATCAGCAAATCCATCGCGGATGGCGATTTCTTTAATAACGAGGTCTTACTGGGATGCATCACCAGGGCCAAAGCAGGCAGCGGACGATTGCATCTGGCCGGGCTATTGTCTGACGGTGGTGTACACTCAACTGCCGAACATCTGTATGCCTTGTTGAAGTTGGCAAAAATGAACGGACTCACGGATGTATTCATTCACTGCATGATGGATGGTCGCGATACAGCCCCAAGAAGCGGGGCTGGATACATCGCCGAACTGGAAGAACAGATCAGAACCATCGGGTGTGGCCAGATAGCCACAGTTATTGGACGTTATTACGCCATGGACAGGGACAACCGATGGGACAGGGTTGAAAAGGCCTATAACGCCATCATCTGCGGGGCAGGCGAACAGCACAGTTCCGCAGCCGAAGCGATTAGCGCCAGTTATGCCCGCGAGATAAACGATGAGTTCGTGTTGCCGTCTGTGATAGTTAACAACGGTTTGCCGCTGGGAACGGTTCAGGATGGTGATGGCTTCATCTTTTTCAACTTCCGCTCTGACCGGGCCCGGGAAATCACACGTGCCATCGCTCTGGAACAGTTCGATGGCTTCAATCGCTGTTGCCATCCCAAACTGGCTGACTATGTCTGTATGACCGAATATGATGCCACCTTCGGACTGCCAATTGCTTTTGAACAACAGCAACTCCGTAACATTCTGGGGGAGGTACTTGCTGATGCCGGTTTGACCCAGTTGCGTATAGCCGAGACCGAAAAATACGCACATGTAACCTTCTTCTTCAACGGCGGGAATGAAACCCCCTTCACCGGTGAACAGCGCTGCCTGATCCCGTCGCCAAAGGAAGTAGCCACCTACGATCAAAAACCAGAGATGAGTGCTTTCGAGGTTACAGACGAACTACTCAGCAGGCTTGATCAAGGCAGCTATGACGTGGTTGTTCTGAATCTTGCCAACTGCGATATGGTAGGGCATTCTGGCATACTCGATGCTGCCGTCAGGGCTGTCAGGGCTGTTGATGTCTGTGTAGGCAGGATCATACCAAAGATTCTGGAAATGGGTGGGGCGGCCCTGATTACTGCCGACCATGGTAACGCCGAGCAGATGGCTGATGCACTCGGTGCACCACACACAGCCCACACATGTAACAACGTATGGCTGGTGCTAGCTGATGCAAACCGAAAAGATACAGTTCTGCGGCAAGGCGGCTGCCTGGCCGATATTGCACCCACCATGCTGGATTTGCTGGGCATTCCCAAACCCGCAGATATGACAGGAGCAAGCCTGCTGAGTTAGCCAGCGGGCAGGTCAGCGCACATCAACAGGCGGTGTGGCCATTAGACAGGCAAACCAAATCAGATCTTCCCGGCGTTCAACCAGATTTTTGCGCCTGCTCAAGCGAGTCACTCCGGCTGTTCTGCCGGTGACATATCGCCGCAACAAGGTTGCCCTTCATGCTGACGGCGAGAGTTTCTTCTCTGCGCTGATCTCTGCCATTCAAGCTGCCAGGCACATTATCCTGCTTGAGTATTACATTGTGCGGGATGACAGTACCGGACAAAAGCTGCTGGACGAACTGTCCCGGGCAATTGATCGTGGTGTCCGCGTAATGCTTATGTATGATTACATTGGCTGTCTGGAAACACCCTCGTCCTATTTCAATGCACTCATTCGCTGCGGAGTGGAATTAACGCCTTTCAATCCCCCCTCCTTCCGGAAAGGTATCCGTTGGTTTGACCGGCGAGATCACCGCAAAATGGTTATCATTGACTATCAGCAGGCCTTTCTGGGCGGCTTCAACATCGGTGACGAGTATTCCGGCATTGCCGAACACTCAAAACGCTTCCGGGACATCGGCTTCAGCATCAGCGGCACGGCTGTCAACGAGCTCGTCCGCATTTTTACCGCAGCATGGTCTACGGAAAGGCAAATTGAGCCTGCCATTGAGCTGCCTGTTCCTTGCGAAATGCACACCGCCACGGGTAGGGCCAATATTGTCATTGTCAGTGGCAGCCCTCACCATCGAAAATCATACATACGCAGTGCCTTTCTGTTCAATATCGCCTCGGCTTCTGAAGACATTATCATCGCCACGCCATATTTTGTGCCAGGCCCCAGAATCATGCGCGCACTGTTGCGAGCTGCACAACGTGGAGTCCGGGTGCGCCTGCTGCTGCCAGCACGCAGCGACGTGCCTGTAGTCATGCTGCTAGGTCGAAGTTCCTATGGCATCTTATTGGCAGGCGGGGTGGAAATATACGAGATGGATCAGGAAATCCTGCATGCCAAGGTTATGCTGGTTGACGGAGAACGTACCGTTATCGGTTCTGCCAATCTGGACCAGCGCAGCTTCCACCGTAATTATGAAATCAATGTCGTGATTGACAGCAGGGATTTTGCCAATAAGATCCATATGGTGCTGGAAAACGATTTCATCAGGGCTAGGCCGATTACAATCGAAGGCCATGAACGCCGGGGGATACTGACGCGCTTGCTCGAAAAATTTGTTGGGCTGTTCGGCTGGTTTCTGTAAACGGACAGTTTGGCACCGGGCGCTATGGAATATCACATTTCTGCGGGATAGTGCTGCATGCTCACCGTAGGGTGGTATAGTATATGTATTTCTGGGTCAAGTACTGGAGATCCGGCCATGCCTGACACAAATATCAACACCAGTGCGCTGTCCACCCCATTGATCGATACCCACTGCCACCTGGACTGCGAACCGCTTTATACCCAGCTTGACCAAATGCTGTGCTGCGCACGCAAGTCCGGTATAGGCGGCTTTGTTGTCCCTGGTGTTCACCCTGACAACTGGCCGCGCATATTGCAACTGGCTGCTCAGCAGCCTGATCTGCATGCCGCCCTTGGCATCCACCCCATGCATGTCCTCAAAGCTGATTCGCAATGTCTGTCAAGACTGGAAGAACTGGCAAAACACTGTGTAGCAATCGGCGAGATTGGTATCGACCCGGATTTTGATCCGCCACTGGATGTGCAGGTAACGGTTTTCAGAAGCCAGCTTCAGATTGCCGCACGGCTCGGCCTACCCGTTATTATCCACTGCCGCAGCAAATTTCAGATGACACTACAGATCATGAAGGAAGAGGCTATACAACATGTAGGCGGCATCATGCATGCCTTTTCCGGTTCACGCGAGATGGCACTAGAATTTATACGCCTGGGCTTCTGCATATCATTTTCTGGCAGCCTGACCTGGCCCGGCAGCAAACGTCTGCGCAAGCTGGCCTGTCAATTGCCACTGGATGCTGTTGTGCTTGAAACAGATGCCCCAAATATGGCCCCCCAGACATACAAGGGACAAATAAATCAACCGACTTGGCTAATGGATGTATTTCTGGAATTGTGCGCACTGCGTTCAGAATCACCTGGGCAGATCGCCAATGCCACCCTTGCGAACACGTTGCGGGTCTTACCAAAGCTGTGTGGATCAGTCCCTATGCAGCCTGCAGCAAGACATAAATCGCTTGATACAGCAGCTGTAACAGGAGGTAATTATGAAAAAGGTCGCCATTTCGGTTATCTCGGCTCTCATCATGCTTGAAGGATGTGCCATGCTGGGCGCATGGAAGAGCATTCCTCCTCCCGGCGGCTGCGACCAGTGCCACACCATGGCTATCGACACAAACTGGAAGGTTGCCTACCAGCCAGCAGCACTATCTGACGAAAGGGGTCGCCCATATTTTCAGACTCCAGAGTATAACCGGCCCGAAGGTAGCAGAATCGCATCAGAGCAGCATGCCACAAAAACAGCAGAATTACCGTGTTTTGAATGTCATAAGGCGCCGACCCCGGCCCACCTGACGCGCAAGGGCCGTTTCCATCACTGAGCCATTGAAGGATCAGCCTATCATCCTGTTTTTGATTGTTCTATGGTGCAAAAAAACGTTCCATAAAAACTGCTTGACATTAGTATTTCATCAAGTATATTTGGACATCGTTTTAGAAACCATGCGCTTTTGCGCCCAAATGGTAAATTTCATCAAAAGAGGGGACACAAATGAAAAAGCTGATCACACTGACTATGGTACTTGCACTTGCCGCTGCTTTCACAACCGGCTGCAAACAGGAAACCAAACCTGCCGCACCTAAGGCTGACGCCGCTAAACCGGTTCAGAAGCCGATGTCTGCTGCAAAGAAAGCTGATGCCAAGCCTGCTGATGC
>ENA-UPXM01001752-UPXM01001752.1-activated-sludge-metagenome-genome-assembly--contig:-NODE-1752-length-26850-cov-5.210375_pt1 | contig 26850 bp, 23 predicted proteins | sample MGYA00238178_ERZ772708 | MGnify/ENA primary metagenome ERZ772708 (study PRJEB29002, sample SAMN05720212) | activated sludge metagenome | isolation source: anaerobic digester from wastewater... | reverse complement strand
ATTCTCTATTGCTACGCAATAGAATTTTTATCCTATTGCGGATTCTGGGTTTATTTTAACGCGAATAATTTAAGCAGTAATTCCCATTTGAAAAGCGTCCAGGTTCAATTTTATCAGCTTTTGGGGAAAAGCCTCCTTAATCACTTTTTCCCACACGGATTTTTCCATGCCGATAAGTTTCGATACAGCACCCAGCAGCACCACATTTGCGGCTTTGGCGTTTCCGGCCTGCAGCGCGAGTTCGACCGCGTTGAAAGATACGACACGCGGATAATTATTCTTCAGAAAATCAACTATATCGCCTGGATAGGGCATATCGCCCATGTTCACGGCAGGCGGGTTGATCTCTTCCGTATTCAAAATAATAGACGCATCTTTACTCAAAAATTTGAGATAGCGCAGCGCTTCCATTTTTTCAAAAGCCAGCAGAATTTCTATACTGCCCGGCTCGGCCAAAGGCGAAAAAACCCTTGTCCCGTAGCGCACGTGACTGGTGACGCACCCTCCCCGCTGCGCCATGCCGTGAACTTCGCTTTTTTTGACATCAAAGCCTGCTTCCATCATGGCCTGGCACATAATATCGCTTGCCCTTAAAATGCCCTGCCCGCCCACACCGGCCAACAGTATGCTTTTTACGTTTTGTTCTTTCATTATTATCCCTTTAATATCAGCTGATTGCGTCAAACTTGCATACCTGTTGGCAAAGCCCGCATCCGTTGCAAAGTGTCTCGTCGATCAGCGCGATCCCCTTGCGTTTGGAACCCGCTTTAGTCACTCCCTTTTTCCAGGAAATAGGTGGGCAATTCAGGTCCAGGCAGGTCCGGCAGCCCGTACATTTATCCGGATCGACCTTCAGTGGCGCTTTCGGCTTTATTCCGGATCTCTTAAAAAGAACGCATGGGCTTTCGGAGATAATCACCGAAGGCCCGGAAGCGGCCAGCTCCGCCTGGATCGCTTCACGGGTCTGCTTTAAATCATTTGGATCAACTACCCTTATATTATCGATACCTAGAACAGATACTAAATCCTTTAAATTAACTTTTTTAGTCTCTTTTCCGCTAAGTGTGTATCCTGTACCCGGATGCTCCTGCATACCGGTCATGGCGGTTGTGCTGTTGTCGAGAATGATAATCAGTGCGTCGCTGTTATTGTAGGCCATATTGAGCAAGCCGGTGATGCCGGAGTGTAAAAAAGTGGAATCTCCGATTACTCCGACCACCTTCCCCTTCCCTTTTTCGCCGAGCGCTTTGCTCATACCGTGCGCCATGCCGATGCTCGCTCCCATGCAGATGCAGGAATGCAGTCCTTCGAGCGGTTTCAGATATGAAAGTGTGTAGCAGCCGATGTCGCCGTGGACGTACGCTTTTGATTTTTTCAGCGCATAAAACAGTCCGCGGTGGGGACATCCGGGGCAGAGATTGGGCGGACGCGGCGCCAGTTCTTGCCTGTAGGGGGAGACAGGTCCTCCCATATCCGATTCAATGGCCGCTCTGATGACGCCCGGATCAAACTCGTTGGTGTAGGGGAAGATTTCCTTGCCTGTAACTTCAATGCCCATTGCCTTCACCTGCTCTTCCAGATACGGATCGAGCTCTTCGACGACATAGATTTTCTTCACTCTGGAGGCAAACTCACGGATCATCCTTTCCGGAAGAGGATAGACCATGCCCAGTTTCAGATAGGAGAAATCCGGAAACACCTCTCGGGCGTAGTTGTAGGGCATGCCGGCTGTGATGATGCCGACATGTGTGCTGTTGATTTCCATTTTGTTTTCGGGAAAGGTTTCCGCGAACTCCCTGAGCGCCCTCTGGCGCTTTTCCACTTCCACACGCCTTGTCCGCGCGTTGATGGGAACCATGACATATTTGAGGGCGTTGCGGGTAAGGCCTGTTTTATCTTCGGGTGTTTGGATGTCCGACAGTGTCACAACCGATTTGGAATGGGACACGCGTGTCGTGGTACGAAAAAACACGGGCGTATCGAAAAGCGAACTTATCTGAAAGGCAAGGCCGACAAAGTCTTTCGCCTCCTGAGGATCAGAAGGTTCAAGCATCGGTATTTTCGCGAACTTGGCGTAATTGCGATTGTCCTGCTCATTTTGTGAGCTGTGCATGGAAGGATCGTCGGCGCTGACAATCACCAGCGCGCCTTCGATGCCTGTATAGCTGACGGTAAAAATCGGGTCGGCCGCGACATTCACTCCGACATGCTTCATGACGGCAAGCGCCTTCGCGCCGGAAAGAGCCGCGCCGATGGCCACTTCGACCGCCACTTTCTCGTTGAGCGTCCATTCCGCGTAAACTCCCTCATACCCGGCGAATTCTTCCATGATTTCCGTACTGGGGGTTCCCGGATAGGCGGCGGCGAAGCGCACACCCGCCTCATAAACGCCGCGGGCGATGGCTTCGTTTCCTGACATTAATACTTTTTTCAAACGATTTGGCCTCCGTATATCTACGATATGATAAAAAGCGCGCGTTGAGAAAACTCAGCTCAAAGTGGCTATTTTTCTTTTCAGAGAAATGCCGGCCGACGGGTCGGTCGTTTTTTCGAGAGCTTTTTTGTAATATTCTAGAGCCTTTTCTTTGTTGTCCAGCTCTTCATAGGCGCGTGCGATGTTTTGCAGCCCCAGCGTTTCAAAGCCTGTTTTGCCCTCTTTCTGGGCCTTTTCGAAACATTTGAGCGCACCGTCGAAATCTTTTTTGGCTTCGTAAGCATAGCCCATGGAGCTCAGGGCGAGAAATTTCACGCCTGTTTTGTCGGAGCCGGCTTTCCTGACGAATTTCTCGTAGCAGCTGATTGCCAGGTCATATTCCCCGTTGTTGTATTCGATATTGCCCAGGTGGTAGTAAGCCAGCCGGCCGCTCCAGCTATGGGGGTATTTTTTGATCAGTTGATCGAAGATGCGGGCATTTTCTTCCAGCACTTCTTTTGTCTCGCCACCGGCGATGATGTTTCCCTGCGCTTTGGCATATAATTTAAGCGCCGAGTTGGAATAATGGCTCCAGTAGAAATAAATTCCCGCCGCGATGAGGATCGCGCAAAGCAGGGCCGTGCCGACGACCGTCACGCGGGTTTTATTTTCGGCGACATAATCGCCCAGCCTTTCGAACGTGGATTGAAACGCATCAGGGCTTTTTAATTCTTTTTTGGACATTCTGGCGGCCATATTGTCACTCCCCTTTATTAATATTGTATTTATCGATCAGCTCGATGAGCATCTTCGGAATCCGTCGGATTTTTCCTTCATTGTTTGTGCAGGCATGGATAGTATAGCCTTCTACAAGAAGCTTTGTCTGTTTTTCGTCCCATATTTTCGAGTTGAATCTGATACTCGCTCTTTTGATATAATCAAACTTCGTTTCAATCACGATCAGATGATCGTAGCTGGCCGGCGCATGGAAATGGCACGAAACCTTCGTCAGGGGAAGATTAAGCCCCAACACCTCCAATTGCGAGTAGGCGATGCCCAGCTGACGCATGAATTCGTTGCGGCCCATCTCGAACCAGCGGATGTAATTGGTGTGATAAACAATGCCCATTGCATCCGTATCTGCGTAAATCACGCGTACTTTTGTCAGATTACTTACCAACGAACGCGCTCCAGTCACGGATAAAATTTTCCATCAGCTGATAACCGGGCGACACCAAGAGGCCGCTTTCTTTTGCGGCCGCTTCGGTAAAGGGTTTTCCCGAGACCAGGTTCTCCCCCTCGCGCGATGACAGCACGGCAAAGGGACTGGGGTCCGCGACATGGGTTTTGAGGTCAATCGGTGTCGGATGATCGCTCAGAACCACAATACGGTATTCGTCAATGCCGCCGACCGTCGTCAGAATAGGCCCGACGATTCTTTCATCAAAAAGCTCGATGGCTCTGATCTTGCCTTCCGCATTGCCCTCATGCCCCATTTCATCCGGCGCTTCCAGATGCAAAAACACGAAATCCATGAATTTGAGGGCGTCGATCGCCATTTTCGCCTTGCCTTCGTAATTTGTGTCGATGTAGCCGGTCGCCCCTTCCACACGCAAAGGTTTCAAGCCGGCGTTGATGCCCAGGCCATTGAGCAGGTCAACTGCGGAAATCATGCCGCCTTTTAAATTGTATTTCTCGGTAAAAGGAGAGATAAGCGGCTTTTTGCCCTGCCCCCAGGGCCAGATCGAATTAGCCTCTTTTTTCCCCTCCTGCCTGCGGCGCACGTTGACGGGATGATCCTTCAAAACCTCCGCCGCCCTGGACATCAGCTCGAGAATTTCCGGGGCGAAATCATCCTGCGGAAGGTATCCGGCAATCGGTTTGCCGGTAATATCGTGAGGCGGTGTGGTCTTGGGCGAGGCGGGGGCGTTTCGCCAGACAAGCAGATGCCTGTAGCCGACACCCGCGAAAAACTGATGCAAAGGCGAGTTGAGCCTCCTGTTGAGGTCGGAAATGACCTGCGCCGCCTCGGCCGACGAGATATGCCCGGCGGTAAAATCATCCATGAAAGCCTCGTTTGTGTCTTTATTCCCGATGCACACCAGGTTACATCGGTAGGCGACATCGTCGGGGTTCATATGAATACCCATGCTGGCCGCTTCCAGAGGGCCGCGGCCCGTGTAGGTATCCGCCGGGTTGTAGCCCAGCACGCTCAGGTTCGCCACGTCGGAGCCGGGTGTAAAACCCTGCGGGATTGTATCGACCAGGCCCAGCGTGCCGTGAGCGGCAATCTGATCCAGAAATGGTGTCAAGGCGCACTCCAGAGGGGTTTTGCCCCCCAGCCGCGGACTCGGGTAATCGGCCATGCCGTCTCCGAGCAGAACAATGTATTTCATAAATAATCCTTAAGATTCAGTTAAAGCTCATCTTCAATCCGGATGAGAACGGTTTTGCCTTTGACGACGGCAAGGCGGTCAATCTTTTTGAGCGCTTGTCGCACGTCTTTTTCTCTGGCCTTATAGGTTGTCATCACAATGGGCACCGGGCCGGCTTTTTTCCTGGCCTTCTGAATGACGGATTCCAGGCTGATGTTATGCTCGCCGAGGATGCCGGAAATTTTAGACAGAACACCCGGCCGGTCTAAAACGGAAAAACGAAAATAGTATTTGGTTTCTATATTGTCCACCGGAACCAGCTTAATATCCGTCATGTCCGCTTCACGGATCGCTCTTAACGGTACGCGCCCGGAAACTCCCTTGACGAGATTGCGGGTGCAGTCAAAAATGTCGCTGAAGACCGCGCTGGCCGTCGGCATCATGCCCGCCCCCTGACCGAATAAAAACACGGGGCCGGAAGCATCGCCGACCAGATGAAAGGCATTGTAGTTGCGGTTCACGTTGGCCAGCAGATGTGTCACCGGAATCATTGTCGGGTGGATTCTCGCCTCAACTTCGTTTCCCTGGAGTCTTCCGATAGCCAGAAGTTTGATCCGGTAGCCCAGTTCTTTGGCAAAGGCAATGTCCAAGGAGCTTACCTTGGTGATTCCCTCCAGGAATATGTCCTTGAGTTTCACTTTTTTCCCGTAGGCCAAAGACAAAACAATAGCCATTTTATGGGAGGTGTCAATCCCTTCAATGTCGAACGTCGGATCGGCCTCGGCAAAGCCCAGTTCCTGTGCTTCTTGCAAAACAACGTCAAAAGGCTTTCCCTCGTCGGTCATTTGCGTCAGTATGAAATTGCATGTCCCGTTCATGATACCGACGATGGAATTGAATCTGTTGGCAGCCATGGATTCTTTCAACGTTTTAATGATGGGGATGGTCCCGCCGACACTCGCCTCGAAGCCGATATCCACGCCCTTTTTCTGCGCGGCGGTAAATATTTGATTGCCATAGGTGGCCAGCATCGCTTTATTGGCGGTAATGACGTGCTTTCCGTTTCTGATGGATTCCAATACAAATGTGCGCGCAGGTTCGTAACCACCGACCAGTTCGATCACGACGGAGATTTCCGGATCGTCGATCACATCCTTCGCGTTGAGCGTCAGCATCGATTTCGGAAGTTTGAGCTCGCGCGCCGCTTTAAGGTTGATGTCGGCGATTTTTTTCAAAACCAGCTTCGCGCCGAGTCTTTCGGCAATAAGCTTTTCATTTTGCCTGAGCAGTTTGACCACGCCTGTGCCGATATTGCCCATACCGATGAGCCCGATGGAAATTTTTTTCATTGTTTCAGCCTTTCATAAATCCCCGCCCACGGGGGGCTGCATGAGCATCTCACACAGCAAAGGTTTTTTCGTAAGCCTCGCCGCTTTGCGCTTGTATCGCTTCTTCCTGAAAATCGATGCTATCTATAACAGATGACATTGGTTTGTCAAACAGATATGACGCCACGGGAGATTGGTTTAAGGCGGGTGCGGATGCAATGTCAGGCGCTCAGGCGGCGCAGCATCTCGTCGTGGACGGGCGTGGCCACTCCCGCCTCGCGTCCGGCGCGGCACAGGTAGGCGGTCAGCGCATCGATTTCGGTCTGACGACCGTTTTCACAGTCGAGCTGCATCGATGTTTTGGATTCGTAGCCGAATCCCGCCACCATTTCCATCGTCTTATCCACCGCGTTTTGCGGGAGGTTTATTTTTTTCGCGCGGGCGACGGCCACCACCTCCTGCATCAGTTCGCGCGCCAGCGTACTGAGCTCTCTGTCTTCAATAATTTCGCCGTAGCTTTTGCCGGTGGCCGAAGTCAGGGAGGCCAGCGGGCACATCAGCAGGTATTTGCTCCACAGGACCTGTGAAATGCCATCGCTTAGAACCGCGTTGATTTTAGCCTCAAGTAAAATATCGAGTATATGGGTGTATTTTTTTGATGAGCGGGTGTTATCCGTACCGAAAATCATTTTACAGGCCCCGCCATCCTGGCGAATAACGCCGGGTTTTTCGATATGCGAAATGATATAGACACATCCGCTGACAATATCGGCCGCGGGCAGCACGGTGCGCAGCCTTACGGCGCTTTCGATACCGTTTTGCAGGGGAACGATGATCGTATCTTTTGTAATATTTTTTTCAATGGCACGGGCAGATTCCTCAAGAGAATAACTTTTAGCGCACAGAAAAACCAGGTCGAACAGGCCGGCCATCGCCGGGCGGTCCGTGGCGATATTCGGCCATGCGATATAGTCAGCCTCGGCAGTGAACAGTTTGAGGCCTTTTTTCTGAATTGCTTTGAGGTGCTCGCCGCGGGCTATAAAAATAATCTCGTGCTTTTCGCCGCCCGCATAGGCCCTGGCCAACTTGCCGCCGAAGTAGCCGCCTACGCCGCCGATGCCGATAATCGCGATTCTCATAACTGACACTCCTTCCGGTCGAAAGAATAATATAGAAGCGGGAGAAATTTCAAGACGCAAATGAAGAGTTAAAGCTCCGATTGTTACGACCGGCCCTTCCTTTTTCAGGAGCGTCCCAACTATTCGCATTTAGATTTCCCGCCTTCGTGACAGAGAAGAAGAGAAATGTTTTGCATGTTTGTTTCCACCCCCAAGGGAGGCAACCTGACCCAGGCGGGCCTTTGCCGCAAACAGCACTTCCTTGTACACCGCTTTAATCTGGAGATAAGGTAACATAAGGCATGAATACTGCATAATTCACGGACATTGCCGTTTGTTCAACAATAAAAGGCAATATTGCTCACAAAAGAGGAATTATTTACCGTTTTCGAGAAATAATTGAGTTTGGCCGGACTAAACCACGCGTATTATTCGCACATAATTATGGCGAGGGTCAAAAAAATGGCGAGCAAAAAAAGAGTACAAGAAGAATTGAGAGAATATTATCTGGATATGCGGGAGTCATTCATCGACAAGATGAAATCTGAAGATGACGAAAGATCTAATTTGAAATTTAAAATAGCGGCCCTGGTTATTTACGAACTGACGCATTTAACGCCTTTGTGGTTCAAGGATTATTTTTTAGCCTGCATTGCCGGAATCGATTATCGACCGGATGAATCACCGGAGAATGTTGTGCGTGTAGAATCAGAATTTCATGAAGTCGTCGCACAATATCTGCTGGAAATGGAAAAAGAGGTTGACTATGCCAAAAGGGCTATTTCAGGAATCTTGCTTGAAAGCGAAAAAATAGAATTCTGGAAACCGATTGTGTTTGACTCTTTTTTAATTGCAGGCATTTATTTCACCCCCTCGCCCATTTCCGGAAACATAAGCAGGCCCCCTCTGAAGCCCCAAAGCTCAACGCAGGCAAGCGCCGTCCATGATACATTCCGTGACCAGCGAGTTTTACAGTAGAGTGCATTTCCCACCTCTGATCGCTGATTTTCCATGGACTACGAGCTACAAGCCATAAGCTACGAGCTTATCCTTCTACTCGTCACTGCTTTTCCAGGCCCCACCCTGTTAACCCGTTCTGGCCAGGTCCAGCTTGCCTTGCCATCTGGTGATGAGTGCTTCGCGCAAGATGAGATGCTCCGGCTTTTCCAGGAGGGGATCGATTTCGGCCAGTGCGAAGGCGTCGTGTCTGGCATCGTTGAGGATGCGGGCATCGCGGATGATGCTGGCGATGCGAAAATCAGGCAGGCCGGACTGACGTGTTCCCAGGAAATCGCCGGGGCCTCGTATGGCGAGGTCTTCTTCCGCCAGCACGAAACCGTCGGTCGTTTTTTCCATGACTTTTAATCTCTTGCGGGCATCCGCCGAAATTTTGTGACCGGCAATAAGGACGCAGCTAGACGGGATGTCTCGCCGGCCGACACGGCCGCGAAGCTGATGCAGTTGTGAAAGGCCGAAGCGCTCGGCATGTTCAATCACCATCAACGAGGCGCGCGGCACGTCGATGCCGACTTCAATCACCGTGGTGGCGACTAAAACAGATATTTTATTTTCCTGAAAATCCTGCATGACCGCATCTTTTTCTCTGTCTTTCATTTTGCCGTGAATCAGGCCGACTTTGTAATCGGGGAAAATATCATTTTGCAGATGCTCGGCCATTTTTGTGGCGTCTTTCAGGTCGAGGTTTTCCGACTGCTCCACCAGAGGATAAACGATAAAGGCCTGGTGCCCTTTTTCGAGCTCTTTGCGGATAAGTTCATAAACGGCCTGGCGCCTGCTTTGGCTCATCAGTACCGTCCGCACAGGTTTCTTGCCCGGCGGCATCTCATCGATGACCGACACGTCCAGGTCTCCGTAAACGGTCATGGCCAGCGTGCGGGGAATAGGCGTGGCCGTCATGACGAGCACATCGGCGCGGATGCCCTTATTGCGCAATGTAGCGCGCTGCATCACGCCGAAGCGGTGCTGTTCGTCAATGACGACGAGTCCCAGTTTTTTAAAATCGACATCCTCCTGAATCAGGGCATGAGTGCCGATGATGATATCGGCCTTACCCGATTTTATCTCCTCGAGCACCTCCGCGCGCGCAGCGCCGGTCAGAGCCCCGGTAAGCAAGACGAGGCGCAGGCCGATTGCTTCGCACTGGGCGGACAGTGTCGTATAATGCTGTTTGGCCAGTATTTCCGTAGGCGCCATCAGTGCAGTCTGATAGCCATTTTCACAGACAGTGACCATGGCGGACATGGCCACCAGTGTCTTGCCGCTGCCTACGTCACCCTGCACAAGGCGGTTCATCGCCTGCGGCGATTGCAGGTCTTCACTGATTTCTGAAATGACTCTTTTTTGCGCGCCGGTGAGCGAAAAAGGCACTGTGGCTAGAAATTTCCGGGTCAGTTTCCCGCCTACCGCAAATGCGATGCCTTTATCCAGTACGCGCCCGGATTTTTTAAGCGCCATGCCGAGCTGGAAAAAGAAGAATTCGTCGTAGATGAGCCTGCGGTGCGCCTCGGATCGGGCGGCAAGCAGAGGCTCCATTTGCTCGTCAGCCCCGGGAAAATGAACACCCAGGAGCGCTTCGCGTATGTTCATGAGATTTCGCCTGCGGCAGATTTCCATGGGCACAGGCGAGGCGACGTAACGGGAATAGTTTTCCAGCGCGCTGTGCATCACTTTCCGGATGTATTTCTGGTGCAGGCCTTCCGTTTCTGAATAAACAGGCACGATACGCTTGAAGTTTAAAAGATTTTGTTCGTCCTCTTCCTCCAGAATTTCATAGTCGGGGTGAATCATGCTTTTGCCGCCATAGTCGGGCGTGACAATGCCGGTAAAAATCACCCTGACACCTTTTTTAAAAACCCGCGTGAAGTAGGACATCTGTCCCTTGAACCATTTCGCCACAAGAGCTCCTGTGTTGTCGCGCACGGCGACTTCAAGAATTCTTCTTTTTCCGTAATACCGGAATTCCACGGCCACGACTTCGGCAATGATGGTCTGAACTTTTCCCGTCTCCAGTTTGTTGATGTTTTTGATTTCCCGTCTGTCCTCATAGGTACGTGGCAGAAAATAAAGCAGCTCTTCAACCGTGCTGATTTTCTTGGCGGCAAAGCGGACGGCCATTTTGGGCCCCACTCCTTTCACAAACTGTACAGGAAGAGCCAGTTTCTCCGCGGAAAGCTCGATGTCGGCAATCCTTTCGGTGATTTGCTGTGCCTGCCCGGAGGGAATCACACTGCGTGCGTCAAAGTTTTCCGCCGCTTTGATCAAGCGCTCGATTATTTGTGACGCTTCGATAATTTTAGCTTTTTTCGCCTGTGTCTCGCTTACGTCATAGTCTGAAAAAATATGGGCTATGTTTCCCAGAGCCGGCTCAAAAGTATTTTTCGCCGCAGGCGGAATGACGAGGATCTGCGCGGCGGCCAGCGCGGAAAGAGACTTTCCCAGGTCCCTGATGTGCGTCAGATTCCTGAAGTTGTCTTTGGATGCGAAAGAAAGAGGCTGCCCGATTTTCAGCAGTTTTTGTTTCAATGTCTCCAACGCGAATCTGTCCCCCCATCTCGTATAAAATCAAAGAATTTCATGAAATGATTGAGCTTTTTTAACAAATAATAACGCTTTGCGCAAGTCAATGATTGACACGACACTTGATTTGCGTTAAAGCACCGCATGCAAAGAAACATATTTTTTTTGGGAGTCTTATGCCGGTAAAATCGCCTGAATCTGAAAAGCCAGCCCGTTCTACATACAAAGAAGCGGGCGTAAATATTGACGTGGCCAATGAATTCGTCGAACGTATCAAACCTTTGATCAAGACAACAACCCGTAAAGAGGTCATCTCCGGTATCGGAGGTTTCGGCGGCCTTTTCCGCTGCGACACGGCCCGGATGAAAAACCCGGTGCTGGTTTCCGCAACGGACGGGGTGGGAACGAAGATCAAAATCGCACAGCTGATGGACAAACACGACACCATCGGGATCGATCTGGTGGCCATGTCCGTAAATGATGTGGTTGTCCAGGGCGCGGAACCTCTGTTTTTTCTCGATTATCTGGCAACCGGCAAACTGGAGCTGGAAAAAAGCGTGCAGATTGTCGACGGAGTGGTGCAAGGCTGCAAACAGGCGGGTTGCGCTCTTTTAGGCGGTGAGACGGCGGAAATGCCCGGTTTCTACAAAGCGGGCGACTATGACTTGGCCGGTTTTTGTGTAGGCGTGGTCGATCAGGACAAGCTCATCGAGGGCTCCAATATCAGCATCAACGATCAGGTTATCGGCCTGGCCTCCAGCGGCTTGCACAGTAACGGTTTTTCGCTGGCCAGAAAGGTGCTTCTGGAAAAAGGCAGGCTTTCGGTAAACGACACGGTCACGGGTCTGACAAACACTATCGGCATGGAGCTTCTGGAGCCGACGCGAATTTACGTCAAATCTCTTTTAAACCTTTTCAAAAGCTTCAATATCAAGGGGCTGGTGCATATCACCGGCGGCGGTTTTTATGAAAACATCCCCCGCATCATTCCGGATGTCTGCCGCATGGTCATTACCGACGGCTCATGGGAGATACCGCCGGTTTTTCGTGTCATTCAGGACATAGGGCGCGTGGATGAAAAGGAGATGTTCCGCGTTTTCAATATGGGAATCGGCATGATGATGATCGTGCCGGAAAAGGAAACCCGGGACATCCTCGATCGTCTTGCCGCGATGGGCGAGACAGCCCGCCTGATCGGCGTGATTGAAAAGAAAGAGCCGGGACATGATCCGGTCTGTTTCAGTAAGGGTTGAAGGCAGGCTATGGCTGGTCTTCTTAAACTGGGAGTTTTGATTTCCGGCGGCGGCTCCAATCTTCAGTCCATTATCGACCATATCGAAAAAGGCGCCCTGCCGGCACGCATCCAAATCGTCATCAGCAACAATCCAGACGCACCGGGCCTGGCCAGGGCCCAAAGGCACGGCATCGCCTGCACGGTTGTAAGCCATCGTGATTTTTCCAGCCGCGAAGAATATGACAGTGAACTGACCCGCATATTAAAAGATGCAGGTGCAGAGCTTATCGTGCTTGCCGGCTTCATGCGCATTTTGTCGGGCGGCTTTTTGCGTGCTTTTGAAGACAGGGTCATCAACATCCACCCTGCCCTTCTGCCATCTTTTCCCGGAACAAACGTGCAGCAGGCGGCCATCGATTACGGCGTTAAATTTTCCGGCTGCACGGTACATTTTGTCGATGAAGGAGTGGACACGGGGCCGGCCATTATCCAGGCGGCGGTTCCGGTTCTTCCCGACGATACGGCGGATGTTCTGGCCGCCAGGATACTCCGTCAGGAGCACAGGATCTACCCGCAGGCCATACGTTATTTCGCCGAAGGCCGCATCATCAAAAAAGGCCGTCATGTGGAAATAACGGGCATCGGAGACCCGGACCGGGCAGTGCTGCACAATCCACCGCTTGATGATTAAAGCAGTCCGTCCATTATTATTTGAGGCAAACACTGGCCATGTATGATCTGATTGTCATCGGCGATGATCTTTCCTCCCATGTCGCTGCCGCCGCGGCCGGTCGTCACGGCCTGACGACGCTGCTTGTCGCGGAGGCCGGAACGGGCGGACTCAAAGTAGCCGGCGATTTCGTCTTTAATGTGGACCCTGCGCCGGCCACCGGCCTGGGGCCGGGGCAGACGGCCGGCAACATACTGGCTGAACTGGGCATTTCCCTTCCCGAAGATCATGCCGATCCGTTAAGTCCCGCCTATCAAGTCATCCTGCCGGGACACCGCCTTGATTTTTTCAGCGATCCGGGTGAGCTTGCCGCTGAAATGACGCGCGAGTTTCCTCACCTCAAAGACGCCATAAACGATTATTACAGGGCGGCCGCCGCGGCCGGCCGGGTTTTTGCCGACTGGCTCGACAAACATACCGGGTTGCAGCCGCGGACTTTAAAAGATTTTCTTTCTTATCTGAAAATTTTTCCTGACATACTGCGCTATAAATTCGCGGCCGCTAAATTTGACGGCATTTTGTCTCACGATACTTCGCTGGATAGGGTCTGGGAGGCTCAGCAGGCGCTTTTGTGCTTTAATCATCATGATTTATTTTCTTTTTCATCTGCATTTCAGCATTGCGCGCCGCGCCGCGGCGTTTTTTATTTTTCTGAGGGCAAGCAGTTTCTTTTTAACGCCCTCATCGGAAAGCTCGAAGAAAACAAAGGGGTTTATCTGGGCGCTCATGAAGTCCTTTCCATCTCCGCGCAAGAAACGATCGACATGGAAATCAGAGAGAAAAACGGCGCGGCGTCTAAAGTGTCCGGCAAAAATCTGATCATCAGCACGAAAGCTGAAAGTCTCGGGCTGCTCAAAAAAGTAAACAGGCCGCAGGCTTTATCCGGTCGTTTCCGCCCGGCGGAAGCTGTGCGCCATCCTTTTACTGTTTTCATGGGGGTCGCGTCGAAGTGCCTGCCGGCAAAACTCACGCGCCATGCCGCCGTCGTCACAGATATTAACAAAGACCTGCACGACGAAAATCTGATTATTTTGGAAACGGGCCTGCCTTCCAACCAAAGAGATCTGTCCACAGCGGAATCATCCGTGTCCGCGACCGTTTACCTGGAAAACGCTGAAGAAAAATGGACGACCGACGCCCTGCGACGTGAGGGCACTTCGGTCGTGGACAGGCTGGAGTGGTTTTTACCTTTTTTGAAGGACAACATCAAATGGTTTGATGTTGATAAATCGATAGAAATCTCACTGGAGCGCCGGAAAGTCGCCACACCTGTTTACAATATCCGGAATTCTTTTTTTACCTCATTTGCCGCCAAAAACGGCAAGACGAAACTATCCAATGTTTTTCTGACCGGTGCTTCGCTGCTTGCCGATGCGGGCTTTGACGCGGAAATCATTTCGGGCAAAAACGCGGCACAGCACATTATAAGAAAGAGGAAATGATCTTATGAGAAATGATTTTAAAATCACCAGCCTGGGCCCCTGCCGAATCGGCTCGCCCCTTAACCTGTCGGGTTTCATCTCTGATAATAACCGGATTTTGTTCAACAGCCGCATAGACGACTACGCGGACAGGCTCGATGAGTCCGGGCGTCCCCTCTCGCTCGAATGCGCAGGCCCCCGCGAGAAAATATTTTTTGACCCGGCCCATACAAAAGCGGCTGTGGTCACCTGCGGCGGGCTGTGCCCCGGCATCAATGATGTGATCCGCTCACTGACCATGACGCTGTTTTACCGCTACGGGGTCAAACAAATACTGGGAATCAAATACGGTCTCCGGGGGCTGAACCCCGCTTTCGGCCATAAACCGGTGCACCTTACGCCCGACTTCGTAAAAGACATCACGCATATCGGAGGCAGCATCCTTTCCTCGTCCCGCGGACCGCAGGACGCAGACGTGATGGTGGATTATCTCGAAAGCATGAAGGTGAACATTCTTTTTTGCGTCGGCGGAGACGGGACAATGAGGGCTGCGGAAAAACTGACGCAGACCATAACGGCCAGGGGGACTTCCATCTCCGTGATCGGCATTCCCAAAACCATCGACAATGATTTAAGCCTGATTGAAAGATCTTTCGGGTTCGACACGGCCATCGAAAAAACGGTGGAAGCAATCCGCTGTGCTCACGTGGAGGCCAAAGGCGCTCATCACGGCATCGGCCTGGTGAAGATTATGGGGCGCGAATCAGGCTATATTACGGCCACCGCGGCCCTGGCGCAGGGAGACGCGAATTTTGTACTGATCCCCGAGGTGCCCTTTGACCTGGAAGGGAAAAAAGGATTTCTCGAGACGCTGAAAAAAAGAATGAAAGCCAGAGAGCATGCGGTGATCCTGGTGGCGGAAGGCGCCGGACAGGAACTGATGAACCAGGGATCGACTCAGCGAAAAACCGACGCTTCCGGAAATATCCGCCTGTATGATATCGGACTTTTTTTAAAAAATTCCATCGAAGAATATTTCAGTCAACAAAATTTCGAAATCAATCTGAAATACATTGAGCCGAGCTACCTGATCCGCTCCGTTCCGGCCAACGCCTCCGACAGCATTTACTGCAGCCTGCTGGGACAGTATTCCGTGCATGCGGCAATGTCGGGAAAGACAGGCCTGCTGGTCGCCTTGCGCAAAGACGAATACGTACACCTGCCGCTGTCTGCCGTCATCTCCGGCAGGAGGATCAACCCGGAAGGCAATATCTGGTTCAGGGTATTGGAAGCCACCGGTCAGCCGGCCGGCATGAAAGCTTAATCCGGTCGCAACAGGCGGCCGGATGAGTCACCCTCTTAAAATTTTTTTCGCCTGTGCAGAAAAGGTTTGCAAAACCACGCCTTATAGTTTAAGAAGCTCGGACATTTTGGGGAGGATTTTAATCATGTCTCGAGTTTGTGAAGTATGCGGGAAAAAACCGTCGGTAGGCAACAATGTCAGTCACGCCAATAACAAGACAAAAACCGCCTGGCGTCCGAATCTGCAAAGCTTGCGCTGTGTGGACAAGAAAACCGGGTCGGTAAAAAGGATGAAAGTCTGCACACGCTGCATACGTTCCGGTTTTGTTACAAAAGCCGCCTAATTTGAAGGAGTCCAGCCGCAATCGTCAATCGCCGCGGCGGCCTGGTGGAAAAAATCATCATTTTCAACACAATTTAAGGCATCGCGAAACAGGGTTTGAATCGATTCCGCGAATTGCAAGTTGTCATTGCGAAGGCCGAATTTGTCCGTAAAAAGACGAATCCGGCCTTCTAGATTCATGAGCCGCTCCATTCTTTCCTCAGTTATATACGCCACGGCGCTTTTGAGCACATACAGGGCCTGGTTTTGTTCAATCGAGTAAAGCCAGGCCATATCGGAACAAAACTGCTCCGCCTTCTTGTCCAAGGTGAAATTGATCGCGTCGGTCAAAAGCCGTATGGACTGATTTTCATGTATCTGCGTGCTGATGACCAGGTCGTAGATCATTTCGATAATCAGGTGAGAGCGGTATGCGGCCTCGCCGCGGGAAATCTCCCTGCCGATGAGATTGTGGAGCTCGATGATCCGGCCCACAAGGTTCTTCCCCTTTATATATGTGTAACCGCCGGAGTCGGGGTTGAAGCCTTCGGCGCACTTTAGCGAAATTTCTCCGTAATGGGCGATATCATCGACCAGCAGATGATACATGACATAGGCCGTTTTTTTGCGCTCCACAGGCGCCTCGATGAATCTGTCTATCGAATGAGTCAGGCCTGCGCTGATATCGGGATGAATGGTGAGCAGGTCAGGGGCAATATTGTAGATATAAATGTCCGGCTCGATATCCCGGATGCCGGCCGCGCGTATTGTGTCCTGCAACATGCAGGTATGAGTGAGCATCAGCATGGAAAAACTCCGTGTCTGTCCGAGGGGATTTCCTGCAGATCGTAAGATCCCTGCAAATCCTTTATAATGGCCTCGACCTCGTCGGCAAAATCAGGCATGATGAGAACCTGGATTGTGGCGGCGCGTGCATCGATGGTAGATACGATAACCATTCCCTCATATCCTTCCAAAATGAGCTGGACAGGTGCGATATCGCTTTTATTCAATTTAAAGCATTTTTTAAGCATGGCAATATCCGCCAACTAGCATTTATTGTCGTTAATATCAACAAACCCTGCCGTTTGACGGACAGGCCTGAACAATGTATGATCGCACTCATCCAGAGGTAATGATGAAAGCACATAAAATAATTGTCTTATGCCTGATATTATTTTGTCTTTCCTGCAGCGCGTCTTTACACTTTAAAAGCGCCGCCGAAGGGGACATCAGAGGTTACCTGAACCTGACACCGCAGGCGGCGGACCATCCGGGGTCGGGTGGTTGTCTTTTGCATTCTTACGCCTATGTCGAATATTTCAAAGACGGCTCCAGTGTGAGGCGTCATCTGGAAAGGTACAAGATTTTCAACGAACGGGGGCGTCGTCACGCATCCAAAACCATTTCGTACCGCGAGGGCTACCAGAAAGCCCGCATCCTTTTTGCCAACACGATCACACCGGACGGCCGGGTGATTTCTCTTGAGGCAAATGAAATTCACGACGCAACACAATTCACGGGATATGATTTCTATACGGATATCAGGCTGAAACGCTTTACCATGCCGGCGGTTGAAGATGGCTGTATTGTGGAATACGCCACCGAAGTGCGCCAGATCAAACATCAGTCAGAGCCGGACTTTTTCACGATATTTCTTTGCCGCAATTTAACCCCGATTCTGGAGGATATTCTGGAGGTGGTGCTGCCGGCCGGCAAAACACTCAACTATAAAAGCTTTCAGACGGATCTCACGCCACAAATTATTTCTGAAGGCGACAAAACAAGGTACATTTTTACAAACCTCAATCAAAAAGCCATCGTCCCCGAATCGCGCATGCCGCCTCTGATCGACCGTGAGACTTTCCCTCAGGTTTGGATCTGGACGCTCAGTGACTGGAGCGCGATATCTCGATGGTATGCAAAACTGGTGAGGCAGCAGATGAAGGCGGATCCGGAGCTGCAAAACTTCACCCGTCAACTGGTTGCCGGCATGAATTCGCGCGAGGATAAAATCAATGCCATTTTTAAATTTGTCTCGCACAACATCCGCTATGTCGCCGTCCTGCTGGGGCCTCACACCCATAAGCCCCACGCCGCCGCAGAGGTCTTTCAGAAAAGGTACGGCGACTGCAAGGACAAAACCGTTCTTCTTTTGACCATGCTTGAAATTGCGGGCATCGAGGCCCGGCCTGCTTTGGTGCCTGTTCATCGCGAATATTTCGATGAGACCATGCCGTCTTTGTACGCTTTCAACCATGTCATTGCGGTTGTGCCGGATAAGGATAGATATTTCTGGCTCGACGCGACCAATGAGGTGGCCACCTACAATTCACCACCTTTTGCAAGTCCGGTCACCGTATTTGCGATCAATGCCGATGGGACCTACAGCTTCATCAAAACACCCGCGCCTGATGAAAAATCCGACCGCCTCCAGAGTGAGATTACTTATCGCATTGATGAGCAGGGAAATGCTTCCGGCGATTTCCGGTATGAATATTTCGGCATGGCGGCGCAAACTGTCAGATACCTTTACAAATACATGTCACCCGAACAGAGGAAGAAATCATTTGAAAACAGAGGCATCGAGGTTGTGCACCTCGAAACGGGCAGCCTGAGCGATACACAGCAGCCTTTTTTTGTGCACGTCAGGGGGAATATTAAAAACTTTGCCCAGGTGCTTGATCCGAATACGATCGTTTTGTCCAATGTAGTGCGTCATGATGTCTATCGGGATATCACGGCCGCTCCCTTTCGGAAATACCCGATTGTGCTTCGCCCGTCGCTTCATGCACAAGAAACGCTGCGGTTTATTTTCCCTGAAGGATTCCGTATGAAAAATCCGCCCGCTCCTTTTGTTTATAACGATGCCTCCTGCCGGCGCACGGAAACATTTACAGTGCAAGATTCAGCAGTTGAGGTTTTTGTGCAAACAATCAGACAGAGGAAAAAGATTCCCCCGGAAAAAACAGAGATATTCAAGAAGGAGGCATTCGTGCTGCAGGCGCGCGATACGGCGGTGAAAAACATTGTCATGGAAAGAAACCAATGAGTGCTTGACATAAGTTGTCACACTGATATGATGAAAACCAATAAATAAATAAATAAAAGACAGGCAAATGACGCAAGCAGGTCCGTTACCGGTAACCCAGTGGATTATAAAGGATGCCGGCGACAAAAATATTGAAAAATCTCTGGCCAGGGAATTCGGCGTAAGCCGGATTATTTCGCAACTGATTTTAAACAGGCATGTCCAGTCGCTTGAGCAGGCGCAAAACTATCTGTATCCCTCCCTCAATAACCTGCACAGCCCTTTTTTAATGAAAGATATGAAACGGGGAGTTGCCCGGCTCGTCCGGGCGATTGCCAACGGAGAGAAAATAGTCATTTACGGAGACTATGATGCCGACGGCATAACCTCGGTGGTTATCCTCTACAAATTCCTCAAAGAACTCAACGCACATGTATCATACTTCATTCCGGACAGAGTCGAGGAAGGCTACGGTCTGAAAAATCAGATCATTGACCGGTTCAAGACCGAAAATATAAGTCTGATCATTACGGTGGACTGTGGTGTTTCCGACATCGAGCAGATAACCTACGCCCGGTCGCTGGGTATTGACACAATTGTACTGGACCATCACGAAATTTCAGACTCTCTCCCCCCTGCCGCCGCCTGCATAAACCCCAACCGGTCGGATTGCCCTTTCCCCTTCAAACACCTGGCGGGTGTGGGCATCGCCTTCAACTTTCTCATCGCCCTGCGCGGGACGCTGCGCAAAGACGGCTTCTGGAAAGACGGAAAATACCCTAACCTCAAAGAGTATCTCGACGTGGTGGCCCTGGGGACAATCGGCGACATCGCGCCTCTGGTCGGAGAAAACAGAATTTTCACCAAAATCGGCCTGGAATTGATCACGGAAGGGAAAAGACCCGGCATCCGGGCCCTCAAAGAAGCAAGTGGCGTCGACGGCCAGCTCATCGACTCTTTCAAGGCTTCATTTTGCCTGATTCCCCGCATTAACGCGGCCGGACGGATCGCCTCCGCACTCGACGCAGTTGAGCTGCTGCTTGCCGAAAGCATGGAGGAAGCGCGCCCTCTTGCCGAAAAGCTCGACTTGTACAACCGACGACGACAGGCAATGGAAAGGGATATCTTAAACGACATACTCGAGAGGCTCAAAGCCCGGCCTGATCTGGAAAATATCAATGCACTGGTCTTCTCTTCCGAAAAATGGCACCCGGGTGTCGTGGGCATCGTCGCCTCGCGTCTGGTGGATCTGTACAGTCGGCCCGCTTTTGTCATCAGCGTAAAAGACGGAGTAGGTAAAGGCTCCGGTCGCAGCGTGTCCGACTTCAACATCCACAAAGGCCTGCAGCAGTGCGCGTCTCTTTTACTGTCCTACGGCGGACATTACCGCGCAGCCGGCATCTCCATAAAAGAGGACGACATAGACGAGTTTGCCTGCATGCTCGATGACATTATCAGTTGCACGATGCAGACATCGGACATGGTCTCCCGGACTCATATCGACACGGAATGCAGCCTGCGCGACATCAATATGGAGCTCATCCATCAAATGAACATGCTCGCGCCCTTCGGCTGTGAAAATCCGGAACCGGTCCTTTGCGCGCGCAATGTCAGGCCCTCATCGCCCGTCGTGGTCGGCAACAAGCATCTGAAAATGCGTATGAGCTCGGAGGGAGCCTCCTTCAACACCATCTGGTTCGGCATGGGCAAATACCTCAACGCCATCGGCTCTTCGAGCCTGGATATCGTGTTTTCCCCCCATATAAATTACTGGAACGGAGTTTCCGATATTCAGTTGAAAATGAGAGACGCGGCGATTTTACCCTGAAGGTGCAACAATGGAAAAAGCAAATAAAGCCGCCATTTTCAGCGCCGTTCTTTTCCCCGGCTGGGGACAGCTTTATCTGGGGCACATCGTCAGGGGGCTTATTTTCATAGTCTCCACTCTGGCCGGGAGCTTTCTGCTGGCCTGGATGATTATACGCGCCAGCATCAGAATTATTAAAGACGCCCCGTTTATAAAAGGAAGCGTCCGTCTGGAAAACGTCATTGACATAACACTCGATGCGCTAAGAACAATCAACGCCTCTTTTTTTCTGCTGATAATGTTTTTCATCATCGTGCTTTGGATCCTGTCGATTGTGGACGCCTATCAGCTCGGAAAAAAACAGGATCTCACGTCTGCCACTGACGCTCATCGACCAGCAGCTTCTGGTCGGGGAGAATAGAGCCTTCTTCCAGATACTCCAGCATATCTATTTTCACCGTACATATATCTTTAAACAATTTCTTGAACTTTTCTTCCCATTGTTTTGTTATTGCAAGTGATTTTTGTTTTTCAACGCGAATGGTAAGGATATCCTCATGGCCTTTGCGGGTAACGACTGCCTGCAGGGGTATATTGCCCAGCCGGGCGGAAACGCTCTTTAACTGGCTGGGTGCAACAAAAAGCCCGCGCACCTTGACCGCCTCCCCTACCCTGCCGGCAATACCGGCCAGCCTGTAAGAGGTTCTGCCGCAGGGACATTTACCGGTGATCAGGCGCGACAGGTCGCCCGTGCCGAATCTCAGTAAAAAGAAGATATCGTTGAGTCTGGTGACCACGACTTCGCCGAGCTCGCCCGGCGCGACGTTTTTTCCCGTGGCCGGATCGACGATTTCCACTATTGTTTCCTCACAGATATGCCATCCGGATTTTTGCGAACATTCATAGGCCACATCTCCCACCTCAGTTGCGCCGTACATTTGATAAGTGTCCATGCCGTAATCTTTTTCAAATGTCTGCCGCCAGGCGGGCAGCAGCGGCTCCGCCGCAAAGCAGGCTTTTTTCAGACGGAAATCCTTTTTGAAGTTATGGCCCATTTCTTCAGCCTGCTTGATGATGGACATCAGGAAGCTCGGAGTGCCGACGTAGGCGGTAACTTTCAGATCACGGATAAGCTGCACTTGAATCTGTGACGAGGAAGTGCCGGAAGGGACAACCGTCGCGCCGACCTTGCGCAGGCCGTTGTGAAATGTCAGCCCCGCCGCAACCAGATGATAGGAAAAAGCGTTGAGCGCGATATCATCCGGGCCGATGCCGGCGGCGAAAAAAGCGCGTGCCCACAGGAAGTCCGTTTCGGAAAGATGCGGTTCATATACGGGGCCCGGCGAAGTGAAGATACGGTCAATGTGCACCGATGGATTTTCCAGTCCCGCGTAGGGGGGCTTTTTCAATTCCATCCTGACCAGTTTTTCACGCGAAGTCACCGGCAGAGCCTCCAGATCCTCACGGGTTTTGACCCCGGCGGGCTTGATTTCAGCCGCGTCGAACATCTTTTTCAGTGCAGGTGATTTTTTACAGCCGAGCCTGACCATATGAGCCAGCGCCTTGTCCTGTAGCGCCTTGCGTTCTTTTACGGAAGACCTTTCCCCTGCGTCAAAATATTTTCTCATCTCATTCCTCCTGATTTCTCACAACCAGCGTTTACGGCGGCGGTAGGACTTGACCTCGCTGTAGGACTTTGCCGCACCGGTGGCGCCCATCCCCAGGTAAAATTCCTTGACATCCGGGTTGTCGGAAAGCTCTCTGGAGGCGCCTTCCATGACTATTTTTCCGTTTTCCATCACATATCCGTAGTGCGCCACCTGCAGCGCCATGTTGGCGTTTTGCTCGACCAGCACTATGGTGGTGTTGTGCTCTTCGTTGATTTTTTTGATGATGCGGAATATTTCCGCAACGACCAGCGGCGCCAGCCCCAGCGATGGTTCATCGAGCATCAAAAGCTGCGGGTGCGCCATAAGCGCGCGTCCGATGACGAGCATCTGCAGCTCGCCGCCGCTGCAATAGCCGGCAAGCGCCTTTTTACGCTTCACCAGCGCCGGAAAGTAATGATACACCATTTCCAGGTCCTGCTTGTAGGGTTTACCGGGCCTGGTGGCTGTTCCGACACGCAGGTTTTCCTCGATGGTCAGATATTTGAACGGCTGTCTGCCTTCGAGCACCTGGATGATTCCCTGACGGGTGATAAACTCCGGCGCCTGATTTTGTATGTTGATACCGTTGTAGATGATGCCCCCGTCCGTCACCTGGCCGTTTTCCGGCTTGAGCAGGCCGGAAATCGCCTTGAGCGTGGTAGTTTTGCCCGCCCCGTTGCTGCCCAGAAGAGAGACGATATGGCCCTTTTCGACTTTTAAGGACACTCCCTTGAGCACCTGGATGACGTCGGAGTAAACCACGGAAATATTGTTGAGCTGTAAAAGCACGTCCGCCATAAGTCAACCTCAGTATGAAAAAGGCCACAGCCGGAAGTTCGAGCGCACGATGCGCCACAATTCCGCCAGCCCCTTGGGCTCGATCAGAATGAACAAGACGATGGCCAGACCGAAAACGAACTCGCGCAGGGGCGCCATGTTGAGCCCCATGTTGGTCACGAAGCTGACGTTCATTAAAACGCCCGTGGCAAAACGCAGAACTTCATTTAAAACGGTAATGAATGTCGCGCCGAAAATAGCGCCCGGAATATTGCCCATGCCGCCGATGATGACCATGGCGATAAATTCGACGGACAGGCCGAGATTGAAAGGCTCTGTGGTAATGCTCACCATGTAATAGGCCCAGAGAGCGCCGGCAAAGCCTGCATAGAAGGAGCTGACCGCAAATGCCAGAAGTTTGTATTTGAAAATGGGAATCCCCATGCCTTCGGCGGCGCGGTCATTGTCGCGGATGGCGATAAAGGCGCGGCCGTACTTGCTGCGCATAATGTTGACGGCAAACCAGGTCATGGCAATCAGGCTGATGAAGATCACGAAGAAAAATGCTTTGTCACCGGCAATTTTCAGCCCGAAAAGCTCCGGCGAAGGAAGTGTGATGCCCATCGTGCCTTTGGTGAGCCAGTCCCACTGTATAAGGACATATTCGATGATGAACTGGCCGGCCAGGGTGGCGATGGTGAGATACAGGCCCTTGAGGCGTCCCGAGGGTATGCCGAAAACCATGCCGACAAGTGCGGTGATGATGCCGGCTGCAGGAATGCAAACATAAAAAGGCAGACCCAGCCTGGTGGCCAGAATAGCCCCCGCGTAGGCGCCGACACCGAAAAACGCGCCGTGCCCCAGGGAAATGAGCCCGGTATAGCCGATGAGAATATTGAGTCCGATGGCGGCAATGGCCATGATGCCGATGTTGTTGAGAATATAAAGCAGGTAGCTTTTCAGGAAAAAGGGAGCGGCCGTCATCAGCAGCAAAATGAAAACGGCAAGGGCTACCCGGCCGAACCAGGTTTCAAAAATTGTCAGTTCCTGCGCGTAATCTTCACGAAAATTGCCGCAGGGGTGAAAGGACAGTTTTTTCATAAAAGGCTTTTTCCTCTACACTCTTTCAATTTCCACCAGGCCGAACAGACCGTAAGGTTTAACCATCAAGATGACCACCAGCACGATATAGGGAACCACGTCGCGCAGCGAAGGAGAAAGGTACCCGCCGGTGAACGTCTCTAAAAGGCCGATGATAATACCGCCGATAATGGCGCCGCCGATGCTGTCGAGTCCGCCGAGAATGACCACGGGAAAGACCTTCAGCCCTATGGCGGAAAGATCGTGGACATTCACCCCGTTGATGATGCCCAGCACGATGCCGCTCATGCAGGCAACCATTGCCGCGATGGCCCAGGAAAGGGCGAACACCCGCCGCACATGTACGCCCAGCGATAAAGCGGCCTGCTGGTTGTCAGCCACCGAGCGCATAAAAATTCCCTGGGATGATTTTTTGAAAAAAAGGCCGAAGAGCAGCAGGAAAACTACGCTGATGATCATTGTCGCGGAATAAACAGGGGCAATATAGATGCCGCCCAGTTGAAGCTCGAGCCATTCGGGCAGGAATTCAGGATAGGTGTGCAGGTTGCCTCCCCAGATGAGCAAAATGAGCCCCTTGAACATGGCGGCAAGCCCCACGGTGAGCATGATGACAAAAATAAGCTTCTCTCCGATGAGCGGACGCAGAAAAAATTTCTCGATGATGAAGCCCAGCAGGAAACACCCCGCAAGCGTCAGGACAAACGCGGCGGCAACAGGCAGTTTGCCCCAGGTCACCAGCGACAGAAAGAAGAAAGCGCCCAGAGCCAGAAGTTCGCCGTGCGCGAAGTTCAAAACGCTGGAGGCTTTGAAAATCATGACAAACCCCATGGCGGAAATGCCGTAGAGCAGTCCGATACAAACTCCGTTTACCAGCAGCTGCAAGAAAAAATCCATAAAACACCTTAATCCACACTGATCACGTTGATGGTCGTTTCAATCTCCCCTACCCGCCCGTCGCGGTATTTTACCTTGCCGGTAACTTCCACGCTGGAGCGGCCTGCATACATGGCTTCGATAATCTTGATGTACAGACCGTAAACAAAACGCCGTCGTACCTTGCCCGTGCGCGTGAGCTCTTCGTCGTCCGCATCCAGAAGCTTGTACAGCAGAACAAATCGCTTTATTTTCATCACCTCGGGAAGCTGCCTGTTGACTTCGCGCACTTCATGGCAAATGAGTTCTTCCACCGGTTGCCGGGCGGCAAGATCCATATAAGTTGTGTAGGGAATCATGCGCTCCTCGGCCCAGTTGCCCACGTTTCCCATGTCGATGTTGATCATGGCGGTAATATAAGGGCGGGCCTCGCCGAAAATAACAGCCTCTTTTATATACGGGCTGAACTTCAGACGGGTTTCGATAAAATCGGGCGAAAAGGCGTCGCCGCTTTTATTGCGGATGATGTCTTCCTTTCGTCCGATGATCAAAAGATGACCGTCATCGTCAATGTAACCCGCATCGCCCGTTTTGAGCCAGCCGTTTTCAAAGGCCGCCTCGGTGGCCTTATAATCATTGTAGTAACCGGAAAAGTTGGCCTCTGATTTGACCAGCACTTCCTGGTCTTCGGCGATTTTCACTTCCGTCAGGTGCAGGGGCTTGCCCACTGTTTCGAGCTTGACTTCATCATCAGGCTGGATCTGGAAAATACCGCCCGATTCGGTAAGCCCGTAGCATTGTTTGAGGTTGAGACCGATGGCACGGAAAAAGCCGATCACCTCCGGACTGATCGGATGACCGCCGGTAAACGCACTGGAAAAATGTGAACAGCCCAGGCGATCCAAAAGAGGCCTGTAAACGGCAAGGTTCATGAAAAAACGCAAAATCTTTGTACCCAGACCGATGGGTTGTCGGTCAAGTTCCCGGCGGACGATTGAGCGGCCGAGCGCTTCTCCCCAGGCGAACAGTTTCTTTTTCAGCCGGCCCGCATCGGACATTCTCACGCGGATGTTCGAGGCCATGTCCTCCCAGAAGCGCGAAGCGGTAATAAGGACGGAGGGGCCTATTTCTCTGAAATCCTCTTCGATCGTTTCGGCTGTTTCCGGGAAATTAATGGTCATAGCGCTTCCGATGGCGACTCCCATGCTCCACATCTGGTCCACGATCCAGGCGGTCGGCGACATGGAAATCCAGTTTTCCCCTGCCTTGAGGTTCGCGGCCTTTTGCCACTGTTGGGCCATGGCGGTGCGGTTCCTGTGTGACAATGTCGCGATTTTCGGCACGCCGGTAGTGCCGGAGGTCTGAATCATCACCGCTATGTCGTGCGGCCGGCCTCCGGCAATTTCTTTTTCTACATATTCCGGGTTTCCGGCGATGAAGTTTTCGCCCGCAATGAGAAGATGCGCATAGCTCGTCAGCCATTGCTCCTCCTCGTAGGAGGTCATGCCCGTCGGATCAATGTAAATTATTTTCTTTACCTGCGGGAGTCTGTCTTTTACCTCGATGAGCTTGTCGGCCTGCTCCTGATCCTGCACCACGACAATGGGGGAATGGATGCGGTTGATGGAAAAAGCAAGCTCGTCTGCGACAGAAGAGGTAAAGAGATTGAGGCTGGTCGCTCCCAGCGCATGCGCGGCCAGTTCGCAAAAAAGCCACTCCGGCGAGTTGTTGACGATCATGCACAGATTGGAGCCGCGCTCAAGCCCCAGTGAGGCCAGACCCGCAGCGGTTTTTTTCACATATTCGTAGTAGTCGCTCCAGGTGTATTTTTG
>ENA-UPXM01001748-UPXM01001748.1-activated-sludge-metagenome-genome-assembly--contig:-NODE-1748-length-26885-cov-5.464890_pt1 | contig 26885 bp, 28 predicted proteins | sample MGYA00238178_ERZ772708 | MGnify/ENA primary metagenome ERZ772708 (study PRJEB29002, sample SAMN05720212) | activated sludge metagenome | isolation source: anaerobic digester from wastewater... | reverse complement strand
GATGACATCTACGAAGGTGTCTGCGACACTCTCGCCAAGTCGGGGCGAGCATCAAAGCCGGCGACAAGGTGGTTCTGGGCAAGGGGTGCAAGGGCATCGGGCTTCGTAAGGGGCAAGTGCTCAAGGTGCTCAAGCTGGTCGGCATTGACCAGGGTGGCACCACGGTTCTGGTCGAGATGGTTCCGCAGGGCCGCATCCGCCAACTCTACAACCGCAGGACTCCCCCCACGGTCGCAGCGGCGACCTCGTTGTGGCTCCACAACGGCGACCCCACGTTGCGCGTTCTGGCGCACCTCATCTGAGCCGTTGCACCGCAACACGTATTGCGGCATAAGGGCCGGGGGCGACCCCGTAGTCGCCCCCACAAGCAAGCGCGCGAGACGGTATTCCCCACCCCCTCCTGGCCGGCTCGCGCGCTTGCTTGTGCGGTAGTCGCACAAGCCAACGGGGCAGAAGTCCCCTTCACCAAGGAGTGGCAGATGACCACTGAGACACCGACTAGGGCGGAGCTTCGACGAAAGGCGAAGCAAGCCCTCAATCCCGAAACCATCCTCCAGGGTGCCAACCCGGAGCAAGCGGTTGCCATCCAGCACGGCAAGGGGCCGCTTGGAGTGTTCGCAGGGGCCGGAAGCGGCAAGACCCGCGTGCTCTGCGCCAGGATGGCGTTCCTGGTCGCCATGGGGGTCAATCCGGCACGTATCCTCGCCGTGACGTTCTCCAAGAAAGCCGCTGTCGAGATGGAGGAACGAGCGCGGAAGATGGGAGTGCTCGCCGCCAGAGTCGGCACTTGGCACTCACTCGCGTTGCAGATTCTCCGCGAGGAGCATGCAATTGACGAGTGGACAATCGACGACAAGGACCGCGCCAAGGTGATCCTCAAAGCCAACGTGCTCGGGTACAAGGGCATGAACTGGCGAGACGCCGACATCGGTGTGGTGTCGAGCTACATCTCATTCTGCAAGTCGCAACTCTGGGGACCGGAGAGCGACGGAGCGCGCGAGTATGCCAAGGGCGAGCGCCGGCTCGTCGAGGCTTATCGGCGTTATGAGGCGGAGCTTCTCGACAATCGGCTCCTCACGTTCGATTGCATGCTCTGTAAAGCGGTCGACCTTCTGCGCGTCGAAGACACTCGCCTTCGTTGGGCCGCTCGCTGGGACTACGTGATGCAGGACGAGGCGCAGGACGCCAACCCCGCGCAGATGGCAATTGCCGAAGCGCTCGCCCGTGACCACAAGAACTACATGGTAGTCGGAGATCCGGCTCAGTCCATCTACGGGTGGCGAGGGTCGAAGCCCGAGTACGTCATGGAGTTCGAGCAAGCATGGCCGGGGGCCAAGGTGGTGACGATGAATCGGAACTACCGTTGCGGCTCTGCCGTGGTTGCCGTCGCAAACAAGGCAATCAGTCCCGCTACCATGCGTCTTCCCGCCGACCTCGTGGCCGAGGGTGGTTGGCAGGGTGGCGTGAGCTTCTGGCGAGAGGCGGACCTCGACGGCGAGGCAACGCGTATCGCCTCCATCGTGCAGGAGAACGCAAGGGCCGGCCAACCGTACGAGGCTCACACCGTTCTCTTCCGCACTAACGCTCAGTCCCGTGCGTTGGAGGAAGCGTTCCTCGCGGAGAAGATCCCCTACGTGGTTGTCGGGGGAACGAGCTTCTACGAGCGCAAGGAGGTCAAGGACTTGCTCGCCTACCTCCGCACGGCAGTCGGGCGCGAGTCGGAGCAGAACGTGCGCCGCTGCGTCAATGCCCCCTTCAGGTACATCGGCGCGGTCACGGTCGACAAGCTCCTCTCCGCGTTGTCGGCACGTCGAGGCGACCTCGTTGGGGCCATTGGAGACATCAGTGGCGACCTCCAGCGTAGGCAAGTGTCCAGCCTCAATGACTGGCTCGATGCGGTAGGCAATGTGGACCAGGGGGCCAAGCGGCTCGCCGCACTCACCGAGCGAACTGCCGAGGATCACGTCGGCAAGGTGGTTGACGCGCTCGTGCAGGAAGTCGGGTATGTCGAGTGGCTCAAGCGCGACCAGGGTGAAGAGGGGCTTGATAGCTCCCACGTTGCCAACGTGAAGGAGCTTGTGCGGGTTGCCTCCAGGTTCGCTACGGTGGAGTCGTTCCTCGACTTCATCGACGAGACAATCGCCAAGTCCAAGGAAGCCAAGCAAGGGGCCGGTGAGGGGCGCGTGCTACTGATGAGCATCCACCGGAGCAAGGGGTTGGAATGGCCGTTCGTGTTCGTGTGCGGTTGCTCCGAGGGTATCCTCCCCCACCCTCGCGGGGATGCCGAGGAGGAGCGCCGGTTGTTCTACGTGGCAGTCACTCGCGCGGCTCAACACGCGTACCTGACCAGTCCAGCATCGTTGGCATTGAGGGCCGGCGTCAAAGCGGTAGGTCCGTCGCAGTTCGTCGAGGAAGTCATGGACCTTCTCGCTGTCGGGGAGTTCGAAGTTCGCTGCTCAGGTGGTTGCCGGCAATGCCCCCAAGCCCCCACGCAAGGGGCGCAAGGTGGCCCCCAAGCCGGCCAAGGCACCCCCGGCCCCCAAGCCGGCCCCCGAGGCTCCCAAGGGGGACTTGATGGGCCGCATCTTTGCGGCGGCAAAGGGGGTCAAGAGGAATGAGACACACTAGCAACGGGCGGTCTGCCGCCGAGTATCGGCGGGACCGCAAGCGCTCCGAGCGCAAGCGCTCACTCGACGGGGCATTGCACCTCTTGCGGAAGGGGGCAATGCCTTTCGCCGAGTTCCAGTCATGCACGCACGAGGTCTGGTGGAGACTCGCGGCGCATCTCTACCGCAAGTGGAAGCCCCCAACGGGGGTTGATGTCGCGGATGTCTACCAGGAGCTACTCCTCGCAGCGTGGCAATTCGTTGGAACGTGGGACTCCACCCGCGAGGTATCGCTTGAGCGTTACGTTGTTTGGAATGCCAGCGACAAGGCCAAGAAAGCGCTCCACAAGCTACGTGGAGCGCGGCTCTCTGGTAGTTCAGACCGCAACCCTTCTCGCGGTGAGACACTGACCCTGAATGGCGAGTGTCGTGTGGAAGTGTCAGTCGACGAAGATGTATTGACTTCCCGCTACGAACGCGCGAAAGAGATCGCCCGCGAGGTTCCAATAGCTGATGCCGTCGTCATCATTCGCCTTGCTCGAACGTGGAGCGTCCAGGCTACTGCGTTCGAGCTATACTCCAACCCACAGACCCGTCTCGCATTGCGGTTCGGCAACGAACGTGCCGCTCACCGCTTCGTGCGAGGCGTACTCAAACGCACCGCAAAGCGCTATTCCGCCGCAACACGTATTGCGGTGGAGGGCGACACGGCATAAGCGTTGTCAAAGCCGACTGACTATGGCACGGTCGGCGTTCGTGTTTGAGCCCTAGCAGGGCAAGGAGGCCACATGGCACGCAAAGCAACGAAACCGGAACGCATCTATGGGGTACTGAGCAGCAAGGTCAACGAGGAGACGGTGACGGAGGCGCTGATCGCGTTGGAGCTTCCCGCCGATGGAATCGTCGAAGACAAGGTTGGCCGGCTCGTGGCGCACTTCCGCGAGCATACCGCTGCCGACAAGCTCGCCAAGTGCGATGTCTGCGAGGGCAAGTCGGACGCCGAACTCGACGCTTGCCCCTACTGCGGAGTCGGGGATGAGGCACCCCCGGAGGACGCACCGGAGGACGCACCGGAGGACGCACCGGAGGACGCACCGGAGGACGCACCCCCGGAGGTCGAAGACGAGCCCGTTGAGCCCCCTGCGGAGCCTGCCAAGGGGGCCAAGGGCAAGGCCGAGGGCAGCAAGGCCGACAAGCCGGCCAAGGCGGAACTCGTCACGGTCGACGTGGACCCGCGCTTCAGCGTGAAGGACTTGGATGCAGCGGTCGAGCGCGCCAACCAACTGACGCGCGCGGGAGCCGTGGTTGCGTACGAGTTGGGTCTGCAACTGAAGCAGATCCACACCGACCAACTCTGGAAGCTCCGCAAGGGTGAGGACGGGGCTCCTACGTACAAGTCGTTCGAGGCGTTCGTCTTCGTGGAGTTGGAGATCAGCCGGCAGACAGCGTACGAGCAGATCGACGTGAGTGCGAACTACGAGAAGTCGGATGTCGAACGACTCGGCTACAAGAAGCTCGCGTTGCTGCTCAAAGCCCCCGAGGAGAAGCGGCCCGAACTGAAGGAGAAGGCTGAGAAGGGGGCGAGCTACCGCGAACTGACCGCCGAGGTGAAGAACGCTCGCGCGGAGGCCGGGACGGGCAAGCGCAACACGGGTCGCAAGGAGACGCCGCAAGGCAAGGCCAACCCCTCTGGCCGGGGTGGCAGGGGCAGCGAGGTCAACACCATCACCGTCGCAAGCCTGCTCGGCAAGCAGACCGTGCAGATGTTCAAGTCGGTCAAGAAGACGGGCTCCAAGGAACTGGTCCCCGCTACCTCGTTGGATGACGATCCTTGGGCATGGGTGGAACTCCACAACGGAGTCGTCGAGGTGTTCCACGTCGCCAAGACCGCCAAGGGGCTCGTGCTCCAGATCAAGCGCGAGCGCCGCAAGGCGGGGAAGTAGCCTCTCCGTTCCCACGTTCCCACCGTTGCCGGCTCCCCCTTGCTACCCTTGCCACGGGACTGACCCCTTCGGGCCGCAACACGTATTGCGGCACGAGGGGGTCTTTACTCGTTTGGAGGCCACCCATGAAACCGAAGTACGTCGGAGGCTATGTCGACCAGACCGACACGTTGCACTTGCTGTATCGCGAGTCTGGCGTGCTCCACGAGGCAACCACGCGTGCGAGGTGGACAACCTACTTCCGCGCAACTGATGTCGAGCCTCATCGGGCGCAGATTGAGCGCTCCCCCTACGTGGTGTCGGCCATGCCCGAGGGGGATTGGTTCCGCGTCGATTGGAAGTCCCGAGATGCGCGCAAGTCCATCATGGTCACTGAGGACGAACGTGGTCGTCCCATTGAAAACTGGTTCCGCGTCAATGGCGTTGACCCCCACGAGGTCGACGTGCATCCGTTGCGTCGCTTCTTCGTCGATACCGATGCAGAGGTGGAGCCGGCCCCCCGCATTGCCTATCTCGACATTGAGACGGACTCCAGGTTGCCGTTCACGCGTAAGCACGAGATGCGAGTGCTCTGCGCTTGTGTGGTTGCGGGGTGTGATGCGCCAGAGTCCGACGTGCGCAAGGGGGAGCACGCAATGTTCGTGCTCGACCACGACACTGACGTTGACGAGGCTCGATTGCTGATTGACCTGTTCAATTGGCTTGAGACGTTCGACGTGGTTGCGGCGTGGTACGGGGACGGCTTTGACTTTGAGGTACTCCGCGCACGGGCTCGCGCGCACGGGCTCTCCATCAACTTCCAGCGCTGGAGGTTCCTCGATCACCTTGAGGTGTTCAAAGGGCTTAATTCCCACATTGCGGAGAGCGGTGAGGAGAAGCAGAGCATGGCCCTCAATACCGTAGCGCAAGCGGTGCTCGGTGAGGGTAAGCACGACTTCGATTCGAGCAAGACGTGGCAGGCATGGGAAGCGGGGGGTGCAGAGCGGCAACGGATGTTCGACTACTGTCGCCAGGACACCGAGCTACTGCTCAAGATTGAGGAGCGTACCGGATACATCGCATTGTTCGGAACCATGTGCGCCGCGTGCAAGCTATTCGTCGAAACGTACTCACTCAAGAGTACCGCACAGATGGACGGCTTCATGTTGCGTCTCGGCAAGGAGCGCGGGTTCCACTTCCCGAGCAAGTTCGACGAGCCCATCCCCGACCGCTATGCGGGAGCCTTCGTGCTCCACCCGGAGTGCAAGGGCATCCAGCACGATGTTCACGTTGCCGACTTCAGTAGCCTGTATCCAAGCATCATCATCAGTTGGAACATGAGCCCTGAGACGGTCGACCACAATGTCCCGGTCAACGGCCCCATTGCCCCCCACCTCTGTCGCGCACCTTCCACGGGTATCTCGTTCCGCACCGACATCGAGGGGATGCTCCCCGTTGCGCTGAAGACGCTCATCGCAATGCGCAAGAAGTGGAACGACCTCAAGGCGTCATTGCCCCCCGGAACCCCGGAATGGGTAGATGCCGATCGTTGGAGCATGGCATACAAGGTGCTCGCCAATTCGTTCTACGGGGTGCTCGGTAGCATCTTCTCTCGGTACTATGACAGAGGCATTGCCGAGAGCGTCACTACCTCTGGCGCATGGCTCATCAAAGCTACCATCCACGAAGCCAAACAATGGGGGGGATTCGAGACCATCTACGGGGACACCGACTCCATCTTCGTGGCACGCGAGGGGGACGGTTCCGAGATAGGCTCAGTCGGCTATACCGACTTCATGCGCTTCGTGGAGCATTGCAACGCCAACCTCTACCCCGACATGCTCAAGCGGCAGGGGTGCAAGGCCAACCGCATCTCACTCGCATACGAAAAGGCATTCAAGCGCTTGGCCCTCGTCAGTGCGAAGAAGTATGTCGGTGTCTATGCTCATTACAAGGGCAAGCCGGCAACCGCTGACAGCAAGCCCGAGGTGAAGGGGCTTGAGTACAAGCGCGGTGACACCGTACGCCTCGCGCGGCAGATGCAGGGGGAGGTGATTGACCTGTTCGTTCGCGCGGTCGAGTCGGCTGATGAGTATGACCGGCTCGTCGAGCGGTGGAAGCTCCGAGTGTTGGAAGCCCCACTCGACATTGAGGATGTCGTGCTCTCGCAATCGCTCTCGATGCCGATTGAGGAGTACAAGGCCAAGACACCCCCGGCCCATGTCCGCGTTGCATCGCTTCTCAAGGAGCGGGGCGAGGACGTGTCGGTCGGGGTCAAGATTGCCTACTTCGTAGTCGACGGCAAGCCGGATGAGCCGGGGGGAGCGAAGGTTGCCCCGGCCAGCGATTGGACCGGGGAGTGCGACCGTTTCGCCCTCTGGGAGAATCTGGTCTACCCCGCGACTCAGCGGCTCCTTGAGGCATCGTTCCCCGAGTACGATTGGACCCGCCATGCGAAGGTTCGCCCCCGCAAGCGGCGAGGCAAGGGGGCAAGCGACAAGGACACCTTGGCGCTACCGTTGCCGGCCCCTAGCAGCCTCACCAGAGGCTCGCAGGGGGCAACCCCGGCCCCAACCCCTCGGCCCCCGGCCCGAGCCCATGGGGGGCCGTCTGTGCTCCCCCGCAAGCCGGCCAAGCCAACCCCCCAACCCCCGGCCCCTGCGGAGCCCGTGGGAGGCTCGGGGCCGGCCCCCCTTGCCCGTACCACCCCCTGGCTCCCGCAAGCCTCCCAGGGGGCAACCCCGGCCCCTGCCGCAACACGTATTGCGGTCACGCTCGATGCCAGGGACCGGCCCGAGGATGACCCGGCCCCCATTGCGGCGGTCAAAGCGCTCGCCAGCGTGTTCGACGCGTTGCCGGTCGGGGCCACCCCTGTCAGGGTCACTCTGCTTCTCGACGGTGGTGAGGTGGAGTTGGCGGTAGAGCGGAAGGTGGAATTGCGGCGGAGTACGATTGCCACCTTGCAGAAAACGGTGCTCGGGCTTGGCAAGGTGGCATTGATTACGGCATAACCACACAGAGGAGGCCACTATGAGACGCGTGGAGACACCCCCACAAGCGGAGCCGGTCAAGCCGACTAAACCATACCCGTTCGCCGACTCCGCATCTCGCCGCTATGTTCGCACTGACCCCCACATGGCGCGCATATTCGAGACGCTCTTTCAGGTCGACATCTGGGAGGACTTCAAACGGCTCAAAGCCGCTCTGCGGGTGGGCGAGAAGCATCGCGACTATGCAACATTGATGAAGGCGCTCGACGAGGCGGAGGACAACGCCAGACTCGCCCACTCGCTGTTCGTCAATGCCAAGCTGGTCGCGGAGCGGTTCGAGACTGATGCCTTGCTCATCGAGGCGGGAATGCGCAAGGAGGCGACCGCGTTGCTCCAAGGGGAGAAGACGGCGGGTCGTCTCAGCAAGGCAATCACAGACGCCGATGTGGTGGCTCAGTGTGCCACCATGTTTCCAGACGAGTGGACCCGTATCCAAGTGGACCGCCGTCAACACAAGCTCACCGTCAGTCACCTGGAGCACTTGGTGACTTGCTGGACAAGCCGATGCCGTAGCCTTCAGACCATGGTGGCGAAGGTGCGGTGAAGCACCCTACGGGGAACGCACAACGCAAGGAGATTGAACATGCCAGGAATGGACCTCAACGCTTTTCTCGGACACTCGTCGACCGTCAGCACGCGGGGCAAGTATCTCAACAAGTGGAAGAAGAACAACCCGCCGCAAGTCGATGTCTGGCTCCACACGAAGGCACTCATTCAGTCGCTCTGGCAGCACGGCATTCCGCGTCTGTTCGAGAAGGAGGACAAGGCAACCGGCGAGAAGACCATCGAGGTGTGGAGTGGCTCGTGGGTCTGCTGGGAGGATGAGGAGGTACTCCAGAAGCAGTATCTCCGCGACCGCGATACCGGAGCACGCGCTTATCCGCCGTGCATCTGCCCCGTCTGCAAGCTCATCGAGTACGTTCGCGATGCAGTGGAGTCGGGCGAACTGAGTTGGACTGCTCCGTTGTTCCGCTTCGCGGGGAGCGACCCGAGCAAGACACTCATCATCCATGCCGGGGGGCTCTACAACGCATTCGGGCGCAGCGACTTGACCGAGAAGGACAAGGAGGAACTCAAGCAAGCCCGAATCTACCGCAAGGATGCGTGGAGGGAGAACGCAATGGCGAAGCTCTCCTACGTGTTCAGCGTGGTCGACAACGCCAACCCGCAAGAGGGGCCGCAGATTGCCATTGAGACTTCGCTTCTCGGAGACAAGGTGAAGGAGGTCATCAATGCGGCGATGATGGAGGCGGAGGATGAGGGCAACCCGCTCGTGAACCCCTACGCAATCCGCTGGATCTACCGCCCTGACGAGCAGCAATTCAACAAGAAGTACAATGCGGTCAAGATGGGCAAACACCCGCTCACGGCGGAGATTCGGTGCGTCATCTTCGACACTGACCCGCCGGACCTCAGCAAGATTGTGGCGCGGCGCGACCCCAACGTGCTTCTGGCTCAGTTGCAAGCGGCTCACAAGCCGTACGCCAAGAAGCACGAGTTGCCGCTCGACGACCTGTTCGCCGATGCCATTGAGGAATGGGAGCGCAAGGGAGACACCTCGTTCAACCCCGATGACTACGATGCAGAGGACGAGGCACCCAAGCCGGCCAAGCAGACAAGGCCGGCTCAACAACCCCCCAAGGCACCCAAGCCGGCCAAGGCGACGGCGCGTTCGTTGTGCTACGAGTGCGGGGAGTTCATCGACGAGGGGCAACCGTGCTCCAATTGCGGATACGACCCGAAGCCGTCTGGCCCCCCCATCGACCCGGACGACGACCTTCCGTACTGACACGCAAGCGTGACCCGCGTTGAGCCCTCCTTGCGCCTCATGGTGCTCGGGGGGCTCAACTCGTTTGGAGGTGCTCAATGCGCAGAGTGATTACGCCAGAAGAACCGAAGATTGAGACTGAGGACTTCGACGTGGATGCCGCGATGGAGGCGGTCCCCCACGACCCACGGCAAGAGCGGTGGTCGGAGTTGGCAGGGGTTGCAGAGGAGTTCTCGTTGTGGAAGCCGGCCCCCGAGGTGCTCACTCAGGTGCGGAGTGTGCGGACCATCTTCCCCATGTTCGACCGTGCGACCCGCGTGTTCGGCTATCCCATTGACCGGGTGAACACGGTCCACGGGCCGAGCAACCACGGGAAGACGGCATTCAGTCTCGGGCTCGGGCTTTCGTTCCTCCGACAAGGGCATATCTTCGCGCACATTGACGCGGAGATGACAACCCCCGCAACGTGGATCTCCAAGCTCTTTGGGCAAGAGGTCAACAACCCCGGCTTCCTGGCAATGCGGCCCCGGAACTACGAGCAAGCGATTGACGGTGTGAAGCAACTCACCGACAAGCTCGCCGATGCACGGGCTCAAGGTAGGGTTGCCGAGGACACAACCGCTCTCATCGTGGTCGACAGCATTCGCAAGCTCGCCCCGAAAGCGCTGCTCGCCAAGATTGCCAAGGAAGGGGCCGACGGCTTGGGGGGCAGAGCAGCGCAACTGAAAGCGGCAATGAACCAAGCATGGCTCGACGACCTCACGCCGCAACTCTACCACACTGGAGCGTCGGTGTTGCTCATTGCGCGGGAGTCGGAGCGCCCGAATGCCACCGATGACGAGCGCAAGTATGACACCGCGTGGCAAGTGCAAGGGGGCCGGGGCATCATCTACGACGCAAGCCTCGTGATGCGTATCACTCGCTCTGCTTGGGTGTATGGCCCCAAGCGGGGGGACAAGGCCGGCCCCGTTCTCGGTGAGAAGATCAAGGTGTCAATCTGGAAGACGAAGGTCGAGGGCAAGGACGACAAGCATGCAATCGGCTTCTTCCACTTGAGCAACGGAGCCCTCGTGCCCGAGGGGTTCGACCGTGCGAGGGACGTGCTCGAACTCGCAATCTCCTACGGCATAATCGAGCAGAAGGGCTCGTGGTTTGCCTACAATGGGCGGAATGTCGCGCAAGGCAAGGATGCAGTCGTCAAGGTTCTGCACGCCAACCACAAGCTCCTCAATCACATCGAGAATGCCTGTCGGGATGAGTTCAAGCCCGACGAACTGGTCCCCATGGGCCACGACACAGAGGAGGATGTTGATGAAAGTGATAGTCACCGCTGACTGGCACCTAGATTCGGTCACTCTGGGTGTCTCGCGGTTCGATGACCTGTCAGTGGCATTGCGCCAACTGATGACGACGGCACTCCAAGAGCGCCCGAGGTTGTTCCTCTTTCTGGGCGACCTCTGCAACCCGGATCGGGGGGCTCGCACCCTCAAAGCCATCTCCACCGTCGCCCTCTATGCGCGGATGTTGGCCGAGAATGACATCGAGTCGGTGTGGTTGGCCGGCAACCACGATGTCGTCGATTCCAGCGATATCGTCAGTAGCCTCACCCCGTTGGGGAGCATGCCGTTCCTCCACGTTGTCGAGAAGCTCGGTTCGATGCAGATTGACGGGTGGCACTTCGTGTTTCTGCCGTACATCAGTCGTGTTCTCCAAGCCGAGATTGACGTGCGCCGCTTCGTCGAGCGGGAGTGTGTGCTCGCCGCCGACAAGGGGTTGAGGACCGTCATCGCCGGCCATTGCACGCATATCGACGGGGCCGTCAATGGCAACGAGACAACACTGATGCCGAGGGGTCGCACAATGGCGTTCCCCACCGACATCGGCAAGCGCTACGGGGCAATCATGTTCAATGGTCACTACCACACTCGCCAACATACCCCGAGCGGCGTCTACATCCCCGGTTCGCTTGGCCGGTTCGACTTCGGGGAGGAACGCAACACCCCCTCGTTCTACGTCTTCGATACGGAGGTGAACCCATGGCCCGAAGACTAGTGAACCCGCCACTCCCCTTCCCCACCGCAACACGTATTGCGGCGGACTACCTCATTCGACCCGTCGACCTCGATAGCATCGAGTTCGTGACCGTCAGTATCCCCCGCACGAAGCGCGGGGAGCGCCCAACGGTGAAGGGGAAGTTCGTGCGTGTCGCGCCTCGCGTCGGGGCCACTGAGGCGCAAGTGCAAGAGTTCGTGAGGTGGGCCGAAGCCGATGGGGCCAAGGGCATCAAGGTGCTCGCCATCCCCCGGCCCGATGTCATCAGTGCTGACAAGGCGCGAGAGGTGATGGAGGCGATTGACGACCTCACGGGCGAGAACCGGAACAACACCATATCCACCGTCGTGGCCGAGCTTGTGGAGCAGTCGACCATCAGCGACGAACTGAAGCCCTTGCTCCTGCAATACTGCCAAACAACCCTGGAGGAGAGCGATGTACCTGACGACGATTGAGGTGGAGAACTGGCTCCCCTTCAAGGGGGTACAGAGGATTGACCTGGAGGCTACGTGCTACGCGGTAGTCGCTGAGGTGGACGGCGAAGAGGGCCGCTCAAACTGGAGCGGGAAGACCTCATTCCTCGAAGCCATCCCGTTCGCTCTGTTCGGACTCCACCGCAAGCGCACCGAGGATGAGTGGATCTTCGACAAGGCGACGAGCGGGGGAGTGCATCTGCACTTCAGCAACGGGGTTGTCGTCTCGCGTACGCGCAAGCGGGGCAACGCGACTGAGCTTGTGGTCGACGACAATGACACCATCCATACCGGGGTGGAGGCGCAAGGCTTCATCGAGCGGATGCTTGCCATGAGCCGCGACGACTTCCTCAACACGAGCTACTTCCGGCAGAAGGACATCGCTCGCATCGTGTATGCCAAGCCGGCAGAGCGCGCCAAGGAGTTCGCCTCGTGGTTCCGGCTCGGAATGCTACGCAAGGCGGAGGCTACCACCCTCGCACGGCTCAATGCCTTGCGGGGAGAGGTCGACAAGCTCAATGAGCATCTCGCAGGGCTCACTCTCGGCATGGCGCAAGCGCTCGGGGAGGACAAGCCAGACCTCGCCGGCAAGACCGTGAGCGAGTATCTTGCACTCGGGTGGACCCGGCTCCAGTCCAAGCGCGACCGAGCGAAGGAGTACGCGGACCAGAAGCGGGTGGCCCACAATGCCACCCTGGAGGCGTATAGCGGGGTCAAAGCCGAGGCAGAGGCATGGCAGGGCCACTTCGCCAACGTCGAGCGTTATCGGGCGATTGTGGCTGAGCGCAAGGGGCTCGGGGTTGCCGACGCGGCAGGGGCCGCAACCACCGCAACACGTATTGCGGCGGAGGCGGCGAAGGCGAACGAAGCCAAGGCTACCGCCGAGAACGAGGTGCGCAGAGCGCATGACTTGCTTGTGGGTGAGTTCGACGGCGTATGCCCCGTCAACCGTATGCAATGCCCCGCAAGCGAGCAGATCCTTGCGGCGGAGAAGCTCAATCGCAAGCGCTACGACAACGCGGTAGAGGCGTCACGCAAGGCCGGGGAGGAATCGAGGCATCTGAACGGCAAGCTCGTCGAAGCCAACGCGGAGGCGCGGCGACAGCGGAACATCGAGAAGCGCAGAGCGGAACTCGACGCTATTGCGGCAGAGTGCAAGCCGTCTCTCGTCTACATCAACACTCACCCGGAAGCCCCGAGCATCGACCACCTCAAGCGGGAGAAGGAAACGGCGTATGAGGTGTTCGCCGATGCCGACCGCAACCACCGCAACCTCGCGGAGCTTGTGGAGGATTGGAAGCCGGGGACTGCGGAGGCGTCGAAGGCGGAGCAACGGTTGCTTGAGATTGAGCAGGAGATGTCGGTGCTCCAAGCGGCGGCAGTCGTGCTCGGCAGGCAAGGGGCGCAACGCATCATTGCGGAGCGCGTGCTCCAGGGCATCGTGCTCAATGGCAATGCCAAGCTCCACGACTGCATGATTGACCTGGAGTTCAACATCACTTGGGCTCGCGAGGGCAAGGGGCTTTCCGACGTATGCACCTCATGCGGGTTCTCGTTGCCGGCCAGCCAACGGGTGAAGCGGTGTCCGCGTTGTGATGCGGAGCGTGGCAACAAGACCATCGACAAGAGTGACATTCTCTTCTCCGACCGCTCAGGTGCGGCGGAGGACATCATTGGAGGGGTCATTCGCTTGGAGGCGGGGAGTTGGTTCAAGCGGGACCGTGGCAGTCAATGGGGGGTGCTACTCATTGACGAGCCATTCGGTGCGCTCGACGAGGCCAACCGTGACGCGTTCACCCGCCTCCTTCTGAGCGCTTGCACACTGGACCAGGGCAACCCTCAAGCGTTCGTTGTGGCCCACCACAACGACGTTATGAGCACGATGCCTGCCATGATTCGGGTGCAACGCCACGAGGGCTATTCGACAGTCACGGCAATTGGAGAGGAGGCACCCAATGAGGAGTGACCGCAAGGGCAAGGCCGGGGAGCGCGAGGTATGCAAGCTTCTCATGGAGTGGTGGACTCCTCACTTCCCCGGAGCCGTGTTCGTCAAGACGCCGGGGTCAGGGGGGTGGGGTGGAGCAAGCCGGTTCCACCAGAAGGTCAAGGCCGGAATGAGGGCCAGCGGAGACGTGATGACGACACTGGAGGAGTTCCCCTTCAGTGTCGAGGTGAAGCGGGAGCAGAACTGGTCAATGCAGCGGCTCTTGGATGGCCGTCCGAGCCCTGTCTGGCAATGGTGGATTCAGGCCCAGACACAAGCCGACAAGGACAGCCTTGTTCCCATGCTCTGGTTCCGCCGCAACCGGGAGCCGTGGCACGTCTTCCTTCCGTTCGAGTACGCGAAGCGCTACCCTGTCCCCCCACCCGAGCAAGCATGGAGTCGGGCAACGTTGCTCGGTGTTGACCATGGTGGGATGGTCCCCGTCATGTACGCCGCAGAAGCGTTGGTGACAGTCAATCCCAAGGTGTTCGTGGAGGAGCAATGAAGCGCAAGTCGTGGCTCAAGGTGGTAGTCGAGAAGCTCGCAGGCAAGGAGGAAGCCCCTGAGCCTCCCGACGTTTTCAGAGCCCTTGCGCGGGACTTCTCCCGTCACAACCCGGAGGCAACCGTGGGGGACTGGATTGAGCTATTCACTCACGGTTGCCGCGAGGCTTGGCGAGGGGGTTACAGAGCCGGATTCGAGACTAAGATGCTCGGGAGTGTGGAGTTGCCCCCACCCATTGTTGACGACGCTCTCTATGAGGAAGAAGCCGGCCCCGTCGACCTCGATGCGGTGGTTCCGCTTCAGCAAGGGGGGGCCATGCGCAACGTGTCATTCACAGACGACCACGGGCTCGTCATCAGTGAGGAGGATTGAGATGGAAGAACTGAAGGGCAAGTATGTTCTGCATACCAAGACAGGCAGACTCGGCAGGGTGTTGAAGGTGTATGCCGAGCGTGAGTTCATCGACCCGAACGGGGTGCCAATCAACGATGTTGTCGTGCAGTTCGACACGGGCGACGCGTTCTTGGCCCCCGAACCATCGGTGTTCTCGGTACTGACGGAGAAGGAGATCCAACTCTACAGCATCGCGAAGCAGTCAATCGTGGGAGCCGTGGTGGAGATTGCGGAGTGGGCCAAGGCTCACGACATGGACCTCGACCGCACGGCAGACATCCTCGTTCAAGTGCTCACCGACCAGGCTACCGCCCTCCGCGCTTCCCCTTCTTCTGCTTCTTGAACCACTCCACCAGAGCCAATCGCTTCTCGGCTTCGTCGCGAGTCAGGTCGTCAGCACTCAGCGGCTTTCGCTCCTCACTCAACACTTGCCAACCCTTCGACGTTTTCACAATCATTCGCAGATACTAGCGCGTACGCGCGCACGGGGGCAAGGCGACACGGCATAACAGAGCAGGGACACCGCAACACGTATTGCGGTGCAACCAAGGAGGCGCAACGTGGTTATCTGGCTCTCGAATGACTGTTACATCAAGGCCGACGATGGCGTCTGCTTTGAACTGATGAAGCGCTACAAGCGCAAGAAGGGCGACAATGCGGGAGTGTGGACGCAGAAGGCGCTCGGTTACTATGGCACCTTGGAACAAGCCCTCCACGGGGCATTGAACAAGGCAATCCTCAACAAGAAGGCGGAAGGCGATACGCGGGAGATGCTCGCCGCCATCCAGGCAATCGCCACCCGCATCACCGAGGCTGCTATGGGGGCCGTGACGGCTTCCCAAGCGGCGAACATCGAGGCATCCTTCACCCACGAGGAGATTGAGAATCTCCTCTTCTTTGAGGACGACCAATGACCATCAAAGTCTGGACTGAATGGGTGCCGAGGTGGGCTCCGCCGCACATCAAAGCCAAGCACGAGCCACGCTCGTTCTACATGGGAATGCCCGAGGAGCAACGCATCGAATGCGAGTGCAAGTATTGCGGCGCAGTCTGGAAGTCGACTTGCACGAGTGGCAATGCTCGGCGGCATATCCAGAAGTTCGCCCTCGTACACTTGCACGGATACACACTCAAGGAGGCCACTGATGAGAAGGGTTGAAGCGGCAACACAGAGGCGCAAGCCGACCAAACAACGCAAGGCCAAGCGGGGGCCAAGCGAGGCCAAGAAGGAGGAGTGGAAGAACCGGAGCCGCGACCTGTTCGACGCTCTGGTGCAAGGGGTCAATGACACCGACCTCGATACGTGGAAGTCGATGCTCGTGCGGCAGACCGACTTCATCGAGTATTCGTTCCTCAACACTTGCCTCATTGTGGCTCATTGGGAGGAACTGAAGCGGAGCGGCGTGGTCGATGGCGACATCACTGTAGTCGCCCCCCGTACCCGATGGGCCAAGCGCAACCGCACCATCCGCGACGATATGCGCCGCAACGGTCTGCCGATCTTCGTGCCCATGGTGCGCCGCATCAAGAGCGAGAATGACGACGAGGACGAGACGGAGCGCCGGGTCCGGTTCTTCCGCATCAGGTGGGTCTACGACGTAACCCAGACTGAGGGGGAGGGAACCTGGGAGCGGCAACACCCCCGACACGTCGGCGGCGACCGAGGCATTGCGGTCGAGTACGCGGAGCGGCTCATTGCCTACTTGCGCGACCGCAAGGGCATCACCGTCGAGGTGCGGCCCCTCGCCCTCACCGACCCCGTGGACATGGCCGTCCAGGGCTTCTGGTCGCCCGATAGGAGGCTCATTGTGGTCGGCACGCGTACGCGGGAGGGGGTGGCCCTCGACGAGCCTATGCGGCTCCGTATCCTGCTCCACGAGGCGGCTCACGCGTTGCTCGGGCATACCGCGCAAACCACCCTCCCGGCCAAGGGGCTCCAAGAGGTCGAGGCGGAGTCGAGTGCCTACGTGGTCGGCACGGCAATCGGGTTGGAGGCCGGCGACTACTCCTTCGGGTACGTGAAAGGGTGGTTGCAGACATTGCCCCCCGACAAGCGAGGGCGCGAGTTGCTCGATACCGGGGGCAAGGTGGCAAGGGTTGCGCGCGAGTTGCTCGTCTCCGGGTTGGAGGCGTATGACGACACGGAGGGGGAGGAATGAAGCGCTACCGACTGACGGCTCTGGGCCACGGAGAGCGGGTTGTCACAGCGAAGCGCGCATACCGAGCGCAATGCGTTGGAAAGCTCGCCGCCATCGCTGTCCCCACCGCTGAGATGATGCGGTTGTGGAATGAGTGCAATGGCAACCTTGAGACGGTACTCGGCCCCATGCGGAGCGCTCTCAACGATGCAGGGTACTCGGACCTCTTCATCCTCCCGGCGCAGACTGCCATCGTCGAGCTACAGGAGATTGACGGCAATGCCCCGGAGCGGAGCTTCGAGAAGATACTCGACCACAGAACCGAGCAACTGACACAGATGGTCGCTGCTTCCAAGGCATTGCTCTCCAAGCTCCCCGGCGTCCTCGATACACGAGACTTGTCAACCTCAGTCCATGCGTTATCCTCTCTCATTGCCCAGATTGAGGTGGAGGCATGGGAGAGGTAGTGAAGCTCAAGCGGCAGGGGAACCCCCCGGCAGAACCAGGGGGGCAGACTCTTGCCTACGCTTATCTCGTCGAGATTGAGGGCCACAATGCCTTCAACGTGGTAGTCGAACGCGACATCGAACTAGGGCTCTGGACATGGCGCGCATTCGCTAACGTCGGCCATGCTGCGGAGCCCACCGAAGACGGCACCTTCCCCAAGCTACTCCTCACTCTGCAAGAGGAGCCCTCCCTTCTCTACTCCACCCCCCAAGAAGCCTATTCGGCGGCACGTTCAACCATTCTGGCGTTCAACGTCAATCCTTGATAGAGTGCCGCTGAAGGAGCAAGTCCCCATGCAATACCTCCTCGGGAACGATGTACCATTCCATGGGCAACGGCTCAGGGTTGCCAAGGTGATTGATTACTCTCAGTTCGATGTTCCTGAGTTACTGAGGGCCGGCGCGATTCTGGTTGAACTCCCCAACCCGGACTTGGAAGCTCGTGCGGAGAAGATCCGCGACTTGCAACGAGACGGGCAGGACGACGCGATACGGGAGGCGGCATTCAAGTCGGCTGTCGTTGCCTCAATCTCAGCGGTGAACTCTCCAACGAATGGGCAAGTGCTCAGTTGGAACTCCGCACTCCAACAGTATCAATGGGTGACTGTCGGTGGCCCTTCTGCCGGCGCTCCCATCTTCGTCTGGGACTCTGCGACAGCGTGGAGTGATCTCTACACCGCAATCTCAGCGTTCGATGCTGCGGTCGTCATCGTGCCCGATGGGCCGCGAGAGATGACTCCTAACCCGTTGGGGGATACCGACTTGTCCTCCGTGGTATTCGTTGGGCTGAAGACGGTTTCGGGTGGAGTCCCAACCATCAACATCGACTCGCTGATGGCAGGGGGGTTTTCGTTGCCCTCAGCGACCCCCAACATCACCTCCAAGGACATTGACTGGACTTGCAGATACCGCATTGCCACTCCTGTCGGAGACTTGTGCTGGACGTTCGAGGGAGGCGGGTTCCGGCTTGTCGCGGGGTTGGATGCAATGCGGGTTCCGTATCCGCGTGTCACGTTGCGCGACCGTGCATACTTCAAGGGGCATGCCGGGGCGAACGGGGTATTCGCTACTATCATTGACGGCACCGTCGAAGTCGTCAGTGGCTCCTCAGTCGGCCCGAAGGCGTTTCACGGGTATGCCGGCCCACCTCCCGCCGCACTGAAGGTGAACGCCGACGCAACGGCAATCGTCGACCCCGCGTTCGTCACCAACGTTCCGTCGATCACCCTCAATCTGATGGCGCAGTCGTCGCTCGTGGGCTACGACAACTCGGTATCGGGGCTGAGTGCGACTGAGGTGCAAGCGGCAATCGACGAACTCGCGTCCAAGGCAATGTTGGCGCTCACAACGGCCCAACGTCTCGCGTTGACTCCAACCACGGGACAAGCGGTCTGGGACACTGACACAAGGCGACTCTACGTCTGGCAAGGCTCGTGGGTGAGGGTGTAAGCATGAACATCTCAACGAATTACGCTGTCGGTGATGTGGTCTACGTGGTTGTCGAACAGAAGGTTTGCAACCCTGTCGCCTGCGATGTGTGCGCGAGTACGGGCAAGGTGACTATCGGTGAGGTGGAGTACACTTGCCCCGCTTGCATGGGGAGGAAGGTTCCCACGGGCGAGAAGGAGATTGTCGCCCGCGACCTCACCATCAAACGGATTACTGCTCTCGTCGGGGCGGAGGGGGCGAGTGTCTTCTACGATGGAGCGCTCAGTTGCGGTCGGTTGTTCGTCATTGACCAGGCTTCCGTTTTCGCGACTCAGGCGGAAGCCGAAGCGTCGATTGGAGGGTAACGATGACCACCTCCTACGATTGGGGGACATACGCGTTCCCGACTCCAACGGTGAATGGGCAACTCCACGTCGACCCTACCTTCAAGGTCTGGGAGTGGAACTCTGCGCTTCAAACGTGGGAGGACACGGGAGGGTATCAGTTCGAGAAGGTACTCTCCCATCACCTCCTCGTTGCTGGCTTCCTGGCCGGGAGTGACATCTTCGCCGTGGGGAGGCGCTCTGGAGTGTTCAGCAAGATATGGGATGAGGCTTTCAAGCTCGCGTTCGTCGAGTTGAGGGACCATTCCAGCGGAAGCCTCATTGCCAGACGCGCACACATGACCAAGGCTCAGTTCCTTGCGTGGTTGCCAACGGTGCTCGCCCTTTCCGGGGCGACATACAACCAAGATGCAGTCATGCACATCTACGAGGTAGTCTCTCCCTCGTTGGGTATCGTCCGCATGAATGCGTGGAACGCGCTCTACGGGTCATTCAGGGGGCGTGATTGCTACGTTGGTGACTACGGCAACGGAAGAACGGGAGTCCCACAGAGGGCTGGATATGCTCCCGCGTTCCAGACCTATCACGGCACGGACCTCGATATCCGACTGATGCAATACTTCTACGGAAGCACCCCGGCAACGTCGGAGCCGCGAGCTTGCTGGTCAGCAAACAACCGGAAGACACTGTATCGCTTTCCCAAGCAACTCGGAGTCGTGTTCCCCCAACAGAGCCCTTCGACGGGAAGATACGTGCGCAACATCGTCACCGACTCGTGGGAGCCAACCAACCCGGCCCATCAGTTCGAGTTCCTTGCGTCCCCCCCTTCTGGCGCGAACCCCGCGTTCATCGTTCGCGACCCGGATGGAATGTCGTTGTCGATTCTCAATCCGCAAGAGGCGACGTTCGGCGTCAAAGGGGTGTTCGGTGATGCGTGGCAAGGCCGGGAGATGATGGTTGCCTATCTGGTGAGGTCAACATCGCCAGGGAACCGGGTTGCGTTCTTCATCAAGCCATTCGGTGTCACCAAGTGCGCTTTCGTGTTCGACCCGGCTTTGAACCTCGGGGACTACGAGGTTGTCGCTACGGGCAAGTTCGACTCACAGCCTCGCGATACCACCTTCTACACCCCGACAACGGGCTCAGGGTGGATTCAGCAGAGGCAATACGGTGACGGGATGCGTATCAATCGCCTCTTGTCGGTCATTCTGCAATTGTGCAGACCGGCAGGAGCGGGCAACCCGGCGCACGTCACGTTCGATACAGCGATGATTCCCGACCGCATCCACTTCTACTTGCGGCATCGTGAGACTGGACTCCGAGGTGAGGAAAGCGGCCCCCACATTGCGCCGCTTCGTCGCAAGTGTACCATCCCACTCGCGTTCACTTTCAACCACGCTTGACACCTAGCGGCTCGGTGATACACTCGCCTCATTGACCCCTAGCCTCGGTGGGTCATTCTAGAAAGTTCCCTAGCCTCGGTGGAACACCCAATCACGGACCCCTAGCCTCGGTGGGTCTAGCAACGAGCCCCCGGCCCCTAAAGGAAAGGGGGCTCAACCCAACCTGCTCAGCGAGGAGAGATTCTCGCTGTGAACCCCGCGACGGAGTAAGCCCCCCCACCCTCGCGGGGTTCCCCTTTTGAGGGGGTCTAGCAGCCTCCAGGGAGGCTCGACGGGGTTGCCCCCTTGCCCCCGGCCCCCATGCTACCCCCGAGCCCGTTATGGGCCGACTATGTGGCCCCAACCACCGCAACACGTATTGCGGCGGAAGCTCGCCTTGAGCGGCTTGCCCCGGCCTGATATAGTCCCGCCATGCCTCCAGTCGCACTCCCCACCATCAATCAAGGGGCTCTGCCCCCCGGCGTCCCCGGCCAGAGCCGAGACGACCTCGTTCTCGGCTTTCCGGTCGTCGTCAGTGACGCCGGCCCCGGCCCGACCCGTGCGTGGCAATTGCTCGACAAGCCCGATGGGTCGGCAGCGGTACTGAGCAGCGGCTCGGGGCCATCCACCCAATTCACCCCCGACATCGAAGGCACCTATCGCATCCAACTCATCGTCAATGGGGGGCCGACTGGCGATCACATCGCCTACGTCGGAGCAGGGGTGCAGATTGACTTGCCGACATGGGTGGTAGGCGACGGGCAGAAGGTGCGAATCCCGGCATGGGGGGAGCGGCTCGACTTCAACGTCAAGTCCAGTCCCGGCTCGGGGGTGAATACGCGCGGATGGGCATACGAGGTCAATCAGTTCTTCCGCGTCATTGCCAAGCAAGGCTTCGGCTTCTTGGTCAAGCTCTCCGGGGCTCCCGTTGGTTCTCAGCCGTTCAAGACAATCAACTTCCTCGGCGGGACAGCGGTGGATGCCGGGGGAGGTCAACTCGACTACACCCCTTCCGGGGGAGGGCCGAGCAATCAATTGCTCTACACTGGTTCAACCGGGGTGGTTGGCCCGACTGAGATATACATCGGCGGAGTCCCCGGTTCGCGCAAGTCGTTGTCGGGGCCGAATACCGTGCTCATGTGCGAGAGCATGGTGGTCTGCAAGAACAACGGTGGAACCCTCATTGCGGCTTGGCGCATCATGGGGGCATGGCGCAGAGACGGCTTCGGCAATGCCACCCTCATCAACCAAGTGAAAGAGGTGCTAGCGAATGAGCTAGCGGTCGACTTCAACTACGGAGCAACGGGGGGTGACATTCAGTTGCTCGCCACGGGGCTCGGCGCAACATTGCACTGGTCGGCACAACTCGCGTTCGTCGAGAACAACATCGTGATCTGAGGAGTAAGAGATGAGCATCAATATCGACTACACTGGTTCAAACGGACCCGCGTTCTTGGAGGGCTTGGAGACTCCAAGGATCGACGAGACTACTTCGGGCGGCGGAACCTACATGGCGCAGGATGCGCTCATCTACGGTTCGGGTGGCCCTCGGGTGAAGAACGTCAGCGGCGCAATCCACATGAGGAACAACGCCGACGACGACTTCGTGGATATGAGGGCGAACTCCCTCATCCTCGACGGCGACCTCACCGTCAATGGCACCCAGACCATCATCGACACAACGACCCTCAGTGTCGAAGATCCGACCATCGAGGTCGCCCGCAACCAAGCAGACCCTCCGACGCTCGATGCGGGGCTCATCGTGCAACGCGGGGGAGTGGTTCCCAACGCGCAACTCCTCTGGGACGAGAGTGAGGGCTACTGGACCCACGGCATCGTCGGCACCATGAAGCGAATGGGCGACCTCGTGGACCCGACAACCACGCAAGGCGACCTCATCGTGCGCGGGGCGAGTGCCATTCAACGTCTCGGCATCGGGACGGCGGGTCAGGTACTCACCGTCAATGGCACGGCGACAGGCTACGTCTTCAGCACTCCGACCGGAACGGTGCCGAATGGCACGTTGGCCTATCAGCACTTGGAGTGGAATGGAGCGGCTTGGGTGGCAGTCGCGGACCACAAGCTCCCAACGGGCTCGTATTCGTACGGGCAAGAGGGAGCGGCAGACTCCAGCGCAAGCGTTCTCGGCATCGCTGGAGCGGCATCCACCGGAGCAGGGAATCAGGGTGGTACAGTCACCATCACTGGTGGAGCGAATACCAACGTTGCCGGGGGTCAGGGTGGCGTGCTCAATCTCTTGGGTGGCCCCGGAGTCTTCGGTGGGGCTCATGGTGGGGAGGCTCAACTCAAGGGTGGATCTTCCACGACCGGCAATGGCGCGGCAGTCGCGCTGAGTGGTGGTGATGCCGGTACGACCGGCGATGGCGGCGACGTCTTCATCTATGGTGGTCATTCGGCAAGCGGCACGAAGGGGACTGTGCGGTTCTACAACCCCCTTGATGTCGAGTACGTCAATGTCTCGTTCGACTCAAGCTCGACCGCTCCAGGGGGTGGCACCCGAATCGTCACTGGCCTTGTGTTCACGGACAGTTGCGACGGTTCCACCATGATTACTTGCGAGGATTCTCCTGCCGGGAGTGGAGGAACCGACATTCGGCTGTTCGCGGGTGAGGCGGGAAGCGAAGCGGACGGTGGCGACCTGGAGTTGCAAGCGACTTGGGGTGGAGCTTCCACTGGCACCTTCCCAGGAGGAGGCGGTGGAAGCATCACCATCTGGGCCGGTTCGGGTGGAGCCGGTTCTGGTGCGCAAGCTCCCGGTGATGGGGGGTGGGTCTATCTAATTGCGGGGTACGGCGGAAGCGGCGGAACCGGCAATTCGGACGGCGGTCACATCGAGATTCGCCCCGCAACCGGACAAGGCACGGGAGCCCATGGTGCGGCTCGGTTGGGCTTGAGCACTATGGCGAATCCAACGTTGTTGTTCGTCTCGACGGACCATACCAACCCAACGACGGTGAATGGTCCCGGTTTGCGCTACAACTCAGCCACGAACGCCGTTGAGGTTTGCAGCGATGGGGCCGGGACTTGGGCCGCAATCAGCAGCGGGACCGTCTTGCCTTCCCCCATCGCGTACGGGCATCTCGAAGGCAACGCGGGAGGCTCGGCATGGACCACGGTCAGCGACATCACCCTTCCCGGTGACGCTGACCGTACTATCACGATGCCAACCGCTTCGGCGTCTTCTGGCAATGACCTCACTGTCGAAGCGCAAACCGGGGGCGATGGAGGTCAGTACAATGGCGGTGACATCGCACTGAACGCTGGAGCGGCGGGAGCACCCGCCCCGACCGGAAAAGCCGGTAACGGGGGTCGCGCAACCGTGCATGGTGGCAATGGCGGAACGGTCAGCGGGACCAACACGAACAAGGGTGGAGGAGGCGGCGACCTGTCACTTCTGGCTGCGACAGGAGGCAACGACACGACCTCTGGTGGCGCTGGAGGCGGCGCTGGAGGATGGGCTGAACTCCGAGGAGGCGACGGAGGGTTCTCCAACAATGGTACGGGGGGACAAGGAGGCGGAATTACGGTGCAAGCCGGTCAAGGCGGGAGCGGTGTAACAGGAGGGCAAGGTGGTGAACTCGTCCTCAGAGGCGGAACGGGACTTGGGGCCGCTCTCGGCGGAGACGTGATTGTTCGTGGTGGGGTGGGCGATTCTGGCAACGGCGGTCATGTCTACCTACGAGGTGGATTGTCGTTGAGTGGAACCAACGGTGACGTCATCATTGGTGACCAGTGGACGACACGTGTTGAAGTTGGCGGAACGTCTTCTGTCGAGTACCAACTTCAAGCCAACACGAGCAACCGGCTCATCACTGGCGCTGACGGCAACACCATCGTGATGGACGGTGATACGTCGCATTGGATTCTGGTCGCGGCCCCGACCTCGGCTGGCAATGGTGACGTCCTTCGCATTGGCGCGGGAGCCGGGAATGGTGCGGCGAACAACGGTGGTGACTTGTACCTTGAAGCGGGAGAAGGAGGGACGTCGGGAATCGACGGCACGGTTCATCTCGCTGCGACCTACGGGTACAACATTCACGCGGGAGCCCCGATTCAGCAATACCTTGGTTCGTCGACTACCTACGTTCACCATGTTGCCATCTACTTGGGTTCGACGACGGCGGCGAACACGTGGACAGAGATCTACCAGACGGGAACGCGTCGGTTCGAGATGGTGGACAACCAAGTCGTGGTTGCCGACATCATCGTTTCTGCTCGCGTGAACAACGTCGTTGCGGCGTACAAGTACAAGGCTGTCATCACGCGCGACAATGGCGTTGCGTCAGTCGTGGTCGAGAACACCATCAAGGAAACGCTGTTCAACAACATCGGTGCCAATACGGACTTCCGCGTTACTGCCGACACCACGAATGGCACCTTCAAGGTCGAGGTCAAGAGCAACATTGCGACGCAAACGAACTGGACTGTCGGCGTACGCGCGACTTCGACGGTCGGCATTGTCGCCTAGTCACTTCCCCCCTTCTGCGGCATAACCCTATCTGCTAGTATCCCCAACCCTGCCGCAATACGTGTTGCGGCAGGGACAACCACGTCTGCACAACAGAGGTGAACAATGCGTTACGTCAAGACACCAGAAGCCATCAATCTCACTCGCTTCGACGGGAGCCCGTTCTACAAGGAAGGGACCAAGGAGCAAGCAACGTTGGAGTTTGAGGCGTTCATTCACGGCAGGCTCCGTGACCCCAAGTTCGGCAACACCATGGATGGTGTCAATGCGGCGGCGAACATCGCCCAAGCATTGCGGGAGGCGAAGGGCGACGGAACTGACTACATCGTCATCGACGAAGCGGACTGGAACCTTCTCGTCGAAGTGACCAAGAACCCATCGCAGGGACTCAGCTACAGCCCCGAGGTCGCGGCTTGCGCTATTCCGTTCTTCGACGCCATCACGCAAGCAACCAAGGACCGCCCGAAGAAGCGTCCTGACGACGAACCCGAAGCGGGGTGATGTCGTAGCTCGCAAGCGGCTTGTCGATCTCGCCAAGCATGCCGGCGCGAGGTGGAAGATACCGGGGACCGGGGTGGTAGTCATACAGGACAATCACCCTCAGTGCCCGATGGTCGCGTTGGAGTCGCAGCCGACGTGTCAATGGGTGTTGCCCTATGGCTTCCTCATCGAGATGGGGGCAATCCCGTTGGACCCGTTGCCGAAGGGAGGTGGTACATGAGGAAGCTCGTTGTGAGAGAGCCTATCGAGTACGTGATGAGCGAGATGCGGCTTGTGGACGAGCGGGGCTCAGTCGCCTATGGCGCAGTCGTGAGCCCTCGCTTTGAGGACGACCCTGACTCCCGCTTTGAGGGCGAGCAGGGCAACCTCATCATCGCCATCTCGTCGAGTGCGAGCACGCGGGTCGCCGCATACGAGGCGGCGATTGCCTACTTCCAAGAGCTACGGAAGCAGGAGCTACTCAAAGAGGAGCTTCTCCGCCCAATCACCCGCAAGCGCAAGCGCAAGGGGAGCAGGGGCTAGCAACGGCATCATGGGGGCTCGCAATGGCCCCACCAGAGGCTCGCAACCCCTACCCCCGGCCCCTTGCCACCCCTGCCACCCCCGAGCCTCCCACGGGCTCCCTAGCCCTCCCCGCCCATCCGCCCTAGCAGCCTCACCACGGGGTCGCCCCCCGGCAACGGCCCCAACCACCCCGACCCGGCCCCCGAGCCCACCAGACCGCTAGCATGGGCCGGCAATCACCCGTTCACGGCATAACCCCAATGAGCCGCAACACGTATTGCGGTGCAAGGAGCCACAATGGCACGCAGACCCAACATCGGCATCCACATCTGTGCTCGGTGTGGCACCACGATCCGCGCCACGTCTGCCGACCCGGTCATCTCGGCCCCCTCGCTTGGCAAGGGGTTCTATCACTCGGTGTGCGCCGACCGGCAATGGCAGGGGAGCACGGACACGAGCCCACCGAGCCAGGATGCCATCGACGAGATTGCCGAGCTTGCGCTTGGCATACTCAATGAGGATTGACCATGCCACGCAAGCCGGCCATCCACTACCGTTCAATCCGTCTCTACGTCAATGCCGGTATGGCGTTCCCCGAGTGCTACAGCAACGCGCGGTTGCTCGACTTGGAGAAAAGCTACTTGCCGACAACCGGAGACATCAACGAAGTGACGTGCAAGAAGTGCATCGCATTGCACAGAAAGAGGTATCCATGGGCAACGCAACGGAAGGCACCCTGACCATCAGTGGCGAGGACACCACACTCGGCAGCATCGAGCGGTGGAGGGCGCAGAACAACGTCTCTGCCGTCTCCATCCAGTTCCGCGCGGGGACGTGGACC
>ENA-UPXM01001746-UPXM01001746.1-activated-sludge-metagenome-genome-assembly--contig:-NODE-1746-length-26890-cov-7.071884_pt1 | contig 26890 bp, 28 predicted proteins | sample MGYA00238178_ERZ772708 | MGnify/ENA primary metagenome ERZ772708 (study PRJEB29002, sample SAMN05720212) | activated sludge metagenome | isolation source: anaerobic digester from wastewater... | reverse complement strand
TTTCCAGCAACTTGCTGGAAAGTTGAGTTTTCATCAATTTTCAATTCTCCACCAACTTGGTGGAAATTTGAATGATCTTGTATCTTTTTGAATTCGTTAGCAAGTTGCTGACGTATTGTAAGTTCTTGATTATAAAACAAGTAGAATCTTTTGATGAATTTCAAATTACTTTCAGAAAACCCTTTCATATTAGGAAATTCAATCATCAAATCTTTGCTCAACTGCTTGAAAAATCCCGAACCATAAGTGTTTTCAATATTTCTTTCGGCAATTTCCTTTCCCATTTCCCAATACAATTCCAGCAAAGCAGAGTTTACTTTGATGGCTGCTTTTATTTGACTTTGCTGAATTTTTTGTTTTAATTCAAAAATCCAATTTTTGTAATCTGGGTCTGTGAATTTCATTTGCGCCTTTTATTTAAATTAAAAATTCCTCGCAATCGGTTCATCATTTCGGCTCCATTCACTCCAAGAACCGACATACAGATTTGGAATTTTAAAACCTGCGTACTCTAAAGCCAATAAAGTGTGACAAGCTGTAACACCTGATCCACAATGAATTGCTATGTTTTCGGAAGGAATATTTTTTAAAAATTCAGCATATTTTTCGTGCAGAATTTTTGGGTTTTTAAAAGTTCCGTCTTCATTCAAATTTTCTTTGAAAGGAATATTTATAGCTCCCGGAATATGTCCCGCAATTTCATCAATGGGTTCAGATTTCCCGTCGTAACGGTCTTTTTCCCGAACATCAATGACTAAATATTCCGAATTTTCCGAATTTTTTTCAATGAAATCTATTTCAACTTTTGGAAGTTTCCATTCTTTTATTGAAAATTTTTCTACGTTTTTAGCTTTGACAGGGTCAGAATTTATGGGGAATCCTTTTTCTTTTGCCATTTGAAAACCGCCATTCAAAACCTGAACTTTTTCAATTCCGGCAGATCTCAACATCCACCAAAATCTTGCAGCAGCGTTGGATGCGTTTTTATCATCATAAACAATGACGTGAGAATTTTCCTCGATTCCTAAACGGTTCAAAAGTTCTGAAAATTTTTGCAAACTCGGCAAAGGATGTCTTCCACCGTTTTTTGCAGTTTCTGGAATTTCGGCTAAATCTTTATTTAAATCAACATATAATGCACCTTCTAAATGTTTTGAAAGATAATTTTCGTAGGCAGAATCGCCACTTCCAGCATCAATAATCACCAAGTTTTCTTGGTTTAAATGATGAATTTCTTCTGAATTAATAATTGGAGCTATTTTCATTTCACCAAATCTTTATTAAAAAAAGCACCTTTATTTTCCTTCATTAATAAGGAATGTTTGATGATCAAATAAGAAATATTCGTCAGATTTCTGAGTTCTGAAAGTTTTGGCGACAGAATAGAGTAGCTGTACAATTCATTCACCGCTTCGAAGATTTCCTGCTGTTTTTTCTTTGCCAATGCCAATCGATCGTTGCTTCTTACAATACTTACCAAATCGCTCATCATTTCCTGCAATTGTCTTCTGAGATAAGAAACCATCACCATTTCGTCCATCATTTTCATGCCTTCTTCGTTCCATTCTGGGACTGCTTTTAGGTCATCAAAATTGAAATCATTAACTTTTAAAAGTTCAACCGTTTTCAAAGCAGCATTATGTCCGAAAACCATTCCTTCTAATAAGGAATTGGAAGCCAGTCGATTAGCGCCGTGTAAACCGGAATTGGTACATTCGCCGACCGCAAATAAATTTTTAATGGAACTTTGACCATTCATATCGGTTTCAATTCCGCCCATTAAATAATGACAAGCGGGAACTACGGGAATCAATTGTTTGAAAGGATCAATTCCTTCATCGATGCATTTTTGATAAATATTCGGAAAATGTTCCACAAATTTCGCATGATCCATCTCGCGACAATCTAATCCTACATAATCATCCCCAGAAATTTTCAACTCGCTATCAATCGCTCTTGCAACGATATCGCGGGAAGCTAATTCTTCGCGTTCATCATATTTGTGCATGAATTTTTCGCCGTTTTTGGTTCGCAATTTTGCACCATCGCCTCGAACTGCTTCAGAAATCAAAAACAACATTCCATCTATTTTAGAATACAAAGCAGTTGGATGAAACTGGTAATATTGCATGTTTGAAATTTTTCCTCTCGCTCTGTGAACAAAAGCAATTCCATCGCCGGTTGCAATAATCGGATTCGTCGTATTTTTATAAACATGTCCAGCTCCACCAGTTGCGACCAAGGTTATTTTGGCTGTAATTTTTTTAATGGTTTTGCTTTTTTCATCTAAAATATAAGCGCCGTAACAATCGATCTTCTCCAAATCGAAAATTTTTCCTGGAACATGATGCTGCGTAATCAAATCGATGACATAATGATGCGCCATGATTTCGATATTCGGAGATTTGTTGATGGTTGCTAATAAAGCACGTTCAATTTCTTTTCCTGTGATGTCTTTGTGATGCACGATTCGGTTTTCGGTGTGACCACCTTCTCTTCCGAGCATGAGATGACCGTCTTTTTGATCAAAATTGGTTCCCCATTCTACGAGTTCTTTGAATCTTTCGGGACCTTCTTCGATGACCATTTTCACGACTTCCAGATTATTTTCACCGTCTCCAGCTCTCATCGTATCGTCGATGTGTTTTTGGAAACCATCTTTGTCGAAATCTGTTACAACAGCCAATCCACCTTGAGCGTATTTGGTATTGCTTTCGTCTTCATCGGCTTTGGTGACGATGATGATTTTCGCTTCGGGCATTTTTTCTGAAATTTTTATCGCATAAGAAAGTCCGGAGATTCCTGATCCGATGACGAGTACGTCTGCTTTTATCATACTTTTGAATTCAAAATTAGGTGTTTTTTATTTAAATTTTTGGGTAATTATCAGGATTTTGCTGAGCGAAACGAACACCATAAATAATAGCAGTTTTCGTAGTTTCATAAAGAACATAATGCAAAAGAATCGGGAATTTTTTCACTTGGCGAATCCTCATTTCGTCATACCGTATTTGGAAAAAAGGGATTTCTTCTAATTGTAACAAACACTCATCGAAACATTTCATAAATTTATTTCCGAGTTCAAAAGAAATATTTGAATAGAAATCCATCGCAAGATCCAAATCGCTCAATGCTTCTTCCGAAAGTATTACCTCAAACATTACAAATATTTCTCACGAATTTCTCGCCATGATTGGAAATTTTCAGGTTTTGAATTTTTCACTCTTTCACGCATCAAATCTTTTTCTTCTTCTGAAATTTCGAAATCGATATTTTCTACTTTCGGAAATATAATCACTTCCGCATATTCTGCGTCGAAATTTTCAGGAAGCTGAATATCTAATTTGTGGTTTTTTACTTCTACTATTTGTCTGATTGCATTCATTTTACCTCATTTAAAAATTAAAATTACATAAATTTAAACAATTTATCTTCCGGTTTTCGCACTTTTTTCATGGTTTGGAAAACATCGTCTTCTGCTCGAAAACCGAGTGCTAAAGTTACCGCCACTTTTTCTTGCTCAGGATCGAGTCCCAAAATTTCATCAATGGTTTCTTGTTTAAATCCTTCCATCGGACACGTATCCACATTTTCTAATGCTGCGGCAAACATGAGGTTTCCTAAGACGATATAGCTTTGTTTATCTGCCCAAATCAGTACTTCTTCTGCCTGCAAATGCTGAATGTGCTTACTGATGCTTTCACGAAAAGGATTCAAAGTTTCTAGAGCGACTTCCCTGGTTTCTGAAATGTGAGTAAAATACTTGCCGATATAGTCATTGTTAATGTCGTTTTTTGAAACAATAACAATCAAATGCGAACACGTTGAAATCTGTACTGGATTATAAAAGGCAGGAATAAGTTGGTGTTTCATTTCCGGACTTTCCACAATGATGATCCGATAGGGTTGTAATCCTAATGAACTCGCTGAAAGTCTGGCTGCCTCCAGAATATTGTCTAGCGATTCAGGCGAAACTATTTTTTCGGCATCAAATTTTTTCACCGAATATCTTTTGTTCAGTGCTTCAAGGTAATTCATGTAACAAAGATAATTAAATGAGTCGGAAGTATGGTTGAAGATTTTTGGAATAAAAGCCGCGCTTTTTCAAAAAAAATAAAGAAAAATTGATGCGCGCTCTCTTATGAACAGATCAAAATTACCAAAATGCAATTCATCAAATCGTAATGATGAATGCAATCGAAGATGAAATTTTTTGAAGCAAGAAGTACATTTTTTAAAATGGAATTTTAAAATATTTAGCCTATTTCAATCAAAATAATACGCTATTTATCGAAAAGTCCGCCGTCTTTTTGGTTTTCAAAAAACGCATCAATAAGTAGAGGTTCTGTTTGTGCAGCTTTTACCGCAAGTTGATCACAGATTTCATTTTCCAGATGTCCAGCGTGACCTTTTACCCAGTGAAAAGTGGTTTTGTGTTCTTTGAGCAAAGGAATCATCCGCTTCCATAAATCTGGATTTTTTTTATTTTTAAAACCGATTTTCATCCAAGATTGGAGCCATTTTTTTTGAATGGCATCTACCACATATTTGCTGTCGGTATAAATATGAATGTCGTTTTCCGTGGATTTTAATTTTTCCAAAGCCGTAATGACCGCCAATAATTCCATGCGATTATTGGTGGTAAGGCGATAACCTTGGGAATATCTTTTTTCGTAATTTTTTTCGGGAACTTTCATGACGATTCCGTAACCGCCTTTTCCGGGATTTCCGCTGCAAGCACCGTCGGTGTAAATTTCTATTTTAAGGCTCATTTCTAAAACTGAAAATCGTCATCATCATCTTCATCATTCATCGAAGAGCCGGAAAGATTTTGCTTGCTTGGTAAATCGAAAGCAGCACCTGGATCAATCGTTGTTTTTATTTTTTCGAAACCACTTGGAGCGTCGAGTTGCCCAAAATTAGAAGGTTGATAACCGCCGGTTCCGTATTGGTTTCCAAATAAATCGAGATCGGCGAATTTTGCAATATTTTTGAAGAAAGACATTCTTACATCTGCAGTTGCACCATTTCTGTGTTTCGCGATGATGAGTTCTGCCTGATTTTCTGTGGAACTTTCGCCACCGTCTTCGTCATTATCCCAAGTTGCAATCTTATAATATTCGGGGCGGAAAATAAAGGAAACAATATCTGCATCCTGCTCAATCGCTCCAGATTCCCGAAGGTCAGAAAGCATTGGTCTTTTTCCGGGGCGTGTTTCTACACTTCTGGAAAGTTGGGAAAGTGCAATTACCGGAACATTGAGTTCTTTTGCAATCGCTTTTAAAGATCGGGAGATTGTTGCAATTTCCTGTTCCCGATTTCCAGCGCCGCCTTTTCCGGAGTTTGCGGTCATTAGTTGCAGGTAATCGACCATGATGATTTTCACACCGTGCTGCATTACGAGTCTTCGGCATTTTGCGCGGAAGTCGAATACCGAAAGTGACGGAGTTTCATCAATATATAAAGGAGCGTTTTCTAGGGCAGAAACATTAGAGAATAATCGTTGCCATTCTTCATCGTTCATTTGTCCTTTCCGTAATTTTTCTGAAGAAATTCCCGTTTCGGAAGCAATCATTCTTGTAATTAATTGAACAGAAGCCATTTCCAGAGAAAATAATGCTAATGGAACTTGGTGTTCTACTGCAATATTTCGCGCCATGGAAAGAAGAAAAGCCGTTTTTCCCATCGCGGGACGAGCTGCGATGATAATTAAATCCGAATTTTGCCAACCACCGGTTTCTTTGTCGATGTCTTTGAATCCTGAAGGAATTCCAGAAATTCCTTCTTTGTCTTTTAAAGCTTTGATGGTTTCTATGGCTTGTTTGACCAAAGTATTTGCGGTGTCGAAACCTTTTTTGATGGTTCCGTTGGTGATTTCAAAGAAGGATTGTTCGGCTTTATCTAAAAGTTCAAAAACATCGGTGGATTCCTTGTAAGAACTGTCGATAACATTTGCAGAAACATTAATTAAACTTCTTAAAATAAATTTTTCTAAGATAACCCGCACATGATATTCAATATGTGCACTGGAAGAAACTCCCATCGTTAAATCAATGATATAATGATCACCACCTGCAAAACTGAGTTTTTCTGTTTTTTTCAGTTGTTGGATTACGGTCATTAAATCTACAGGATGGTTTCCTTCGTAAAGTTTTAGAATAGCACGAAAAATTTCCTGATGACGAGGATCGTAAAAAACTTCAGCGGTGAGAAGGTCGATTGAATAATCGAGTCCTTTTTTATCGATCAAAAAAGTTCCGATCACCAGTTTTTCGAATTCTATTGCATTTGGTGGCATTTTACCATCGGAAATAGAAAGTTCCTTGGCGAAATTACCGTGTATTAGTGAAGATAAAGTGTCCTTTTGTGTCATGAGACAAAGATAGTTTTTTAAAGTTTTTAAAGCGATTTATTAATCAACATTTCACTGAATTATTGAGGTAAAATATTGATTAATAAATCGTTAAAATGTTGATAAGTTGGTAAAACACGGGGTTGTTCTTTTAGCCCGGATCGCAGTGGAAATCCTTTTTTTTTGGGAGTGGTGAAGCGAGGGCGAAAAAAGATTGCAACGTAGAGCCGGACTGGTTTTCGTAAAGGATCAACTCTTGTTGCTCCTAAAATTAGTAATTCATTTTGCGAAGTTTAGGAACTTTACTTGCCACCAAAAGGGAAATCAACACCGTCATGGTGCCGCCAAAAACGACGGAGCGAACCACGCCAAGAAGTTTGGCTGCGACGCCACTTTCAAATTGTCCCATTTCGTTGCTCGACATGATGAAGATGGAATTCACGCTCAACACGCGTCCACGAATATAATCTGGAGTTTTTAATTGTACAATGGTTCCGCGAATAACGACAGAAATACCATCGAGCATTCCGCTGAAAACGAGGAGAAAAAAGGAGAGCCAATACAATTTGGACAAACCGAAACCGATGATGCATAAACCAAATCCTGCAACGGCAATGAGTAATATTTTCCCTTGATTTTTGGTTAATGGGAAAAAAGCCAGTGTTAAAATAATACACATGGATCCAAGATCTGAAGCAGCGTTGAGCAAACCGAAACCTTCTGCACCGACTTTTAAAATATCGGTTGCAAAGACCGGAATCATGGCAACTGCACCGCCAAAAAGCACCGCAAACATGTCCAAACACAGAGCGCCAAGAATTTCTTTGGTTTTGTAGATGTAGGCAATTCCTTCTTTCATGCTTTTTACGACTCCCATTTTTACATCGCTGTTTTCGGACGGATGTTGGTTGAGTTGCCAAAAGAAAAGAGAAGAAAAAAGCATTAATCCAACCACGACTAGAATGGTTCCGGAAATATCAATCCAATGAATTAGAAATCCGCCAAGAGCATGACCAAAAACGGAGGCGGTTAAAAAAGTGCCTTGATTAAGAGTGATTGCATTGGGAAGTTGATCTCTGGAAACAATTTTTGGAATCATTGAAGGAACGATCGGACCAATAAATGCTCTGCAAAAACCCGTAAAAAAGATGACTGCATAAATGAAATAGGAAATTTGCAGGTTGCTGAAATGTAGAAATTGGTGTCCGAAAAAGGCGGGAATTGCCAATAAACTGATCAGGAAAACATAAGCATAGTTACAAATTAATAAAAGTCTTTTCTTTTCGGAATTGTCGATCACGTGACCTGCGTAAAGTGCAGTAGAAACGGCGGGAATTACTTCTGATAAACCTATTAAACCAATGGCAAAAGGATCTTTGGTTAATTGATAAATCCACCATCCCATTAATGTAGCCAACATTCTGAAGGATAAAATTAGAAAAAACCTTCCCGTCATTAAATTACGAAATTCGGGAATTTTTAGGGTTTGAATAGGTTGTAAAGAAATCATTTTGCAAAAGTAAATTTTCAAAACTAAAAAACATCTAATAATTTACCGTGATTGCATCTATTATTTAAGGTGTTGTCTGCAAATAACGCATTATTAATTTTAATCGAAAATTTGGGGCATTTTCCTGCGCTTTGGATTTTAGGGTTCCATAGTTGCGAAGGATGTTGTTGATGGAGTTTAAATTAATATTTTATCTTTGAAACATGAACTGGATTATATTAATTATCGGAGGATTATTTGAAACTGCCTTTGCAACATGCCTTGGAAAAGCGCAGGAAACTACGGGAAAAGAAAGTTATTTCTGGTGGGGAGGTTTTGTAATTTCTTTATTTTTGAGTATGTTTTTATTGTACAAAGCAATTTCTGTGGGAACAAACCCGATACCGATTGGAACCGCTTATGCAGTTTGGACAGGAATTGGAGCAGTCGGAGCAGTTTTGATGGGGATTTTTGTTTTTAATGAACCGGCTACTTTCTGGAGAATGTTTTTTGTAATGACTTTGATTGCGTCTGTAGTCGGATTGAAGCTGGTTAGTTCGTAGGTCAGTTATTTGAATATTGAAATTTTTTGTAATTTAGGGTGTTTTCACGGTATGTTTTTAGGAATGGAATTATTAATTTTGTTTAATTAATCTTAAAATTTACATGATGAAAACAAAATTACTTTCTTTATTTGCGTTGTGCACGCTAACATTTGGACAAGCGCAAACCAATCTTCTTCTTGAAGGATTCGATGCAATAACCTTACCTGGTTGGACTCTAACAAATCAAAGTGTTCCAATTGGTTCTACAGGTTGGTTTCAGGGGAATACGGCGGTTTTTAATTCCCAGTCAGGAGCAACTAATTCATACATTGGAGCAAATTTTAATAATACAACTGGAGCGAATACGATCAGTAACTGGTTAATTACCCCGCAAGTTTTAGTACAGGATGGAGATGTTTTAAAATTCTGGACGAGAACAGCAACCGGTGCTACTTTTGCAGATCGTTTGGAAATAAGGTCGTCTTTAGGAGCAACTCCTACTATTCCCAGTGGTGCAACTAATGTAGGTTCTTTTACTACTGTTCATCATACGATCAATCCTACTTTATTAGCAGGAGCAGGTAGTTATCCAGATGTATGGACAGAGTTCACCATTACTGTAGCAGGCGTTTCTGCAACACCAGTTGCCATGAATTTTGCTTTCCGTTATTTTGTAACAAGTGGCGGTCCTAGTGGAGCCAACTCAAATTATATCGGAATCGACACTTTTTCTCTTGTAAGACCAGCTTTAGCAGTTTCTAATGTAAACAAAGCAGCAATTTCTATTTATCCAAATCCTACAAGGGATTACTTAAATGTAAGTGCTTCATCTAAAGTTTCTAAAATTGAAGTATATGATATTTCAGGTAAAAAAGTAAATGCTGATTTCGTTGACAATAAAGTTGACGTACAAAATCTTGCAAAAGGTTCTTACCTAATCAAAATTACTGACGCTTTTGGAACTACCACCCAGAAATTTATTAAAAATTAATGATTCTTTGAAATCTAAGAAACAATGAAAGCCCTTAATTTGAGGGCTTTTTTTATTGTTTTTTTTAGGATGTAGAAAATCAGATTTTAAATTTTCCCAAGAAATCTGCAATTTTTCTGTCATTGGCCAATCTCGGAATTTTATTTTGACCGCCCAGTTTTCCTTCCGATTTTGCAAAGTCCTGAAACGCCTTTTTCTTTAATGCGGTTATGATTAAAGGCTGCAGGATTTTTCCCGAAATTAAATCATCATAATACGAGTTTCTTTTCCGCATTTCGTCATCCAGGTTTTTTCTGAAATCATCTAGGTTTTCCGGCTCTTTTTCAAATTCAATCAACCATTCGTGATAAGGCAAACCTTCGCTTGGATTTACTTCCGGAGCCAAATGGAATTCTGTAATCTGTGCCGGAAATTTTTCCACCGTTGCTTTCATCGCTTCTTCCACTTCGAAAGCGATTACATGTTCACCAAAAGCTGACGTGAAATGTTTGGTTCTTCCCGAAACTAAAATACGGAAAGGATCTTTCGATATAAAACGCACTACATCTCCTATGGAATAGGCCCAAAGTCCAGAATTGGTGGTTAAAATCAACGCATAATCTTTGTTGAGTTCTATTTCTCCTAAAGTCAATCTCTTTGCTTCCGGTTTTCCGTATTCTTCCAAAGGAATAAATTCATAGAAAATTCCATGATTGGTCAAAAGAAGCAATCCTTCTTTCTCGAAATTATCTTGAAAAGCAAAAAAACCTTCACTCGCCGGAAAAGTTTGAAGGATATCTACTTTTCCGCCCAAAAGTTCTTCCATCTTTTCGCGGTACGGTTCGTAATTTACACCGCCGGTTATGATCAGCTGTAAATTCGGAAACAAGTTGGTGATTTTCTTGCCGTTTCGTTCAATTAATTTTTCGAAATACATGATCAACCACGGCGGAATGCCGGAAATCAATGTCATGTTTTCTTTTTCGGTCTCTTTTACGATTTCGTCAACTTTGGTTTCCCAATCTTCGATGAGGTTCGTTCGCTGACTTGGCAATCGGTTTTTCTGTAAATAATTGGGAATATGATGTGCGACGATCCCAGAAAGGCGGCCTGTTTGAATGCCGTTAATTTCCTCTAATTCTGGACTGCCCTGCAAGAAAATCATTTTCCCGGAAACAAAATCAGAATTATTTTTTTGAGCCATATAGTGAAACAAAGCACTTCGGGCTGCATTCAGTTGAAAAGGCATTCCTTCTTTAGAAATGGGGATGTATTTGGAACCAGAAGTTGTACCCGACGTTTTCGCAAAATATTGCGGAGTTTCAGTCCAAAGAATATTTCGCTGACCTTTTTTTACCTTTTCGATATAAGGTTTTAAATCTTCGTAATCAGCAATTTGCACCTTATTTTGAAAATCGGAAATGGCATGAATATTCTCAAACTGATGTTCTCTGCCGAACAAAGTTTTTTCTGCAGTTTTTACCAAAGACAAGAGCAATTTCTCCTGATCTTCTACCGCGTTTTTTTTGAAGGTGAAGGCTTCTGCAACATGTTTTTTTGCCCAGATCAAAGCAATTTTCTTCTTGATTAAATTTAGCATAGCACAAATTTAACGGATTTTACTGAGAAGAGTAATATTCATTATTTTAAAAGTTGAAGCGATATCCCAAACTTAAACTCAGGAAAACAGAATGGTTGTAATATTTCTGAATCTCTGGATTTTCGTTGTAAACATTGGTCGAATAATAATTGACTCTTCCGGTGGCAAAAACAGCTTGATATCCTTCCGGATCTAAAATGTAAATGGCTTTTCCACCAATATTAAATCCAATTCCGGTGTTTTTTAACTTTTCATTGTTATGATCTAAAAAAGTGCTCGATTGATTGTAGTAACTGAAACCCGCCATTTCTTCGACCAAAAATTCTTCGGAAATCTTTTCGCGGTGTGTGAGAAAAACATCGATAATCGTCAAAGTTGGGGACGCGATGTTGCCAAAAATATTCTTGCGTTCATAGATCACGTTTGAGAAAAGCATGCTGTAATCCAGACCAATCCCAAAATTAATCGGAGTCATCAAGTTTCCAGAGAAGCCAAAACCGTAAAATGGTTGTAAATCTTTAGAAAGAGAATTATTACCGATGGGTTTTAGCAAAATAACTTTTGTTTCGATATTAGAAACCACATCGAGTTTCTTCTTCTGACTTAAAAGTAGGGAAGTGCAACCTAAAAAAAGAAGGTAAAATATTCTCATTACTTTAGTTTTATTTCGTTGAAAGTAATGGTCGTTGTTCCCGCAGGAATATTGATTTGCAGAGAATCGGCAGAAAGTACAGAGCCAGATTTGGATGCTTTGAAAGATTTTACTTTAGCATTAAAACGCAACGAAAAAGATTCGGAAAGAAGCGGTCCCGATAAGGTAAAATCTCCCGCATCGGTAGGAATTGCTTCCGCAACAATGGCATTGTCGCTTTTGATCAACACCTTTATTTTTGCAAGTTGCAGGGAAGTTTCTGTGATCTTACCTTCCACATAAGCTCGCGAGTTTTCCCGCGTTTCTTCTTGGCAACCCAAAATCGTAGAGAAGATAAAGAGGTAAAAAAGAGGTCTCATTAAATTTTTTTTAAAGGTAATAAAAAAGCCTCGAAAAAATTTTGCGAGGCTTTGTCAATTAATTTTGAACGTTATTTTGTTTTGTATCTTTTATCGGGAGTGCCATCTTTTTTCAAATGTTCGTTGGCTTTGTATCTTTTGTCTGGTGTTCCGTCTTTTTTTAATTTAACTGCTGAATTTGATGCAGCTGGTTTTGCTGTTGCAGCGGCTGGTTTCGCAGTTTGCATTTTCACTGCTTTTGCAGGTGCTGTAGTTGTTTTTGGAGTAACTTGTTGTGCGGTTCCTAATCCAAGTCCAAAAGCCAAAGTCAATACGGTGAATAATTTTTTCATTGTTTTAAAAAGGGTTAAGTTAATAATGTGTTTTTTTTAACAAAGTAAAATTATACAAATAATTTTCTCAATCATTTTTAGGTGATCACTTTAACCAAATTTTAACACGTCGTTCAAGGTTGATGTTGCCATTTTTTTAGGATCATTAACCAAATGAAAAACCGCCTTATGGACGATGAGGATCCGACATCTTATTTTATTGTCAAATACCTATCTTTGCATCTTAAAACGATTTCGGAAAAGTCCCGAAATCGCTTTTCTGTTTCATTATCAGTTATTTTTAAAGTTCATTTTTGCCTTTAAATCAAGATATGCCGTTAAAAAAAATCACCGAAATATTTCTACCCCAACTTTTACATTTAGGATTTGGAAAAGAATTGTTCACCCAACTCGATCAAAATAAACACCTTGCAGTAAAGTCTTTTGCAGGTTCATCTCCTTCTGTATTCGCTGCTGAATTGTTCTTAATTAAAAAGAAATCGGTTCTTTTTTTAACCGATGATAAAGAAGATGCGCTATATATTACCTCAGAATTAGAGGATTTATTAGGCAAAGAGAATGTTCTTTATTTTCCGCCAACACATTTAGAACCTTATCAAATTGAAAAAACGCAGAACGCTAATTTGGTTTTAAGAACCGAGGTTTTGAGCCGAATTCATCATGATAAAAAACCAAGAGTAATGATTGCCCCTTTTTCCTCACTGGCTGAAAAAGCGATGAAGAAAGAGGATTTCAAAGCGATTTCTCATACCATCAAAACCGGCGATCAATTAGATTTTGATTTTACAGAGGAACTGTTGCATCAATTTAATTTTAATCATACCGATTTCGTTTCTGAACCTGGTGAATTTTCTGTCAGAGGAGGAATTGTCGATGTTTTTTCTTATTCTAATGAAGAGCCGTATCGTATTACTTTTTTCGGGAATGAAGTGGAAAGCATTAAAACTTTCGATATAGAAACCCAACTTTCAAAAGAAAAAATCAAGGAGTTTCAGTTGGTTTCCAATATGAATTTTTCAGTTTTGGGAACCAAGGTTTCTTTGTTTGATTTAGCCCCGAAAGATTTAGTTGTAATCACGAAGAATGCTTTTGTAGGAATCAATACAATTAAAAATTTCTATGCAAAAGCGGAAGAGAAATTTGGAACCTTAAGTACCGAAATCAAACATCAGAAGCCAGCGGAACTTTTTGTTTCTGAAGAAGATTTTGTTAAGGATATTAATAAATTTGAATGGATCGATTTTTCGATACAGGAAGTAAAAGGAAGCACCGCGACAATCGTTCAGTTGAATCAAAAGCCACAACCGATTTTTCATAAAAAATTCGAATTATTACTCGAAGATTTAGAGGAAAAACAAAATGAGGGTTTCGAAACCTGGATTTCTTTTTCGAGCGAAAAACAGCAGGAACGCTTAGAATCTATTCTAGAAGATTTAACCGCACAAAAGTCTTCTTCGGAAGATCATGATGTTGCAGCATCAAAAGTTTTATTCAAATCCTTCCGGTCTGAACTTCATGAAGGGTTTGTCGATGTCGATCACAAAATTTCGGTCTACACAGATCATCAGATTTTTGACCGCTACCAAAGATTTAAAGCCAAAAACGCTTTTGCTAAATCAGAGCAGATTACGCTGAAAGATTTGATGCAAATGAAAGTTGGCGATTACATCACGCATATTGATCACGGGATTGGGAAATTTATGGGTTTAGTCAAAGTGAACAATAATGGGAAAGTTCAGGAATGTTTCAAATTGACTTACAAAAATGGCGATTTGCTGTATGTGAGCATTCATTCCTTGCACAAAATTTCTAAATACAATGGTCCAGACGGAAGAGAAATTGTATTATCAAAACTCGGTTCTCCTGCGTGGAAATCTTTAAAACAAAAAACAAAAGCGAAAGTAAAACAAATTGCTTTTGACCTCATCAAATTATACGCGGAAAGAAAAACAGCGAAAGGATTTGCATTCGCACCAGATTCTTATTTGCAAAATGAACTCGAAGCCAGCTTCATTTACGAAGACACTCCCGATCAGGAAAAAGCCACACTCGATGTGAAAAATGATATGGAAAACGATAACGTAATGGATCGTTTGATTTGTGGCGACGTAGGATTTGGAAAAACTGAAATTGCGATAAGAGCCGCATTTAAAGCAGCAACAGACGGAAAACAAGTGGCGATTTTGGTGCCAACAACCATTCTCGCGTTCCAACATTACCGAAGTTTTAAAGAAAGACTCAAAGATTTTCCAGTGACGATTTCGTACATGAACCGGTTCCGGTCGGCGAAGCAAAAAGCAGAAACTTTGGAAGGTTTGAAAACCGGAAAAATAGATATCGTGATCGGAACACATCAATTGGTCGGAAGTTCGGTGAAATTTAAAGACCTAGGTTTATTAATTATTGATGAGGAACATAAGTTTGGCGTTTCGGTAAAAGATAAATTGAAAACGTTAAAAAGCAATATTGATACTTTAACGCTTACGGCGACTCCAATTCCGCGGACTTTGCAATTTTCTTTGATGGCGGCGAGAGATTTATCAGTCATCAAAACACCACCACCAAACAGACAACCGGTGGAAACACAAATTGTAGGTTTTAATGAAGAAATGATTCGTGATGCGATTTCCTATGAAATTCAGCGCGACGGACAGGTTTATTTCATCAATAACAGAATTGAAAATTTAAAGGATATTGCAGGATTGATACAGCGCTTAGTTCCTGATGCTAAAGTAATTACGGGGCACGGACAAATGGAAGGGAAACAACTGGAGCGCAATGTCCTCGATTTTATGGAAGGAAAATATGACGTTCTGGTTTCTACCACCATCATCGAAAGTGGTGTAGATGTACCAAATGCAAACACCATTTTTATCAATGATGCTCAACGATTTGGTATGGCAGATTTGCACCAAATGCGCGGAAGAGTCGGGCGAAGCAACCGGAAAGCTTTCTGTTTTTTGATTACGCCGCCTTTTGATATGATGTCGTCTTTAGCCAAGAAAAGACTAGAAGCAATTGAGCAGTTTTCAGATTTGGGAAGTGGTTTTCAGATTGCGATGAAAGATTTGGAAATACGTGGAGCAGGCGATTTATTAGGCGGTGAACAAAGCGGTTTCATCAATGAAATGGGATTTGAAACCTACCAGAAAATTATGCAGGAAGCCTTGGAAGAATTGCAAAATGATGAGGAATTCGAAGATTTATTTGAAAATGAAGAAGACCGTAAAAAGCTCTTTAAATCTACAAAAGAAGTGAATATCGATACTGATTTAGAGTTAATGTTGCCCGATTTTTATGTTCAAAGTATTGAAGAACGATTGTCGCTGTACCAAAAACTATCAGAAATTCAGAATAAAGAAGAACTTCGGAAATTAGAGAGTGAGTTGGTTGATCGGTTCGGAGATCTACCCGCTGAAGCAATTAACCTGCTGAAATCCGTAGAACTCAAATGGATCGCTGCAGCAATTGGTTTTGATAAAATCGTAGTGAAAAACGGAATTTTTCTGGGTTATTTCCCTTCAAATCCGCAAGATAAATTTTACCAGAGTGACAAGTTTAGAAACATTATCGCGTATTTAAACCGGAATCCAAAAGAAGCCACCTTAAAGGAGAAAAGCAGCAATGAGGGAAATCAGCTGATGATGAGGAAGGAAAATGTTCAAAATGTAGATGAGGTAAATACAGTTTTGGAAAGAATTCTGGGAAATTAAACCATCTTTTTACATTTCTAAAAAAAGACTACTTTTGCTTAAATTTAATGAATGATGAATAAAATTTTAAGTTTACTAACTTTTGCTTTCAGCATAGTGATTTTGTTTTCTTGTGAACCAAACCGCGATACCAACGGGGATTACCTTATTGGTGTAAATCAATCTGGTGGAACAACTGGTGGAACTGGTGGTGGAACTGGTGGTGGAACAACCGGTCGCCTTCTGAAGAAAATATTTTCACATGAAAAAAATGACGAAACAGGTCTTTTTGAAGATACCGAAATGACTTTCAATTATACAGGAAATAAATTAATTTCCACGAAAGATGATAGGGGAGAAGTAACTACTTTCAGTTACAATGCAAACGGAAAAATGGATAAGATTGTAGCAACCGGGCAACTTACCACTTTCGAATACAACAATAATAATGTTTCTAAGACCGTTACGGAAATTGCAGGAGTTGCAAAATTGACAGGCAACTTTTCTTATGTTGCCGGAAAATTAACAAAGACGATTTCTATTCAGGAATATACGTTGCCAATTCCTATTAAAAATTATGTAGAAACCACCTATGAATATCAAGGTGCAAATATTTCAAAAGGAATTATTAAGGCCGGAATATATTTACCGAACGGAAATCTGGAAATGAATCCGGAAAGCACCGTTATTGATTTCACTTACGATCTGAAAATTTCGCCATATTCCTTGTTGCCAAAAGAATTTGCATTTTATGTATCTGGAATCGCACCACAAGGAGTTGCATTTTTTTCTGGTAATAATTTAACAAAATATGTAATAACTGTCGGTGGAATGCCAGAGATTGTTAATTACAGCTACGAGTATGATTCAGCTGGTTATGCTTCAAAAATGGTTGAAGGAGAAGATTATACAAAATACGAATATTAATAAAATTTCTACATGAAGTACCTCATTGTAGGCCTTGGAAATAAAGGAGAAGAATATACTGAAACCCGGCATAATGTCGGGTTTAAAGTTGCAGAAAAAATTGCAGAAACTTTGGAAGTTCCTTTTAAATCAAGCAATTTTGGTTTGTTGGCAGAAGGAAAATACAAAGGTCGAAAAGTATTTGTTCTGAAACCGGATACGTATATGAATTTATCGGGAAATGCCGTAAAATTTTGGTTGCAAAAAGAAAATATTCCAATCGAAAATTTAATGATCGTAACCGATGATTTAGCACTTCCTTTTGGGACTTTGCGCATGAAAATGAAAGGTTCTGATGCCGGTCACAACGGTTTGAAAAGTATTCAGGAACAATTGCAAACCCAGAATTATCCACGTTTAAGATTTGGGATTTCTGCAGAATTTTCAGAAGGAAAACAAGTTGATTATGTTCTCGGAAAATGGAATGAAGTAGAAAAAGAAAAACTCCCCGAAAGAATCGAGAAGTTTTCTAAAGCCTGTCTGTCATTTGTTTTCGCGGGAATTCAAAATGCGATGACGGGTTTTAATGGGAAATAATGATCCAATAAGTCATTACAACCAGCTTACAACGCCGGTTTCTACATCATAATTGGCTCCTATAATTTTTATTTTGCCTTCATTTTCTAAATTTCGAAGCGTAGAACTTTGCTTGCGGATTTCATCGATGGCATTTTTTACGTTGTGATGGTTCAATCTTTCAAGCAAATCGGTGTTTGAGGAGGAGCGTTCTTCGCCATCTTCGATGATTTCATTGATAATGGGATTAAAATGACCAATCAGATGATTCAAATTATCCATTCCCAAATCTTCAATCTGGGCAGAATCTAAACCTCCTTTTAGTGCGCCACATTTGCTGTGTCCTAAAACGACTACTAATTTAGAACCGGCAACATTGCAACCAAATTCCATAGAACCTAAAATGTCCTGGTTCACAAAATTTCCTGCAATTCTAATACTGAAAACATCGCCCAAACCTTGATCAAAAATAAGTTCTGCAGAAGTTCGGCTGTCGATACAGCTTAATACTACTGCAAAAGGCCATTGTCCGGCGCGGGTTGCATTAACTTGTTCTAGTAAATCTCGGTTTGCTTTCAGGTTATTTACAAATCTTTGGTTTCCTTCTTTTAAAAAATTTAAGGCTTTATCTGGAGTAACTGTTGTCTGTGTTTCTAAAGTATGTGCTTTCATAATATTTTTCTGTTATATAAAGTTTAAAATTGATGGTGCGTTTTTATCGAGGTATTATTTCCGACCAGAAACGCCACTTTTGAATTTCTAAATTGTTGTTACATTGCTCTTCTGTGTTCAATGACTACATGAGAATCTTTGTCTTTGGTATAATCTTGATACGAATTGGAAGTTCGAAAGCCAACCAATCGAACGGTTATATCTTCTTCTTTTGCACGAATATTTGCAAAATCCTGTATCATTTCCAGAATATCATTCGCAATATAAGAAGTGCCTTTTGCATCGATGGTGACTACAGAATTTGGTTTAATGTTTTTTAATGTTTTCTTGATCGCTGCTTTATTTAAAAAGGAAACCTCTTCTGCCAATTTCATCGTAATTTCATCGGCATCATCCAGTTGTTCCTTACTTAGATAGTATGCTCTTTTCATATTTCCCTGTAAAATATAGAAGATAGAAATTAATAATCCGATCCCGACTCCTTTTAATAAATCAAGGAATACAACCGCCAAAATTGTGGCAATAAACGGGATGAATTGATATCTTCCGAGTTTCCAGAAATGCATGATCGTGGCTGGTTTTGCCAATTTGTAACCCACCAAAATTAAAACTGCTGCTAAAGTTGCAAGCGGAATTAAATTTAAAATGAATGGAATTGAAAGCACACAAATCAACAAAAGTGCTCCATGAATCATCGTGGAAACTTTGCTGGTTGCGCCAGAATTTGCATTTGCAGAACTTCGCACAACAACAGAAGTCATTGGTAATCCACCAATCACAGAACTGATTAAATTTCCAATTCCTTGAACTTTTAATTCGAGATTAGTATCTGTAATCCGTCTTTGTTTATCCAAACGATCCGAAGCTTCAATACACAAAAGCGTTTCAATAGAAGCTACAATTGCAATTGTTGCTCCTACAATCCAAACTTTCGGATTAAAAAATCCCTGAAAATCCGGAAAAACAATCATGTTTTTAAAGTCATCAATGCTTTGCGGAACAGGTAAGGAAACCAAATGTTCTGGCCCAATTTGCAACGAGCTTCCGGTAGCTTTAAAAATAAAATTGAGCAAAATTCCTGAAACTACTGCAACCAAAGCGCCGGGAATCATTTTCATTTTCTTTAAAGCCGGAACCTTTTCCCACGCCAAAAGAATTCCGATGGAGAAAACAGTGATTATGATTGCTCCTAGATTAATTCCCGCAAATAACTCCGTGAAATAATTAGGGTTGAATCCATTCGCAAAAAGGCTTTCATTTCCATCAAAATCTTTATCAAATCCCAATGCGTGGGGAATTTGAGTCAGGATAATGATGACTCCAATTCCGGCTAACATTCCTTCGATGACGTTGTTTGGGAAATAGCTGGAAATACTTCCTGCGCGAACAAAACCTAATATTAATTGTAAAACTCCGGCAATTATACCGGCACATAGAAATAATTCAAATGCACCTAAATCCGTGATTGCTGTTAAAACAATTGCTGTTAATCCTGCAGCAGGACCGGAAACTGAAATGTTTGAGTTGCTGAGAAATCCTACCACTAATCCACCTACAATTCCGGCAATAATTCCCGATAATGGTGGTGCTCCAGAAGCTAAAGCAATTCCTAAACAGAGCGGAAGTGCTACTAAAAATACGACGAGACCTGAAGGAAAATTTTCTTTAATTCCTCCAAACACTGAAAAAGCTTTTTTCTTCATTTTAAAAAAAGATTGTATGGTATTGATCTACATAGAAAATACGCAGAGCAATACAAAAGATTGAAATTTAATTTTGAAATCAAAAATGGGTGCCCCGTTTCTAAAGAAATGGAGACCTCAAGTTTTTTGTAAATGAAAATTAAGCTTCTGGAGGAGGGGAAAATATGGTAAGAAATGGTGATAAATGAACGGAATCATCCATCATAACGAAAGATCTGCGATACAAATCGTTTCCGAAAAATTTCAAGAAATCGTGAACATTCAAAGTTTTAGGAATGTTTTTTTCATTGATGACCAATGGAGCATGCTGTGTTTCTTCTTCAGAGATGACAACATTAGACGTGGGTAAATCCCAATTGAAAATTGTGGCCATACTTGGTAAAGCCATAAAATTCAAAAAAACCGTTAATGTAATAATACTCCAAAATTTCATGCGTAAAATACTTTTTACTAATCGCGTGCAAAAATAGAAAACTTTTGCTGGTCTAAACAAATTAGATGAGGTTTTTATTTTTTTTTCTGCTCATCACCCAATCGGAATCGGTGAGGTTATAAATTTTTTGAATGTCCTTCAAGGTTTTCTCGAAGTCAATCTCCAAATCAATAATTGTTCCCGTTCTCATGTCAAAAACCCAACCGTGAACGACCGGATATTCGTCTAGCAAATACTGTTCCTGAACTACGGCCATTTTAATTACATTGATGCACTGTTCCTGAACATTAAGCTCTACAAGGCGGTCATAACGTTTTTGTTCATCATCGAATGCATCTAATTCCTGTTGATGCAATCTGTAAACATCGCGAATATTTCGCAACCAAGGATTTAGCAAACCCAAATCCTGTGGTGTCATTGCTGCTTTTACACCACCACAACCGTAATGACCACAAACAATAATGTGTTTGACCTTCAAATGTTCTACGGCGTATTGTATCACAGCAGTGGAACTCATATCCAAAGCATTCACCACGTTTGCAATATTTCGGTGTACAAAAAGTTCGCCAGGTTTCATTCCCATCATTTCTTCTGCAGAAACACGGCTGTCTGAACATCCAATGTAGAGAAAATCTGGTGTTTGTGTTGCCGAAAGATTTTTAAAAAAATCTGAATTATTCGCAACTTGCGATTCTACCCATTTTTTATTATTCTCAAAAATAGCATCGTAGGATTTTTTCATATCAATTTAGTTAACGTAGAAATTCGATTAGGCAATTATTGAACATTGGTTTTATTCCATACAAAAATATGTTTTTTGTGATAAATGTGAGCGACTTCAAAGAAAGAATGATATTTTTGTAGGCAAATACATTTTAATGAAAACCATTGTCCAACAACTTTTGCCGACACTTACCGAACAGAACTATACTGATGAGTTTCGAAACCTAAATATCGACAGTATTGATTTGGTTTCCTTGCGCGTGGAAGTTGAAAATAAACTGGGTAAAATGATTCCCAATAAACAATGGCTTTCATTCAACAATCTTCAGGATATTCTTAACTATTGCGACGAACAAGGTTTTGGAGGTTCAAATAATGTTGTAAAAACAATTTCAGAACCCATTAATACAAAACACAATTTCATCAACATGCCGCAGTTGTGTTTAGAAGCACTGTCAGAAAACTGGCTTTTTAAAGAAGCTGGAAGTTTGCATTGGGATTTGCTTTGCGAAGGTTTAGGCACTTCTTCCTCTGCTTTGAAAGATGATTTGGGGAATCGCCTATACGCGACTTTTGTAAGAATAAGAATCGAAGGAAATGGTAATCTTAGTGATTTTAAAGAAAATAATCCTTATGATTTTAAAGCAGAACTTTCACGTTTCGGAATGGGAATGTTTTTCAGCAATACCCAATTTAGCTCGGTTGATAAAAACATTAAAATCGATATGATGACGAGTTTCTCTGTTAGAAAATCGACCGGTGATAATAAAAGTCTGGCGAAAAGTCAACCAACTGTTGAACATTGCGACATTAAACAACACGCAGAGTTTCCTGTTTTTGGGAATGAATACCGGTTGATTAAAAAGAATGAATTAAAAACTTTTTTCTACAAAGATTATATTTTCCATATTTCAGATGAGCAGCTGTATTCGTTCGAATATTCCTTAAATCCTTACTATGATTTAAATGGAGTTGGACTTTTATATTTCGCGTCCTATCCCATTATTAATGATTTCTGTGAACTGCAATTCTTTAATGGACAAGGAGACTTGAAATGGGAAGAAAATTATTTCACTTTGTTTCGAGACGTGATGTATTATGCGAACTGCGATTCCCGCGACAAAATCATTTATGTTTTAAATTCGGTAGAAAACCTTTCAGAAAACAGAGTGAAATTGTGCAGCACCTTAGTTCGCAAATCAGATGGAATGATGATGGCAAGGATTTTCACCATCAAACAGAAAGGAAATTTTTAAACTTTATTATTGATGTAGCCTTCCGTCGCGTTGTGAATATTAAAAATTCTGCACGGATTTCCGATGACCAGAGAATTGTCGGGAACATCTTCTGCAAGGTAAACGTTGGGCGCAATTAAGACATTGTTTCCAATAGTGATTCCACCTACGATTACAGCGTTTGGTCCAATCCAGACTTCATCACCAATAATTGGTGTGCCAATAAATTTACCACGGTTGGCTTGAGCAATACTTACACCTTGCGCAATATTGCAGTTTTTGCCGATAATTACTTTTGGATTAATGGCGAGTAAACCCCAATGTCCAAGATATAAACCTTCGCCAATTTGAGTTTCGGGATAGATTTGAAAACCATACTTGATCTGATAATGCCGCAAAACCAATCGCCAAAATTTTCCTAAAACTGTATTTTTAGGATGTTTTTGAGCAGTTCTAAAAAGATAAATAAAATGCAGATTCGGATTGAAACATTTTTTAAATATTTCAAATTTAGAAAGCCATTTTCCGCTTTCTCGGTAGAAATCTTTTTGTAAAGTAGTTTTTTCAGACATTAGAACAAAGATAAAAGAAAAAAGATTTATAATTCATCAATGATTTTCATGATTTTCTGCACAGAGTTTTGAAGATTAAAGGGCATTTCGTAATTCTTTAAAATTTCGGCATACTGGTCAAAACTTTCTGGATTTTCGAGGGCTTTTTTCATTCCATCATAAATTCCTTGTTCTGAATTTTCGATAATTAAACCCAATTTACCATCATCCAACATTTCCCGAACGCCAGAAACATCAGTTGCGATGATATTCTTTTTCAACGTAATCGCTTCAAACAAAACCGTTGGAAAACCTTCATATCTGGAACTTAAAATATAAAAATCTGCGTTTTTGATTTGAGGATAAGGATTATCGGTAAACCCAAAAAGTGTTGAAGTTTCAGTAACTCCTAAATCTTTCTGTAAATTTTTGATATTTTCAAAATCGTAACCATCACCAAGAATAAGGATTTTATGATGAAAACCTTCATCTAACAATCTTTTGTGAACTTTCAACAATCGATCAAAACCCTTTTGCGGAAAAACCGTTCCCACAGAAACGAAAGTTGGATCTGGGTTTTGAGTTCCGAGATTCGAGTTTTTGCTTCTTGCTTCTTGACTCTTTAAAACAATTTCCTCCGTATCCAAAGGATTATAAATTCTTACAATTTTACTTTTTTCTTCCTTATTTTTAGCTAAAACTTCAAAATCTTGTTGAATTTTCTCGGAAATGACCATGATTTTATCAAAACCAAAAAATTTTCGAAATTCTTCATCGGTGTAATTATGAAATTCGGTTTTCTTCAAATCATTATGAATCCAAATGAGTTTTTTTGATGATTTCTGAGGAGAGTCTAAAATCTCATCTCGAAAACCATGAATCGCCGCAAATTCAACATCGTATTTCTTTCCTTTCAAAATATATTGATAAAGCAACGCAGGAAAAATCTTCAAAACCTTTTGATAAATCACTCGAAAAGCTTTTACTGGAATGTCTTGCAAACGATTTGTAGTTATCATTTCACCTTTATTCAAATACAAAACATTCACAAAATCAGGAACTTCTGCCAAATATTTCCCAGAATAAAGATTGAGTAATAGATCAATTTCATATTTATCTTTTGGCAAATTTTTCAGAAAAGTAACCAAAACTTTTTCTGCTCCTCCATGTCGAAGAGATCCAATTCTGATTAATATTTTCTTTTTTTTTGCCATTTTTAAAAGTTCAAATTTTCATTTTTTATTAACACGTTTTAGTCTTCATGTTAAAGAAATCGCGTTTTCTTAACACGTTATTTTTATATGTTAAGATTTTCCACTTTTCTTAACACGTTATTTCACTGGTTTATAAACATGCGGAAGATTTTCTTTAATATACTTATTCAGATCACCACGATTTTCTTCCAATTCTCTTGGATACATCACATTGTTTTTCAATGCTTTATCTCCATATTCTTCGATGGTGCAAATAAATTTTGCGGGAGTTCCGGCAAATACAGAATTTGGTGGAGTGGAAGAATTTAAAACAGAACCGGCTCCCAAAATGCAATTATCACCCATTGCAACTCCAGGCAAAATCGTGCAATTATTTCCGATAAAACAATTTTTTCCAATTTTTATTCGTCCAAAATTTCGTGCATCCAAATATTTTTCCATGCTGCGAATTACATACATTGCGCCATCATGATTGATGAAAGTGCAATTTGCCGTAATTTTTGTGCGATCGCCAATTTCTATTAAATAAGGTTCCGATCCAAATTTGGGTGCTTCTATGAAAATTACGCCTTTTCCAACCTTCAAACCACGAGATTTGCAGACTTCAATGTATGCTTTATCACGCAATTCTACGCAAATGTTGTGGATTTTTAATATAATTCTGTAAAGGAAATTCATTTTTAAGTTTTTGCTAAATTACTCAAGATTTTTTCAACTTCATCGAAGATTTTTTGATTATCAAATTCATTTTCAATGTCTTTCAAGTTTTCTTTAATTTCTGAAATCAAACTTTCATTGGTCAAAAATTCCTTCATTCCTTCGTAGATTTCTTCCGTTTTATAATCGATAAGGTAACCGGTTTTTCTATCTTTTATCATCATTTCCACATCGCCAACTTTGGTTGCAATAATAGTTTTTTGTAGAATTAAAGCTTCCGCAATGACCAATGGCCAAGCTTCAGATTCCGATGGCATAATGAAAAAATCTGCCTTTTTGAGGTAAGGATATGGATTCATCTGATTTCCTGCGAAAATATAAGATTTCTCCACACCAAGTTTTTTTTGTTGCGCCAAAAGATGGGGCAATTCTTCTCCATCACCTATGATTACTACAGAATGTTCGAAACCTTCCTTCAATAATTTTGCGTGAGCATCCATTAATTTATGATATCCTTTTCTGGTATGTAATCTCCCAATAGAAACAAAAACAGGAGATTTTGGAAAATCTGTAATTTTTTCTTCAGCTTTCTTTTTAATTTCATCAATTGGAATGGCGTTAATAATCACACTTTCTTTCGGGTACTGAAGATTTGGATAAACTTCATGCATAATTTTTTCGATCTTCTCAGAACAGTAAATCATGTGATCGAACCGTGGAAAATGTTCTAAAATTGCAGGAACCAAAGGTTGTAGTTTCGGAAGATTAATTTCGGAATGAAACCAACCAATTTTTTTTGAATTTTTATTGCTTGAATTTAAAACCGATTCGAAATCATTGTAAGTCATCGCGATTTCAATATCATATTGTTCCTTTAGATACTTGTCATCAATGATTTTCGGGTTTTTTCTTAACTTCTCGAGTTTGTTTTTTCTGATAAAAAGTTGGATTTTTTGGAACAAAATGTTTTTTGAAAAATCTTCTTTTCCGTCTGCTAAAAATATTTTTCGAACATGAGACGGAAATTCATTCCGCAATTCACCTTGATTAAGATTTAAAACAACAGTAAGATCATATTTTTCTGGATTTAAATTTTGTAGCAAACTAAGCATCACTTTTTCTACACCACCCATTTCCATGGATCGATGGCGGAAAAGTATCTTTATTTTCTTGTGTGAATCTGTCATTTTTTATGAATAAAATAAAGATTGAAAGAGAATTTTCAATTTCTTTTTAATACGATACGAAATTGAATTTTGATAAGCCAATAAACTGAAAATTTCTTCAGAATTGGTGAATTTTTCGGGGATTTTTTTTCCGTTGATGGTTTTTAAATTCCGTCTTTTCATGGCACTGAAAATTACTTTTGCCCAATATTCGTAAGACTTTTTTTTGTGATCATTTTGGGAAATTCCACCTTCGTGTGTTCGGTACAAATAGTTGGTTTCATCGATGAACACTACTTTTCCTTTTTCATATAACTTTAAGTAGAGATCTTGGTCTTCCGAAATTTTCAATTCTGGATTCATTTTTTCAGTAGCAAGATAAGTTGCTTTTTTAAAACAAACAAAATGCGCAATTTGAATGGGGTAATTGAAAAAATAGGGATCTTTATTTTGAACCTGTACCGCAGATTTAAATGGAGTTAATGGTTTTAAATCTTTATCACAAGAAAAAAACCGAGAATAAGTAAGAACTGTTTTTTTATCTTTTGTAAAAATTTCAAGCGATCTTTCGATTGCAGTTGGTAAAATGGCATCATCGGGATCTACATAACCTAGAATTTCGCCGGTTGCCAATTCGATTAATTTGCTTTTTGTAAATCCAACACCTTGATTTGTAGGGTTTTCAAAATATTTAAAACGATGGTCGTCCTTAATTAAATTTTTAACTGCAGTTTTTTCATTTTCATCAGAAGCGTCATCTAAAATAATGGCTTCCCAATTCTGAGAAGTCTGCAAAAGCAAAGAATCATAGCAATCTTTGAAATATTTGGAATTATTAAAATGCGCAATGAGAACAGAAAATTTCATTTAGTTCGTTTTTAAAATCTGTTCTTGATTGTTTAGCAGGGTAGAATTTGCCGGAATGCTTTTGTGAATCACGCAACCTGCACCGATGATGCAATTGTCGCCGATTTCAACGCCTTTTAAAACCACGACGTTGCTTCCCAACCAACAATTTTTTCCGATAGAAATAGGTGCAGTTGTAAATTTTGAGTGAGAAATT
>ENA-UPXM01001736-UPXM01001736.1-activated-sludge-metagenome-genome-assembly--contig:-NODE-1736-length-26960-cov-10.049693_pt1 | contig 26960 bp, 18 predicted proteins | sample MGYA00238178_ERZ772708 | MGnify/ENA primary metagenome ERZ772708 (study PRJEB29002, sample SAMN05720212) | activated sludge metagenome | isolation source: anaerobic digester from wastewater... | reverse complement strand
GCAAGCTGCTGACCGTCGATGTGATGACCGGCCACTGGGAGTTCACCCTCGGCATGGAGCGCGTCAAGGAGATCGTCGAGAAGGATTTCGCCGGCAAGATCGACTTTGTGGCGCAGAACGTCAAGACGCAGGACTTTGGTGACCCGGTGTTCAAGCCCTATGTCATTCGTGAAATCAATGGGGTGCCTTGCGCCATCATCGGCCAGGCGTTCCCCTACACCCCCATTGCCAACCCGCGTTACATGGTGGCGGACTGGTCCTTCGGCATCCAGGACGAGAACATGCAGAAGATGGTGGACGAGGCGCGTGGCAAGGGTGCCCAGGTGGTGGTGGTGCTCAGCCACAACGGTATGGACGTGGACCTGAAGATGGCCAGCCGCGTCAGCGGCATTGACGCCATCATGGGTGGCCACACCCACGACGGCATGCCGGTGGCCTCCATCGTGGCCAACAAGGGTGGCAAGACCATCGTCACCAACGCGGGCTCCAACAGCAAGTTCCTGGGCGTGCTGGACTTTGATGTGCGCGACAAAAAGGTGCTGGACTTCCGCTACCGCCTGTTGCCCGTGTTTGCCAACATGCTGCCCGCTGATAAAGAGATGGATGCGCTTATCACCAAGATCCGCGCTCCGTATGAGAGCAAGCTGGCCGAGAAGCTGGCCTATACCGAAGGCACGCTGTACCGCCGTGGCAACTTCAACGGCACCGGCGACCAGTTGCTGGTGGACGCCTTGATGGACGTGCAGGGCGCCGAGATTGCGTTCTCGCCCGGTTTCCGCTGGGGTACCACGCTGCTGCCGGGCCAGGCCATCACCCGCGAGTGGTTGATGGACATGACCGCCACCACCTATTCCTACGCCACGGTGACCGAGATGACCGGCGAAACTATCAAGACGGTGCTGGAAGACGTGTGCGACAACCTGTTCAACCCCGACCCCTACTACCAGCAGGGTGGTGACATGGTGCGCGTGGGTGGCCTGCAGTACAGCTGCAATCCGTCCGCCGGGATGGGCAAGCGCATTGACGACATGCGTATCAACGGCAAGGCCATCGAGGCCAGCAAAAAGTACAAGGTGGCTGGCTGGGCTCCGGTAGCCGAAGAAGCCAAAGGCGCTGGCAACAAGATGGTTTGGGACGTGGTGGAAACCTGGCTCCAGTCCAAGGGCGGCAAGATTGCGCCACGCAAGCTCAATACGCCCACGCTCATTGGTGTGAAACCCAATCCGGGATACGCCGAAGCCTGAGTGCCGCCTGCAGGCACGGATTGCAGGGTTATGCACAAAATCGGGGGCTAGCCCCCGTAAAATGGGCGTAACCAGCTATATATTTGGTAGCAAACCATGCCATCCTCTTCGATCCACTTGCCCTCCTGTCTGCCACAGGACGATCCCCTGCGGTCCCAGTTGCACAACGAGGTGCATGCCCGGCCGCAGGCACGCATCCGCCTGCCGGCCCTGGTGGTCTACGTGGCGGTGTTCAATGATGGCGTGACCCGCGAGCAGGAATGCGACCACCTGCGGTTGCTGCCCGGGCAGGAAGCGCTGGGCGTGGACCAGTTGCAGGGCAACTTCCTGCGCTTGCGGTTCGAAGGCTACACCCTCAAATGGGAGCGCCATACCGAGTTCACCCGCTACTCGCTGGTGCAGCCGCTGCCAGAGCATGCTGCGCTGGGGGCCAAAGAGCCCGAGTTGTTGTCGTCTATCGTCCTGCCGCCCGACTGGTTGCGCAGCATTCCCGGACGCACCATTGCCGCCATCCAGCTGGCCATGGTGCATGGCGACCCTGGCGATACCCAGAACACCCTGGCCCTGGCCCGCGACTGGATTGGCGAGTATCCGCTGGTGGCCTCCGTCATGGGGAACAACAGCCACTCCCTGGCGGTCACGGATTTCATTCTCCGGCGGGACGGCTTCGAGCGCATCCTGGTGATCGCGCCGCCCGAGACATCGCGTACGCGGGCGGGGCGGGTGTCACAACGCCTGCTGGAGCTGGAGACGTACCGGTTGATGGCATTGCGCGGTTTGCCCGTGGCCAAGACCCTGGGGGCGCTGCTCTCCCAGTCGGAGGGGGCGCTGGCAGACATCACGGCGCAACTGGAGAACAAGTCCACATCCGACCAGGAGCTGCTCGATACCCTGGTGCACCTGGCTGCGCGCGTGGAGCGCGCCACGGCCGAACACATTTACCGTTTTTCTGCCACGCGGGCCTATGACACGCTGGTGGCCCAGCGCATTGTGGAGTTGCGCGAAAAGGCGGTGCCCGGCACCCAGACCATTGGCGAATTCATGCAACGGCGTCTCTCGCCTGCCATGGCCACGGTGGCGGCCACCAGCCAGCGGCTGACTTCGCTGTCGGAACGGGTGGCGCGCACCAGCGCACTGCTGCGCACACGGGTGGACATTGCCACCGAAGTGCAGAACCAGCAGTTGCTGGAAAAGCTGACCCGCGGGCAGGAAATGCAGCTGCGGCTGCAGACCACCGTGGAAGGCCTGTCAATTGCGGCCATCTCGTACTACGTGGTGAGCCTGCTGGTGTACGGCGGCAAGGCCCTCAAGGGGGCGGGCGTGCCGGTCAATCCGGAAGTGGCGGCCGGTGCACTGATACCGCTGGTGTTGTGGGGCGTGTGGCGCGCAACCCAGCGCATCCACCGCAAGATCCACCACGGCGCATCAGGCCGCTGATTGGGCCCGGTATCAGGCCTGTATGGCCTGTGGGGTCTGGGTCAGGTAGAACAGCGCCAGCTTGTCTTCGCGCGTGAGGTTCTGGAACGCCATGCCGATGAAATGTGCGTCCTCGTGGGTGCCCTTGTTGACGTGGCAGACCTTGGCGTCCAGGACCAGCTGCATCGGACCACCCTCGACGGTGACATCCATCACCACCTTGAGCGGCGCGCCGACGGCAGCCAGGTTCGAGCTGGCCTTGATCATGGCGCCGGCCACGCTGATGTCCACCAGTGCTACCTCCACATCGCCACCGGGCTCGCGCACTTGGGTGGGCCAGGAAGTCTTGGTACGCATGGACTGGCGCACCAGCCGGGCATCCACCTGGGCCGGGTAGGCCAGCAGGGCGTAGACAAAGGGTTTTTCGAACGTCTGCAGCACCTTGCTGAGAAACGAGAACTCGTACTGTCCGGTAAAGCCGCGCACCACGCAGACTTCGCCCTCGGTCAGACCGGTTTGCTCGCTGTCCGACCCCATCGGGCCCACCATGACGCCCTTGCTCTCGATGGCGCCAAAGTATTGGGATTCTTTCTTGCTGGCCCCTTCCACCAGCCTGCGCGTCTGCAGCGCCATGCCGGTGCGCAAACCCAGTGCCCGCAGGGGCAACCGGTTGACTTCCTGGGTCTTTTCTTCCTGATCCATGCTGTTAGTTTCCTTGCTTGGGCAATGCCTTGGTCCATTGGGCAATCGTGGCGGCCATGGGGGCTGAAGCCTCGGGGGCCTTGATCTCACCGGCCAGCACATGCTGGCCTTTGCTCTTGCTATAGGTGACGGTTTCAATGGTCTTGAGCGGTGCGCCGATGCGCGCGAACGCAGATTGCGTTTCCAGCGGGTCCACCGTCTGGTCCTGTTCGCTGTAGAGCACCAGCACCGGGGTCTGGAACAGCGACAGGTCGCTGGTGCGTACCGCCTTGACCATGGCCATCATCGGGAAGAGGGCGCGCGTGGGGTAGCGTGTGGTCCATGCGTTGGTTTCGCGCGGGTCCTCAGGGGTCCAGCCACGGGTTTCGCCTTCCAGCGCCAGGGCAATGTGCTGGCCCCAGGGGCCGTTGATGAGCTCGGCCTTTTTGTCCTTGGGGCCGAAGTTGGGCGAGATGAATGCATGCGCGGCCACGCGCTGCGCCTCGTTGCTGGTGGCCAGCCAGGTCGCCAGGGTGGAACCGGTGGAGCAGCTGATGACCAGCACACGCTCGCCCAGCAGCTGGCCGATTTTCACTGCCTCGATGGCATCGGCCATCCAGTCCTGCACCGTGGCCTCGCCCATGGCGGGGCCGGAGCGCCCATGGCCTGCCAGGCGCGTGTAGAACACGTTGGCCCCGAGGGATTTGGCTACCAGCTCGGTGACCGGGGCGGTTTCCAGCCGGCTGGCCGAGAACCCGTGGATGTAGACCACGGCCCAGGGCGTACGCTGGTGGTCTGGTGCGTGCCACACAATGCCTTTGGCGTTGCCGGGCTTGATGTCGGAATAGGCCGCTTCGCTGGTCTGTATCCATGCGTCCAGTGCGATGATGCTTTGGGGCGGGCCGGCGCGCTGGGTGGGCACGTTGGGGCCGAAGGCATTGCGCGGCCCGACCATGAAGGCCACGGCGGCAACGACCACGAAGGCCAGCACCGCCAGAAACAGCCTGGAGCCGATGCCACCACGCACGCGAAATCTGGATGCCGTAGTAAGTGGTGCCACGCCATTGCCTCCTTGAGATATTGGCTAAGATGGTACACCGGCCTTGAGCGGCTGATGACGAGGAGAACCACTATGAAATCGCGCAGTCTGTGGAATATTGCCGCGGCCACTATGGCACTGGGCCTGGCAGGTTGCGCCACGGTCAATGACAAGGCCTTGCGGCTGTTTTCTTCCGAGGCGCAGGCGTTTGCCATCGTCAATGGCCAGTTGCTGCAGGGCAAACTGGCACTGTTGCCAGACCGTACCGGTAACCTCAGTCTCACTGGCAGCCAAGAGCCCATCACCAGCTGCTCCGGTCTCACGCGTTACGAATCGAGTACTGCAGGCTCCATCGATTTACGGTGCAACGATGGCACCGCTGCATCCCTGCGCTACAGCCTGCTGAGCGAAACCCGCGGCTATGCCTACGGAGCCACCGCCGCAGGTGCAGCCAGTGTCACGTTTGGCATGGCGCCAGCGCAGGCTGCGGCCTACCTGACGGTGCCCCCTGGCAAGAAGCTGACGGTGGCCGGGGAAGGACTGGACCTGCAATGACGCAAGAGGCAGACCGTGTCGATTGTGTGGTGATTGGTGCTGGCGTCGTCGGGCTGGCCGTGGCCCGTGAGCTGGCCCTGGCCGGGCGCGAGGTGCTGGTGCTCGAAGCTTGCAATGCCATTGGCACCCAGACCAGCGCGCGCAACAGCGAAGTCATCCACGCCGGCATTTACTATCCCGCGGGCTCGCTCAAGGCGCAGCTGTGCGTGGAAGGCAAGGCCATGCTGTACGCCTATTGCGAGGCACGCAATGTGCCGCACCGGCGTTGCGGCAAATTCATCGTGGCGACCACGCCAGCGCAAGTGGTCGAGCTGGACGCGATCCGCGCGCGCGCGGCCGCCAATGGCGTGCACGACCTGGTGCCGCTCACCTCGGACCAAGCCCGGGCAGCCGAGCCGGCTTTGCAGTGTGTGGCGGCACTGCATTCGCCGTCCACCGGCATCGTCGACAGCCATGCGCTCATGCTGGCCCTGTTGGGGGATATCGAGAACGCTGGCGGCCTTTTGGCATTAAATTCGCCTGTAGCCCTCGCACACGTTGCGCAAGGCGCTATTGAATTGGTAGCAAACGACGGCACCCGCCTGGTTGCCACTACGGTGGTCAACGCCGCGGGCGTGTCTGCGCCGGCACTGGCAGCACGGTTTGCAGGGCTGGCGCCCGAGCAGGTGCCCACAGCCCATTACGCCAAAGGCAATTACTTCAGCCTGGCTGGGCGCAGTCCGTTTTCGCGTTTGATCTATCCGGTGCCCGAGGCCGCGGGCCTGGGTGTGCACCTGACGCTGGACATGGGTGGGCAGGCCCGCTTTGGCCCGGACGTGCAGTGGACCGACCGTGCTGACGACCTGGAAGTACAGCCCGAGCGCGGCAATGCCTTCTACGCCGAGGTGCGCAAGTATTGGCCGGCTTTGGAAGATGGCGCGTTGCTACCCGCCTATGCCGGCATGCGCCCCAAGATCAGCGGTCCCCATGAGGCAGCGCGTGATTTTTGTATCCAGGGCCCGGCGCAACACGGTGTGCCGGGGCTGGTGAATTTGTTTGGCATCGAGTCGCCGGGGTTGACCAGTTCGCTGGCGATAGCCCGGCATGTCGCAATGGTGTTGGCCGCGCGGTAAAGTGCCTCACCACTGCAAGCGTTTCACTCAAGGGAGTTCCATGGAAACATCGATTCACGTCTGGACACGCCGCACCGTTCTCGGCGCCGGTGCCGTGGCGCTGCTGGCCGGCTGTGCTGCGCTGGAGTACGAAGGGACCCCGCGCAAGGAAACCCTGCATGTGCTGACCAAGCGCATGGACCTGCTGACCATCAACGCTGGGCAACCGCGCAAGATCCGCCAGAGCGTGGCCGTGACTGGCTTGGCGCCTGGCGACACGCTGGTGGGCATCGACTACCGGGTGGCCAAAGGCGTGCTGTATGCCGTGTCGCTCAAAGGTGGGGTCTACACGCTGGATGCGACCACGGGTGTGCTCAAGGCGGTGTCTTCCAAACCGCTGGACAGGCCGCTGGAGGGCACTGCATTGGGTGTGGATTTCAACCCGGTGGCAGACCGCATTCGTGTGGTCAGCCATACCGGTTTCAACATCCGCCTGCATCCTGACACTGGTGCACTGGCCGCCACCGACCCCATGCTGGCCTATGCACCGGGCGACGCCCAGGCCGCCTTCAAACCGGAACTGGTGGCTGCGGCCTATACCTACAACAAGAAAGACGACAAGCTCACCACCAATTACGCCATCGACCGCCGCGCCGGGCACCTGGTGACGCAGGGGTCGGTGGAGGGCGCCAAGCCGGTGGTGTCGCCCAATACCGGCCAGTTGCGGACCGTGGGGCCGCTGGGGCTCGGTCCGCTGACGAATGCGTCGTTTGATATTGCTGATGTGACTGGTGCGGCTTTTGCGGCCGTCAATACCGCAGCGCAGGCTGCCACGCGCCTGTACCTCATCAATCTGGCAACCGGCAAGGCAGAGCTGCTGGGCATTGTCGGGACCGGTGACCCGGTCATCGGCATGGCGGTGGAGCCCTGAGATGGCTGAGTATCTCAAGCTTGGGCTGGTGGGTTGGCTGTGGTGCATCGCTGGCATGGCCACCGCGGGCACGGTGAGCGTGCAGGTCAAGGACGCTGCGGGCAAGCCCCTGGCGGACGCCATCGTGTTCCTCGATTCCGCTGCGGCCAGGGCTGCAGTGAGACCGGCACAGGGCGCAGAAATCGCACAGGCCTCCAGACAGTTTGTCCCCACGGTCAGCGTGGTGCCCGTGGGTAGCTCGGTGCTGTTCCCCAACCGCGACACGGTGCGCCACCATGTGTATTCGTTTTCACCCGCCAAGACTTTCGAGCTCAAGCTCTACACCGGCACGCCGGCCAACCCGGTGCTGTTCGACAAGCCCGGCGTGGTGATCCTGGGCTGCAACATCCATGACCACATGATTGCCTGGGTGCTGGTGGTGGAAACGCCGTACTACGGCAAAACCAATGCCGAGGGCATGCTGGCCTTGCCGGGCGTGGCGCCCGGCAGCTACCGGTTGCGCACCTGGCACAGTGCCTTGCCGGTGGGGGCTGTCCCGCAGGACCAGGCACTGGCGGTCAGCGCAGCCGACACCACGGTCAACGTGGCCCTGAAGGTGGCAGCACCTTGAACCCCATGCAGACATTGCGACAGTTCTTCCGCCATGGCGGTCTCGTCACCCGCATCGTCATGCTGTCGGTGGGGTTGCTGCTATTGATCCAGATTTCAGTGCAGGTGATTGTGCGCGGCAGCATCCAGGACAGTGTGCGCGGCAACCTGCAGCGCGAGTTGCAGTCCGATGCCAAGGTGTGGGCGCGGCTGGTGGAGCAGAATGCGCAGCGCCTCCAGCTGGGAGCCTCAGTGCTGGCGTCGGACTTTGGTTTCCGTGCCGCGGTTTCTTCGGCAGATGCCGAAACCATCGAATCCGCACTGGACAACCACGGCGCGCGCATTGGCGCCACCGTGTCGGCTTTCCTGGACACCAGTTTTCAACTCAAGGCCATGGCCAATGCCCAGACCGACGCACCCATGCAGTCCACCCTGGCCGAGCTGGGGCAGCGCATGGCTGGCAGTGGGCAGCAAGGGCGTATGGCGCTGGTGCAAGGGCGCTTGCACCAGTTCGTGATGGTGCCGGTGCGCGCCCCGCTGGTGGTGGGCTGGGTTGTCATGGGGTTTGTGGTGGACCAGTCTCTGGCATCCGACATGGCGGCCCTGTCCAGTGCGCAGGTGGTGATTGTGGACAGCCCCACGGGCACTGCGCCCAGGATCATTTATTCCACCCTGGACACGCTGGCAGCTTCTGATGTGGAGCAGGTCACCGGCAATGACGACATGCCGTCCGTGGCGGGCGATGAATATGCCGCGCTGCGTCTTGCGCTGGACCCGAAAGCGCCGGGCCTGCAGGCGGTGCTGATGCGCTCCACAGCCCAGGCGCAAGCAGTGTTCAATCGCATGAAATGGGTGCTGCTGGTGATCGACATTGCCGGTGTGTTGCTGTTCATCGTGGGCAGCAGCTTGATGGCGCGGCGGGTGTCCCGGCCGCTGGACCTGCTGGTGGAAGACACCGAGCGAATTGGCCGGGGGGACTACTCGCATGCCGTGGCAGATTTTGACCGGCGCGACGAGGTGGGCAACCTGGCCCGGTCCTTCGACCGCATGCGCCTGAACATCCAGGCCAGCCAGGCCGAAATCCGCCAGCTGGCCTACTGGGATCGCCTGACTGGTTTGCCCAACCGGGCGCAGTTCCGCGAGGCATTGCAGGCCGCACTGCTGGAAGAAGGACAACGCGGCGTTGCCATCATCCTGCTCGACCTGGACCGTTTCAAGCATATCAACGATGTGCTGGGGTACGGCTTTGGTGACAGGGTGCTCAGTGCCGTGGGGCAGCGACTCACCACGCTGGCCGAGGCCGAGCATTGCCTGGTGGCGCGCATTGGCGGCGGTGAGTTCGCCCTGATGGTGGCGGGTGGCAATGCGAATGCAGCCCTGGCCATGGCCCAGAAAATTGCGCAGGCCCTGCAACCCCCGGTGGCGCTGGATGGGCAGGCGGTGGACATCAGCGCCGGCATGGGCGTGGCCTGCTGGCCGGACCATGCCCAGCAGGCCGATGAACTGCTGGGGCATGCCGAGGTAGCCATGTATGCCGCCAAGCGCAAGAGCGTGGGGGTGATGGTGTACGAGCCCACGCTGGACTCGGGCAGCGCGCAGACCCTGTCCCTGCTGTCCGAGTTGCGCCAGGCCATCGACACCAACCAGCTGCGGTTGTTTCTGCAGCCCAAGATTGGGCTGGCCGACAACACCGTGGTGGCGGCCGAAGCGCTGGTGCGCTGGCAGCACCCCGAGCGCGGCATGGTGCAGCCTTACCAGTTCATTCCGTTTGCCGAGCAGACCGGGTTTATCCGTTACCTGACCCTGTGGATGTTTGAGGAGGCGGCGCGCCAGTGGCATGCGCTGCAACCGGCGGGTGGGCAACTGCGCATTGCCATCAACCTCTCTACCCGTGACCTGATGGACCTGGAGTTCCCGGCGCGTGTCGATGCGATTCTGGTCCGGTATGGTGTGCCGCGCAGCGGCTTCTGCCTGGAGATCACCGAGAGTGCGATCATGGACGATCCGCAACGCGCGCAAAACACGCTGGAGGAGCTGGCCCGCAGCGGCTTCAAGCTCTCGATCGACGACTTTGGCACGGGGTATTCGTCACTGGCTTACCTCAAGAGCCTGCCGGTCAATGAACTCAAGATCGACAAGTCGTTTGTGATGGGCATGGAGAAAGACGAGAGCGATGCCAAGATCGTGCGCTCCACCATCGACCTGGCCCACAACCTGGGCCTGACCGTCGTGGCCGAAGGCGTGGAAAACGCCCACATCTACCAGTTGCTGGCCGAACTGCAGTGCGACGAAGCGCAGGGCTACTACATGAGCAAGCCTATGCTGTCGACAGAGTTCAGGGGCTGGTGTGATCGGTGGACTGCGCCGGTGCCTTGAGGGCGACGTAGCTCACTGGGAGTGTGTTGAGTCTGGCAAGGGTTGTTCGTACGTCACATTGAACTACTGGAACAGACTAATTCCCAAAGTGCATTCGCCGAAACATATCAATCCATACTGGACGTTTGAGCACGCGTAGGTTGGACGTCCAATACGACGCTATGCGCGGTGCTGAGCTAGCAAGCTTGCATCGCAGATTGCGTTTACGGAACGCAGGGCTTGATCAAGTGTCTTCATCAATAGAATCGGTACGGATGCTCAACAAAAATTTAGTCTATCGCCCGGATATTGATGGTCTTAGATCCATCGCAATCATTCCCGTACTGATTTATCACGCCTTCCCTACATTCCTGACGGGTGGTTTCATTGGGGTAGACGTATTTTTTGTTATTTCCGGATACTTGATCACAACCATCGTAGTGACAGAAAGTTTCCGCGAACGGTTTAGCTACAGATCTTTCTACTCGCGTCGAATTCGTCGTTTGTTTCCGGTCTTACTCACGGCTTTGACCGTATCACTTGTTATTGGTTGGAGCTTACTATTGGATGTTGAGTACAAGCAACTGGCCAGGCACACACTGGCTGGTCTATTGTTCGCCTCAAACGTAAATCTTTGGACTGAGCTTGGATACTTCGATGCAGCATCTGATCTAAAACCGCTATTGCATCTGTGGTCGCTTGGTGTTGAAGAACAGTTTTATTTGATATGGCCTGCACTAGCTATGGCCCTTGGCCCACGGTTGTCTAAATCTCCAAAGTTGAGCGTTGTCATTTTCATAGCGCTGTTCTTACTGTGCGGAATGACGGCGTATTTTTCTCAAGAAGCTGCTTTTTACCTGCCTTTTGCACGATTCTGGGAACTCTATGCAGGTGCAGGACTGGCCTTCTATGAGCTAAGGCAGACCAACTCGACTGAAGCCGGCGTTGATGCCGAGCATGCGTCTTTCAGTTTTAAATTCGAGGCCATGGGCGTGATTGGCTTGACTTTGATTTTGATACCGGCGTATGTGATCGACAGGGAGCAGGGTTTCCCGTTTCCGACGGCCATATTTCCTGTTGCAGGGACTATTCTTCTGTTGACTTCTAGACATTCCTTCGTCAACCGGCGACTTCTGTCAAGCCGCATTTTTGTTGGCATTGGCCTAATCAGTTATGCGCTATACATTTGGCATTGGCCGTTGCTTTCCTTTCTAAATATTGAGTTCAACGGGACACCTCCAAATGAATGGCGAATTGGTGCCATTGGATTAGCAATTGTGCTATCGACAATTTGCTACTGGACTGTGGAAATGTTTTTCCGCCGGAAAGGGCGTGAAATACTAAAGCTCTGCATCCTTGCGAGCGTGTCTGTCTTGATCGGAATCGTGGCCAGCAACATTTACCTAAGGGATGGCTTAGGCTTCAGAATGGACAGCGTTATTTCAGATGTGATCGGTGCAAAGGATGACCATCAAATGGCGTGGCGAAGTGGCGAGTGCTTTATCGATCAAGAAGAAAAGGATTCGTTCGCACCTACATGCGTCGGTTCAATGGAAAGACCGGACGTACTCCTGTGGGGTGACTCTCACGCTGCGGCACTCTATCCTGGCCTCGCGAAGCTACTTGTTCTGCGTAGGTTGTCATTAGCCCAATATACCGGGGCACTATGCAAGCCCTTGTTGGGCGACGCAGATCTCTCGACAGCCTGCAAACGAAACAATCAATTCGTAATGGACGTCATTGCAAAGAGCCAGCCCGGTCTTGTCGTGCTCAGCGCCCGCTGGGTCACTGTAAGTGACCTGGGTTCCTTGGCGCAAACGGTAACAGCGCTGCGCAACGTTGGAGTCACCCGAATTGCTCTTGTAGGCCCATCACCATCCTGGAAGGACGATCTTCCGCGTCTTGTCTTTGCATACTACAGAAAACACCATGCTGTACCACCTCAGTGGCTTCCGGAATGCAATTTTGAATCGACCACTGCGGAAGATCGGACATTTGCAAATGCCGCAAAGGGACTTGGACTGGCGTACGTTAGTTTTTTGGGTACCCTTTACTCAAGTACTGGATGCCCACTGCGTACCTCGGAGTCAAGCAAAGACATCATGATGTTTGATGCTGACCACCTCACGGTTGCTGGGAGTTATTACGTTGCACCAACTCTTTGGAACCAACTGGAGTCTCACCTGCGGCCTTCGACAAATTAGCTCTTTTCCACTTTGGGGCAAATGGGGGACTTGGGACCTGCCGTTCGTCAATACACGCAAACGCTGCAAATCGGACGAAAACCGGGATTTGAGCGTTTCCCGTCTCTGTCCTGCTTGCCCGCAAACCCCATCAATCTCGTCCGTGCAGGCCATGCCGGGGGCCGATTTGCTGGCCGAAGGACTGATGAGGCCCCCGGCATGGCCTGTGCGGAGAGACTACACATCTTTCTGGAAAACGGAAATTTGCTATAAAAATAGTAGCTACTTGCGCAATACCAAAGGGGGCTAGAGGCCTATTTTGCTTTGATATTGCGAATTGCAAGCGCTGCCTCGCGTACCAACTCCGGGCCTCTGTAGATCAGGCCGGTGTAGATCTGCACCACGTCGGCGCCCGCCTTGATCTTGCTCACCGCGTCTTCACCGCTCATGACACCACCCACCCCAATGATGGGGAAGCTCTTGCCCAGTGCCGCGCGCAGCTGGGTGATGACGGCATTGCTCAGCGCCAGTACCGGCGCACCAGAGAGGCCACCGGTTTCCTCGGCGTGGGCCATGCCTTTGACCGCATCGCGGCTCAGTGTGGTGTTGGTGGCCACCACGCCCCAGTCGTTGTTGGCCTGGCCGCGCGCGTTGGTGCCGTAGCGTTTGAGCGTGGCGGCGATCACGGACACCTGGGCTTCATCCAGGTCGGGCGCGATTTTCACAAAGATGGGTTTGCGCTTGCCGTGCTCGCGCACCAGCGCCTCGCGGCGCTCGGCAATGGCACCTAAGAGTGCATCCAGCGCCTCGTCGCTCTGCAGCGCGCGCAGGTTCTTGGTGTTGGGGCTGGAGATGTTGACCGTGATGTAGTCCGCGTGCGGGTAGACGCCGTCCAGGCAGGTCAGGTAATCGGCCGTCGCATTTTCTATCGGCGTGGCCGCGTTCTTGCCGATGTTCAGGCCCAGTAGCAGGGCCGGGTTCTTGTCGCGGCGCAGGGCTGAGCGCTGCACATTGGCCACAAAGGCGTCGAGCCCGTCGTTGTTGAAGCCCAGGCGGTTGATGAGTGCGTTGGCTTCTGGCAGGCGGAACATGCGCGGTTTGGGGTTGCCAGGCTGCCCTTTGGGGGTGACAGTGCCCACTTCGACAAAGCCAAATCCCATGGCGCCCAGGCCGTCAATGCAGCGGGCGTTCTTGTCCAGGCCCGCCGCCATGCCGACGCGGTTGGGAAAGTGCAGGCCTGCAAGTTCGATGGGGTCGTCTACCCGGCCGGCGCAATAGGCCATCTTGAGCGGGTTGCCCTGGGTGGCGGCCAGACCGGCCATGGTGAGGTCATGGGCCACTTCGGGGTCCATGGCAAACAAAACACGACGGGCCAGACCATAAGGTACGAGAGACATTGGATAATTCCTGCAGTTTTTCCTTAACTCCCCCGATTGTCCCCGATGACCAACTCCCAAACTCCTGCACCCGCCAACGTACTTAGCCAAGACGAACTCAAAACCCTGGTCGGCCAGGCCGCGCTGCAGTATGTAGTGCCCGGCGAGATCGTTGGCGTGGGCACCGGCTCCACGGTCAACAAGTTCATCGACGCGCTGGCCACCATCAAGGACCAGATCAAGGGCGCGGTGTCCAGTTCGGTGGCCAGCACCGAGCGGCTGCAGGCGCTGGGCATTTCGGTGTTCGATTCGAACGCGGTGGACCGCCTGTCGGTCTATATCGACGGTGCCGATGAGATCGATGGTGCCGGCAACATGGTCAAAGGTGGCGGCGCGGCCCTGACCCGCGAAAAGATTGTGGCCGCGCAGAGCGCGAAGTTTGTGTGTATTGCCGACGAGTCCAAGCTGGTGCAGACATTGGGCAAATTCCCTCTGCCGGTGGAAGTGATTCCCATGGCCACGCAGCGCATCATTGCCCAGTTTGCCGCCAAGGGTGGCACTGGCAAGGTGCGGCTGAAGGATGGCAAGCCGCTGGTGACCGACAACGGCCAGTTCATCGTGGATGTGACCGGTTTGCAGATCACCGACCCGCTGGCGTTTGAAGCCGAAGTAAGCCAGTGGCCTGGCGTGGTGACAGTGGGCGTGTTTGCCTACCAGCGTGCCCAGGTCTGCCTGCTGGGCACGGCCAGCGGTGTCAAAACTTTGACGTTCTGACGCTGACCTTCTGAACCTGCTTTAGAACGTGATGCCGGCCGGGTTGGAGGGCGAGGGTCCCACTGGCGGCGCTGCTTCCACAGGCGCTGGTGCTGGCTCCGCCTTGCGTTCGGCTGGCTTCTGCACGGCGACCAGTGGTGTAGCCGGTGCATTCTTGAAGCCGGCTGGCAGCGTGGACGTGCGGGGGTAGCCTGCGGCGTCCAGGTACTGTGACCATTCCGCGTCGGAATAGCCCTTGAGGCGTTGTGAGCCGATGGTCAGCACCGGAATGGAGTTCTCGCCGGTCAGGCGCTGCAGTGCTGCCGTGTCTTCCGCAGTGGTGACGGTTCGCTCGTTGAACGGCACGCCTCGGCTGGTCAGCAGGGAGCGACCAGCACCGCACGGTGCACAGTCGTTGGAGGTGTACAGAACGACCGGGTATTTGGCAACCACCTGGCGCAGTTCAAACGGCAGGTTGGTGGCAGATGCTGCACCGGCAGCACCTACTCCAGTGGCGGCCACCTTGCCCTGGTCTGCTGACGGGGGCTTGTCCGAGAACGTGACTTTGCCGTCGGGGCCGACGATGCGATAGACCACCTGGGCTTGCGCAACGGCGCTGGCTCCCAGCAGCGCCGCGCTGGTGAGCAGTAGTGCAAGGGTGTGACGTTTCATGTCCAGACTCCAATAACAGATGACAAGAGTTTACGCTGCCATGCCCTGGTGGCGCAGCAGGGCGTCCAGCGTGGGTTCGCGGCCGCGGAAGGCTTTGAAGGATTCCATGGCCGGGCGGCTGCCACCGGCTTCCAGAATGGATTCGCGGTATTTTCTGCCGGTTTCCGCGCTGGGGGTGCCGTCCGCAGCGGCGGTTTCTTCAAAGGCTGCGTAGGCATCGGCGCTCAGGACTTCGGCCCATTTGTAGCTGTAGTAGCCCGCCGCGTAGCCGCCGGCAAAGATGTGGCTGAAGGTGTGGGCGGTGCGGCTCCAGGCGGGCGGGTGCATCACGGCCACCTCCTGGCGGACGGTGTGCAGCAGGGGTAAGAAATCCACCGCCGGGTCGTGGCTGGTGTGCAGCAGCATGTCGAACAGCGCAAATTCAATCTGGCGCAGGGTCTGCATGCCGCTCTGGAAGTTTTTGGCCGCCAGCATCTTGTCAAACAGGGCACGCGGCAGGGGCGCACCAGTGTCCACATGGGCGGTCATGTGCTGCAGCACATTCCATTCCCAGCAGAAGTTTTCCATGAACTGGCTGGGCAATTCCACCGCATCCCACTCCACGCCGCTGATGCCGGAGACATCGTGCTCGTTGACCTGGGTCAGCATATGGTGCAGACCGTGGCCAAACTCGTGGAACAGGGTGGTGACATCGTCATGCGTCAGCAGGGGTGGTTTACCGTCCACACCGTCGGCAAAGTTGCACACCAGATGGGCCACCGGGGTTTGCAGCACGCCGTTGTCCGGACGCAGCCAGCGGGTACGCACATCGTCCATCCAGGCGCCGCCGCGCTTGCCGGCGCGCGCAGCAGGGTCCAGGTAAAACTGGCCGACCAGTTGCACACCTTGGGGCGTGTTGCGCTCGATGCGGTAGAACTCTACGCCTGCATTCCAGACCGGTGCGCTGTCGCGCTGGATGGCCACGTCAAACAGGCTCTCCACAATCTTGAACAGACCGGCCAGCACCTTGGGTGCCGTGAAGTACTGTTTGACTTCCTGCTCACTGAAGGCGTAGCGCGCTTCCTTGAGCTTCTCGCTCACATAGGGCCAGTCCCAGGGTTGGGGATCGGCCAGGGCCAGTTCGCTCTTGGCAAAGGCACGCAGATCAGCCAGGTCTTTTTCGGCAAACGGCTTGGCCTTGCGGGCCAGGTCGCGCAGGAAGGAGATGACCGTTTCGGTCGAGTCCGCCATCTTGGGCACTACCGACACTGCGCCGAAGTTGGGGTAGCCCAGCAGGCGAGCTTCTTCCAGGCGCAGGGCCAGGATGTCGCGGATGTTTTGCGAGTTGTCGAATTTCTGGCTGTCGCCGGTGGCCTGGTCGGAGGCACGGGTCACGTAAGCACGGTACAGCGTCTCGCGCAGGGTGCTGCTGTCGGCGAACTGCATGACTGGCAGGTAGCACGGCATTTTGAGCGTGAGCTTGTAGCCTTCTTTGCCCTCGGCCTGCGCAGCAGCCAGGGCGGCTTGCTGCACATCGTCTGGAACACCCGCCAGCTCTTGCGCACTGGCGTAGTAGCTGAACGCGTCGGTGGCATCCAGTGTGTTCTCGCTGAACTTCTGGCTCAGTTCGGCCTGCTTCTCCTGGATTTCGGCAAAGCGCGTGCGGGCGTCGCCGGTCAGGTCGGCGCCACCGAGCACAAAGTTGCGGATGGCGTTCTTGTGGGCCTGCAGCTGTTCGGCGTTGAGGGTGCTGGTGTCGATGGCCTTGTATTTGGCAAACAGGCGCTCATCCGCTCCCAGGCGGGTCCAGAACTCGGTCACCTTGGGCAGGGCCGCGTTGTAGGCTGCGCGCAGCTCAGGCGTGTCGGCCACGCTGTTGAGGTGGCTCACCGCGCCCCAGGCCGTGCCCAGCTGTTCGGTGGCTACGTCCAGCGTGCGCGCAATGGCGCTCCAGTCTGCCGGAAAGTCAGGCGCAGTGACCTTCTCCAGTGCCGCGCTGGCGTTGGCCAGCAGCGTATCGATGGCCGGTTCGACATGGGCCGGGGTGATCTGGTCGAACAGGGGAAGCGCATCAAAGCGGAGCAAGGGGTTCATGCTTTGTTGGCCTCGCGTTCGGCGGCTTCAATGGTGTTGACCAGCAGCATGGTGATGGTCATGGGGCCGACGCCGCCGGGCACCGGAGTGATGTGGCTCGCCACCTGGCTGACACCCGCAAAATCCACGTCGCCGCACAGCTTGCCTTCGTCATTGCGGTTCATGCCCACGTCGATCACCACCGCGCCGGGTTTGACCATGTCGGCGGTGAGCACATTGCGCTTGCCCACGGCAGCCACGATCACATCGGCCTGCAGTGTCATGGCCTTGAGGTCTTTGGTGGCACTGTGGCACACGGTGACGGTGGCGTTCTTGGCCAGCAGCATCAGTGCCATGGGCTTGCCCACGATATTGCTGCGGCCGATCACCACCGCGTGTTTGCCACGCAGGTCGTAGCCGATGGACTCCAGCATCTTCATGCAGCCGTACGGCGTGCAGGGCCAGAAGCCAGGCTGTCCGACCATCAGCGCGCCGGCGCTGGCGACGTGGAACCCGTCCACGTCCTTGGCGGGAGAAATCGCCTCGATCACCTTTTGCGCATCGATGTGGGCGGGCAGCGGTAGCTGTACCAGGATGCCGTGGATGGTGGGGTCGTTGTTCAACACATCCACACGGGCCAGCAGCTCGGCTTCGGTCATGGTGGCGGGGTACTGCTCCAGCACCGAGTGCAGGCCGCTTTCGTGGCAGGCCTTGACCTTGTTGCGCACATAGACCTGGCTGGCCTGGTTGTCACCCACCAGCACCACAGCCAGTCCGGGGGGCAGGCCCCGGCCGCGCAAGGCTGCCGCGCGCTGGGTGACTTCGGTGCGCAACTGGCGGGACAGGGCGTTGCCGTCAATGATCTGGGCGGTGGTCGATGTGGGCATAGGGGTTCCTGAATTGAAAAACGCCCGTAACCCTCATGGGACAGGCGTTTGATGCTATTGAATTGGGTGTGTCAGACTTTGGGGGCGTTCTGTCCGAGTGCAATTTTCAGAAGATCCGCCACCGTGTTGGCGCTGAGCTTATCCATGATATTGGCGCGGTGGGCTTCGACGGTCTTGATGCTGATACCCAGATCGTCGGCAATCTGCTTGTTCAGGCGTCCGGCCACGATGCGCTCGAGCACCTGCGATTCGCGCAGCGTCAGCTTGGAGAGCAGGGCGTCGCGGCTGACCGAGAGCTGGTAGTCGGCAAAGGTGTCCTTGGCGTGGTCCAGCATGCGCTCGACCAGACCCACCAGTTGCTCCTCGTTGAAGGGCTTCTGGATGAAATCCATGGCGCCTTTTTTCATGGTGTCCACCGCCATGGGCACGTCGCCGTGGCCGGTGATGAACACGATGGGCAGTGGTGAGCGGGCTTCGATCAGGCGATTCTGCAGTTCCAGACCGGTCATGGCCGCCATGCGGATGTCCACGATCAGGCAGGCTACCTCGCGCGCGTCATAGCGGCTCAGGAAAGATTCGGCAGACTCGAAGCAGCGTACCCGGTAACCTTTGCCTTCAAGCAGCCACTGGAGGGAGTCCCGTACGGCCTCGTCATCGTCGACCACATATACCGTACCTTTTTGGGGAATCAAGCTCATTCAGACGTCCAATTTTCTAGTTGCTTTTGGCGGGGGTGCGGGGTTGGGGAACACCAACCTCGGAAATCGGAATCCAGAACGAAAACCGGCACCCGGCCACCACTGAGCCATTGTAGATGTTCTCTGCGGTCATCCTACCCAGGTGCGACTCCACGATGGAGCGGCACAGGGACAGGCCGATGCCCATGCCATTAGCCTTGGTGGAGTAGAACGCTTCGTACAGGCGGTCCATCACCTCCGGAGCGAGGCCCTTGCCGGTGTCCTGCACGGCGAATTCAATCACTTCCTTGCCTTCCATCTGGCGTGGGCGCACGTGCAGCTCAATCAGCCGGTTGGCCGTGGGGCGGTCGGCGATGTCGATGGACTCGGCCGCATTGCGCAGCAGGTTGACCAGCACCTGTTCAATCAGGATGGGGTCCACCAGCAGCAAGGGCAGCCGTTCTGCCACATACGGATTGAGCCGCACGTTGAAGCGCCGCAGCTCGATCTCTGCCAGCTCGACGGCTTCTGCCACCATCATGCCGATTTCCGAGGGCGTGCGGTTGGGCTCACTGCGCTTCACAAAGGCCCGGATACGCTGGATGATCTGGCCGGCGCGCTGTGCCTGTTTGCCGGTTTTCTCCAAGGCGCCCAGCAGGTCTTCCTCCGAGATCTGCTGGGCTTTGATGCGCGAGACCATGCCGTTGCAGTAGTTGTTGATGGCGGTGAGCGGCTGGTTGAGTTCATGCGCCACGCTGGAGGCCATTTCACCCATGGTAATCAGCCGGCTGGAGTTTTGCGCACGTTCCGCCTGGATGGCGGCCTGCTCCTCCGCCAGACGGCGGGCGGTGATATCGGTCGCAATCACCATCTGTGCCAGGCGCCCGTCCACCCAGCTCAGGTAGCGGGTGCGCACCTCCAGCCATTTGCCCAGTTCGCTGATAAAAATCTCCGCGCTTTCCGATTCCGTATCGGGCAAGGCCGTGGTGGGCAGGCCGGCAAAAGAGTCCACGCTGTCGCTGAACTCGTCATTGGTGGGGCTGGGCGGAATGCCGGCTTGCGCCACCAGCCGCAGGTGACCGTTGGCTTGTGTGCCAAACCACTGGCGGTACAGCTTGTTGGCAAACAGCATTTCGTCGCTGCCAAGCGGTGCCACCGAGATAGACGCATCCAGCGCCTCCAGCACGGTGGTGAACCGCTGGTGCGAGGCTGACAGTTGTTCGCGCACGCGGTTGGGCTCGGTGATGTCCGTCATGGACGTCACCCAGCCGGTCTGGACACCCATGGCGTCGATCAGGGGTGACACATACAGCCGGGCATCAAACAGGGACTTGTCCTTGCGTTTGACCCGCAACTGGATACCGCCGGGCGAGGTTTGGCCGTTGAGTTCTTCTTCCAGCCGGGATGCCAGTTGCTCGCGGTCCCCCTCGGGCCAGTAGGGGAAGGGGGCGGTGCGGCCCACCAGGTCGGATTCGGACCAGCCCGTCATCTGGCAGAAGGCTGCGTTCACATAGGTGATGCGGCCCTGCAAGTCCATGGCGCGCATGCCGGTCAGCATGGAGTTTTCCATGGCCCGTCGGAAATTGGTTTCCGACATCAGGGCCTGCTGTGCCTGCAGACGCCTTCGGGTGTGGCGCCAGTTGGCGATCAGCATCCAGGCGGTCATCACGCTCAGTGTGGCCACCAGCCAGAACAGTCCGCTGCTGATGACTCCCAGCGATGCGCGGTAGGCTTGTGCGCGCAGCACCAGATGGGTGCCGACCGGCGACACCGGCATGGCGTACTCGTTGGCGGCACTGGCCCAGGGCAGGAACTTGTTGACGGCTTTCTTGGTGGGGATGGAGGTGCCCGCCAGGACGGCGCCGTTGGCGTCCAGCAGCGAAATGGCATACCGGGCGGAGACTTCATCGGGAACGCCATAGCGGTACAGACCGTCTGTGGAGTATTCCGCCAGCAGGACGCCAGAGAAGCGGCCGCGTTCGTTCAGGGGAATGAACATTTGCAGAAACGGCGAGGACTCACCGGTCTTGGTGCGCTGGATATAGACGGGTTGATTGGCGTCTCTTGCCTGCTCGAATCCGGTCTGCGGATCGCCGGGAGCCTGGGCCTCGCCAAACGGGCTGTAGGGCCGCGAGCCTTGGAACTGCGCCGAATTTCCGGCACCGGCCCGGATGCGGTGGCGCTCGTCAATCCAGGCCAGCCCCTGCAGTTCAGGGTATTGGTTGACTAGGGTGGACGCACGTGCCCGGAACTCTTCCAGGTCGAGTTCGCGGCTGGAGACTTCCCGGGCAATGCGGGTGAGCTGTTCCTGGCGTTCGAGCAGGCGCAGGCGCAGGCGCTGCTGGGTGTATTCCACGTCGCGCTGCACCGCTTCCTGCTCGCGCTCCATTTCTTCCAGGCGAAGGTAGGTGAGCGTGGCGACGATGGCCGTGAAAAACAGCAATACGGCAAGCAAAGGCGCCAGCATGGCCACGCGGTCCTGCCGGTGGGGTGTCAAGCGCCGCCACCACCGCCGTGCACGGCCTACGGGCGTGAACGCCAGCGGATTGGGCAGTTGCATCAGGTTGGGTAAGGGCATGCCCCGAGTGTAGAGGAGTGTCAAAAATCAGCTCTTTCTGAATGTCGCAATATGAAATCAATAAGCGCTATTTGAAATTTAGAAATAGTTGTGAGAAAATAGGCAGACCGTACTAAATTACGAAAACGCAACCAGGAGACAACAAATGTCAGCAGTTCCCCAGAGCGCGACGGGTGGCCAGGCCCAGGACGTCGATTCCCAGGAAACCCGTGAATGGATGGACGCCTTGTCCGCCGTGATTCAAGCCGAAGGCCCGGAGCGTGCGCACTACCTTCTGGAGCAATTGCTCGAACATGCGCGCCAGAGCAGCATCGACATGCCGTTCTCGGCCAATACCGGCTACGTGAACACCATTGAACCGGCCGAAGAGGAGCATTCGCCCGGCAACCTGGAAATTGAAGAGCGCCTGCGCGCCTACATGCGCTGGAATGCCATGGCCATGGTCGTCAAGGCCAACCGCCACAACCCTGCAGATGGTGGCGATCTGGGCGGACATATCGGCTCGTTTGCCTCGCTGGCCAGCCTGTTTGGTGCTGGCTTCAACCACTTCTGGCACGCCGAGAGTGAGAACCACGGGGGCGACTGCCTCTACATCCAGGGCCACGTGTCACCCGGCGTGTATGCGCGCGCCTACCTGGAAGGCCGCCTGTCGGAGGAGCAGTTGCTCAACTTCCGCCAGGAAGTCGATGGCAAGGGCCTGTCGAGCTACCCGCACCCCAAGCTGATGCCCGAGTTCTGGCAGTTTCCCACCGTGTCCATGGGTCTGGGCCCATTGATGGCGATTTACCAGGCGCGTTTCCTCAAATACCTGCATGCCCGCGGCATTGCCAACACCGAGAACCGCAAGGTCTGGGTGTTCTGCGGTGACGGCGAGATGGACGAGGTCGAGTCCCTGGGCGCCATTGGCCTGGCGGCCCGCGAAAAGCTGGACAACCTGATCTTCGTGATCAACTGCAACCTGCAGCGTCTGGATGGCCCGGTGCGCGGCAACGGCAAGATCATCCAGGAACTCGAAGGCGAGTTCCGCGGTTCCGACTGGAACGTCATCAAGCTGATCTGGGGCTCCGGCTGGGACCCGCTGCTGGCCCGCGACAAGGACGGCGCCCTGCGCAAGGTCATGATGGATACGCTGGACGGCGACTACCAGGCTATGAAAGCCAACGACGGCGCCTACGTGCGCAAACATTTCTTCGGCCGCGACCCGCGCACGCTGGAGATGGTGTCCAAGATGACCGATGCCGAAATTGGCAACCTGCGCCGCGGTGGCCACGACTCGAAGAAGGTCTACGCCGCATTCCACAAGGCCCAGAACCACACCGGCCAGCCCACCGTGCTGCTGATCAAGACCGTCAAGGGCTTTGGCATGGGCAAGGCCGGCGAGGGCAAGAACACCGTGCACCAGACCAAGAAGCTCAGCGATGAGGACATCAAGGCCTTCCGCGACCGTTTCAACATTCCGATTCCCGACAGCGAGCTGTCCAAGGTGCCGTTCTACAAACCGGCTGACGACACCCCGGAAATCAAGTACCTGCACGAGCGCCGCAAGGCCCTGGGCGGCTACCTGCCACACCGCCGTGTCAAGTCGGACGAGAGCTTCACCGTGCCGTCGCTGGAAACCTTCAAGAGCGTGATCGAACCCACCGCCGAAGGTCGCGAGATTTCCACGACGCAGGCCTACGTGCGTTTTCTGACCCAGTTGTTGCGCGACCAGGCCCTGGGCCCGCGCGTGGTGCCTATCCTCGTCGACGAGGCGCGTACCTTTGGTATGGAAGGCCTGTTCCGCCAGGTGGGTATCTACAACCCGGCCGGCCAGAACTACACCCCGGTCGATAAAGACCAGGTCATGTACTACCGCGAAGACAAGGCCGGTCAGATCCTGCAGGAGGGCATCAACGAAGCTGGCGGCATGAGCAGCTGGATTGCCGCGGCCACCAGCTACTCCACCAGCAACCGCATCATGGTGCCGTTTTACGTGTACTACTCGATGTTCGGCTTCCAGCGCATTGGCGATCTGGCCTGGGCTGCGGGTGATATGCAGGCACGCGGCTTCCTGCTGGGCGGCACCTCCGGGCGCACCACGCTCAACGGCGAAGGCCTGCAACACGAAGACGGCCACAGCCACATCATGGCTGGCACCATCCCCAACTGCATCTCTTATGACCCCACCTTCGCGCACGAAGTCGGCGTGATCCTGCACCATGGCTTGAAGCGCATGGTGGAAAAACAGGACAACGTGTTCTATTACCTCACGTTGCTGAACGAAAACTACGCCATGCCCGGCCTGAAAGCCGGCACCGAGGAGCAGATCATCAAGGGCATGTACCTGTGCAAGGAAGGCGCCAAGCTGACCCCGCGCGTGCAGCTGCTGGGCTCGGGAACGATCCTGCGCGAAAGCATTGCTGCGCAGGAACTGCTGGAGAAGGACTGGGGTGTGGCGGCCGACGTCTGGAGCTGCCCCAGCTTCAACGAGCTCACCCGCGAAGGGCAGGACGCCGAGCGCTTCAACCTGCTGCACCCGCTGGAAACGCCGCGCGTGCCGTTCGTGGGCCAGCAACTGGAATCCCACAAGGGCCCGGTGGTGGCATCCACCGATTACGTGAAAACCTACGCCGAGCAGATTCGCCCCTTCATCCCCAAGGGCCGTACCTACAAGGTGCTGGGTACCGACGGCTTTGGCCGCTCGGACTTCCGCAGCAAACTGCGCGAGCACTTCGAGATCAACCGCCACTACATCGTGGTGGCCGCACTCAAGGCGCTGAGCGAAGAGGGCACCGTGCCGGTGGCCAAGGTGGCGGAAGCCATTGCCAAGTACGGCATCAAGGCCGACAAGATCAACCCGCTGTACGCCTAAGCCCAGGAGACGAACAACATGGCAACCCTGGAAATACAAGTCCCGGACATCGGAGACTTCGACGAAGTCTCGGTCATCGAATTGATGGTCAAGGTAGGCGACACGGTCAAGGCCGACCAGAGCCTGATTACGGTGGAGTCCGACAAGGCCTCCATGGAAATTCCTTCCAGCGCCGCGGGCGTGGTGAAGGAGCTCAAGGTCAAGCTCGGCGACAAGGTCAAGCAGGGCTCCGTCGTGCTGGTGCTGGAGGCCGCTGGCGCGGCTACCGCCCCGGTTTCTGAGCCAAAACAGGCTCCAGCCCCCGTCGCACCTGCGCAAACAGCTCCTGTTTCTGTAGCAACTTCAGCTCCCGCGGCTGCGGCTGCGGCCTCTGGCCCGGTGGACGTGCGTGTGCCGGACATTGGCGACTTCAAGGATGTGGCCGTCATTGAGCTGATGGTCAAGGTTGGTGATACCGTCAAGGTGGACCAGAGCCTGATCACGGTGGAGAGTGACAAGGCCTCCATGGAGATTCCGTCCAGCGCGGCGGGTGTGCTCAAGGAACTCAAGGTCAAGGTGGGCGATAAGGTCAATATTGGTGACCTGCTTGCGGTGCTGGAAGGCACGGCGGGCGCCGTTGCGGCTCAGCCTGCTTCCGCTGCGCCGGCCCCGGTTGCGGCGGCAGCCAGTGTGGCTGCACCGGTGGTCACAGCGACTGTGGCCGCTGCACCAGCGCACAACCCGACCACGGCGCCTGTGGGACTGCCCCACGCGTCACCTTCTGTGCGCAAGTTCGCCCGCGAACTCGGTGTGCCGCTGGAGGAACTCAAGGGCACCGGCACCAAGGGCCGCATCACCCAGGACGATGTGCAGGCCTTTACCAAGGCCGTCATGTCGGGCGCTGCGCAAACCAAGGCACAGGCCGCCAAAGCCCCTGCGTCCAGCGGTGCGAACGGTGGTAGTGATGGCGCTGCACTGGGTCTGATCCCCTGGCCCAAGGTGGACTTTGCCAAGTTTGGCCCCATTGAGCGCAAGGAACTGGGCCGCATCAAGAAGATCAGCGGCGCCAACCTCTTGCGCAACGCGATCATGATTCCGGCGGTCACCAACCACGACGATGCCGACATCACCGATCTCGAAGCGTTCCGCGTTTCCACCAACCTGGAAAACGAGAAAGCCGCGAAATCTGGCAACAGCGCCAGCGCTGTGAAGGTCACCATGCTGGCCTTCCTGATCAAGGCCTGTGTCTCGGCACTCAAGAAGTTCCCCGAGTTCAACAGCTCGCTGGACGGCGACGCCCTGGTCTACAAGAACTACTGGCACATCGGCTTTGCAGCCGACACGCCCAATGGTCTGATGGTCCCGGTGCTCAAGGACGCCGACAAGAAAGGCGTGATGCAGATCAGCCAGGAAATGGGCGAACTCGCCAAGAAGGCACGTGAGGGCAAGCTCAGCCCGGCAGAAATGTCGGGTGCCACCTTCACCATTTCCAGTTTGGGCGGTATTGGTGGTCGCTATTTCACCCCCATCATCAATGCGCCCGAAGTGGCCATTCTTGGCGTGTGCAAGAGCCAGATGGAGCCGGTGTGGGACGGCAAGGCATTCCAGCCACGCCTGATGCTGCCGCTGTCCTTGACCTGGGACCACCGCGTGATTGATGGCGCCGCTGCTGCGCGCTTCAACGCGTACCTGGGCCAGATCCTGGGTGACTTCCGCCGCGTGCTGCTCTAAGGAATCTGTATGGCAATTATCGAAATCAAGGTTCCGGACATTGGTGACTTCGACGAGGTCAGCGTCATTGAGTTGATGGTCAAACCCGGCGACACCATCAAGGCCGACCAGAGCCTGATCACGGTCGAAAGCGACAAGGCGTCCATGGAGATTCCGTCCAGCGCCGCTGGCGTGGTGAAGGAACTCCAGGTCAAGCTGGGCGACAAGGTCAAGCAAGGATCGGTGGTGGTACTGCTGGAGGCAGATGGTGCGGCCCAAGCCCAAACTTCTGAATCAAAACAGCCTGTAGCCCCCGTCGCTGTTGCGCAAGCAGCTCCTAAAACGGTAGCAAATTCCTCCCCCGCGCCTGTCAGCGCACCGGCTGGCGCCAGCTATGCAGGCACGGTCGACATGGACTGTGATGTGCTGGTGTTGGGTGGCGGCCCAGGCGGCTACTCGGCCGCCTTCCGCGCGGCGGACCTGGGGCTCAAAGTGGTGCTGGTCGAACGCTACGCCACTCTGGGCGGCGTCTGCCTGAACGTGGGTTGCATCCCCAGCAAGGCGCTGCTGCATGTGGCCGCGGTCATGGACGAAGTGAGTCATCTGTCTGCCATGGGCGTGGACTACGGTGCCATGACGCTGGACATTGACAAGCTGCGCGGGCACAAGGAAAAAGTCATCGGCAAACTCACCGGCGGCCTGGCCGCCATGGCCAAGATGCGCAAGGTCACCACCGTGCGCGGCTACGGCCATTTCGTCGGCGCCAACCATCTGGAAGTTGAAGAAACCACGGGCACGTCGCAGGAAAAGACTGGCGCCAAGAAGGTCGTGGCTTTCAAGAAGGCCATCATTGCAGCCGGTTCACAGGCCGTGCGCCTGCCCTTCATGCCCGAAGACCCGCGCGTCGTCGACAGCACCGGCGCCCTGGCGCTCAAGGAAGTGCCCAAGCGCATGCTGATCCTGGGCGGCGGCATCATCGGCCTGGAAATGGGCACGGTTTACAGCACGCTGGGCGCACGCCTGGACGTGGTGGAAATGATGGACGGCCTGATGCAGGGTGCCGACCGTGACCTCGTCAAGATCTGGCAGAAGATGAACGCGCCACGCTTTGACAACATCATGCTCAAAACCAAAACGGTAGGCGCGCGCGCCTTGCCCGAGGGCATTGAAGTGACGTTTGCGCCAGCCGAGGAGGGCGGTACCGCCCCCGCACCGCAGGTGTACGACCTGGTGCTGCAAGCCGTGGGCCGCACACCGAACGGCAAGAAGATTGCCGCCGACAAAGCTGGCGTGTCTGTGACCGACCGCGGCTTCATCAATGTCGACATCCAGATGCGCACCA
>ENA-UPXM01001726-UPXM01001726.1-activated-sludge-metagenome-genome-assembly--contig:-NODE-1726-length-27061-cov-6.050692_pt1 | contig 27061 bp, 25 predicted proteins | sample MGYA00238178_ERZ772708 | MGnify/ENA primary metagenome ERZ772708 (study PRJEB29002, sample SAMN05720212) | activated sludge metagenome | isolation source: anaerobic digester from wastewater... | reverse complement strand
TAAATACTCAAGGTGGTATCTCAAATATAATTCCTAATAAATATAAAGTTAATTTAAGAAGTATTACACAAACTGATTTATATTACTGGGTTTGTGGTGATGATGGGACTTTACTAAAAATTAGAAAACATGATTTTATCATAAAGAAGATTAATGTTAATATAACAAAGAATTTTAAATCAGTATCTTTTTATAATAACTTAAAAGGTGTTGTAGTTGGAGACTTAAATACAATATTAATCACAAATGATGGTGGTGAAAACTGGCATAGTATAATAGTAGATGATTTTGAATCTTACTACTATAATAAAGCTCTTTTCCAAATGCAAGACAAAATTTATATTGTTGGTAATACCGGTGTATTTATTGAATTGGAAGAAGATATTTCAGGATGGTCTGCTTATAAAAGAAGAATTTCAAGATTTATAGATGATTATGAAGAATATTTATTAGTTGATAATATCAATGATATTATTTATACTAATATTTCTTGGGGATTAACTTATAGTTTTTCAACAGAATCAATAGTAAATAATAAAGAATTATTGTTATTAGTTACTAATGATGGTAAAATAATTGCAAATGACTTAAAATCAACTACTAAGTTTGACTTTCTTTATTTAGATTTTTCTATTAAATATGACAACATAACTAATATTATTCAACAAGGAACATCAAGTAATTTTTATTTCTCTGGTGATAATGGTATACTTAGTTTTAATTTAAACAATTTTGAAATAATTGGAGTTAATAATGATTATTCAAATACAATATTATTCAATAATATTGCACAAAACTATTCAGAATTATCTGTAAATAATTTATCTGACTATAATAATGAATTACTTATATGTGGTAATACTTCATTATTAAAATCTGCTACTTATAGTAATCCATTAAATTTTACTTTGTTAGATGATACTTTTGAATCAAGATTAAAATCTAAAATGTTATTTGTGGATTATGATGTTGCAAGTAAATTAAACTTCTTTACTGATGCAGGTGATTATAGATTACCAAACTCAACATCATTTAATTTAATCACATCATCAGATGATATTACTTACTCAAATAATAATCCTTATACTATAAATCCTAATTCTAGTGGTTCAATAGTATCTACTATAAATGTTGATAATGAAAGTGTTAATCCTAATAATATTGAGGTTATACTTAATTTATCTAATCCTGTAGGAATAACTAATCTATTGGTTAATCTAAGATCACCTAATGGTCATGTAATAAACTTAAAAAGAGTCAATTCTGGAACTGGAACAACACTTACAAATGTAAAATTTTCAACATCAACTGAATATAATTACTTTAGAAATTCCTTAACACCTTACACTAATCATACATATCAAATGGATAAAATAATACCATTTAATTCATTCTTGTCATTTACTCCAATTTTAGATGAGGTTGATAATTTTGGATATATTGCAAATAGTAATACTCTATCAGAATTATTAAATACCAATCTTAGTTTTACTGGTAATTGGGATTTATATATTGAATGGACAGGAATGGAAATATTTGGTAGACCTATTATTCCAATTAGCTATCCAAATGGAACCTTATTAAGTTGGGATTTAACATTTGTTTACTCAAGAATAGATGAGATAGATTTGAATTGTTTATCATTTACACCTTTGGTTTATGGACCAACTGCACCAAGTTTTATGACACAATCAGAAACTAATTGGTTAACATATTGGAAAGATAGACAAAAAACATTTGAGTATTATTCTGATACACCTTTAGATGAAAGTACTAAAGTTGAAATATCAACAGATTTTTGTAAATTTACAACATCTTCTATTAAAGATGTATATAGTATAACCAATGAATTAGGTGATATATCAAGGTTAGCACCTTCATTATTAGATACAACACAAAGTAGATTTAATGGTTATGGTCTTACTGCAATATCAGGACCTAATCAATTATATGATGTTTATTTTTATGATTATTTAATGATAGTTAGAGTTAGTAGTAGTTTTCCTGTTAGTGTAGGTGATGTTCTACAATTAAATAGTTCTGTTGTAGATAGTCAGTTTATAGTTAATAAAATTGAGATTATAACTAATTTTACACATTTAGATCCAGTTTTAAGAGCTGCAAATAGAACAAGTAAGTATCTTTATATGTATATGGATTTTAATGATAATATCATTACTGAGTTAATGAGAACTCAAAATCCTATTACTATTACTAACTTAAACAAATTTCAAAATATAGACCAGTTAGAAGAAAGGTTTAATATACATCCAATTTCACATGGGTATGAATTAACATATAGTGATTCAACTATTACAATTGATAGTAAGTTTAATAATATAACATCTTATTATAATTTAGCCACTCAAGTAATTGTAGATGGATTTAATGATGTAAGTGTTCCTATTACTATAACAAAAGAAATGATATATACTGATGGTTTCCTAAAATTTGGATATACACCAACTTATAATTTATTGGATTATTTAGAAGGTTTAAATGATAATACAAATTTAGCAACTGCAAAATTTACAGCTGATAAAGAATACTATGCAATGCCACACTATAAAGCTATTCCACTACAAGGATCTCTTAGTGCAAATTCATCAGGTATTTATTTTAATTATAATGGTATTTCATATGGTCCAAGTAGTTCAAGTACAAAAACAAGTAATATATTACAATTTGGTATAGATTTGAAATTAGAATGGCAAAGTATATTTATAAACACATTTGTTGATATAATAATGTACACTGACAGTGATTACTACAATCCTAATATTAATACAACCTATAGTACAGAAAGACTATTAGTAATGAAAAAATATTACAATAGTGCTGATAATACTTATGATATTGAATTTGGAAAAAGTATAAAACTCCCACTTGGTAATTCAAATTTACATTTTGTTGATATTTTATCAAGAAGAACATTATTACAAATAAGTGATGACTTACAAGAATTAAATAATATACAAAGACCTATATTTAACAATAGAGTTATTGATAATAGTGATATTAATGATCATGGTTATGATAATAACTTTTATAATTATGACAGAACAACAAATTATAAAATATCAACCGATTCTTATACTAAGATTTTATTATCTGATGTAGATACAATTAAGGAATTATCTGCAATTATCTATACTGATTATAAGAATGAGTTAGCAATGAACATAACAAGACTTGCTAGAGAATATAATATTAAAATAACTGACACAGATTCATATAATGGTAAATTACTTATTATATGTGGTGAAAAACATGAACTTAAAAATGATGATGGTGTAGTATTTGAATTTAATGGAGGAACATATTCATCTGAAATATTAAATCAACAATATTTTGGTTATCATACAATTAATGTAGTTGATGATTATAAAGTATGGGTAGATATTAATTATATTAATAATACTATTGTTAATGATATTGGATATTTGAAATATACTAAAAGCGATCCTTTCTTTAATTATCAACCAGTTGATATAATTGATGTTGGTGTGAATAAGAAAGGAAAAATTGCAATTGAGTTAAGTATTGATAATTTAAAACTAACTAATGATGTTTATAGTTTAGTAAATGTTGATTATAACAAATATAGATTTAGATTAATTGATGGTTTAAATATAGAGACTTTATCTCTTAAATATCCTTGGATGTTAGAAGCAGAAGTTTCTGGAGCATTGATAGGTCTTGATACAAATGGTTTAGTTTGGTATAAAGGTTATTGGGAATGTGGTAGATGGTTTGGTGGTACTTGGATATCTGGTACTTGGAAGTCAGGTGATTGGTATGCAGGTACTTGGAATTCTAAAAGGATTACTGATAACTTAATATCTGTTGAAGTTGATAATAGTGTATCAGACACAATACAATCAACTTGGTTTGGTGGTAGATGGTATGATGGTACTTGGAATAATGGAACTTGGGTAGATGGTAGATGGTATGGTGGTACTTGGAATAGTGGTGAGTGGTACAAAGGTATATGGAATGATGGTACTTGGAATACAGGTATTATGTCGGGTGGTGTATGGGTAACTGGTACTTGGAATGGTGGTGTTTTTAACTGTGATAATGATCCTGCATTTTGGATTGATGGTAAATGGAATGGTGGAGACTTTGAGAATGGTATCTGGTATAATGGTATCTTTGAAGAAAAGAACTCACTTGCAAGATTTGGTACAAAGGCTTATAATAGTAGAACTGCAAACTGGAGAGCAGGTAAATGGTTAAGTGGAAGTTTCTACTCAAGAATGATAACTGATAATAGTGGACTTTCTGTAGTTTCAACATCTCATAAATACTCAATTTGGAAAACAGGTACTTGGTATACTGGTGATTGGTATGGTGGTATTGCATATCATATGGATTTTCAATCAGGAAATTGGTATGGTGGTATATTAGAAGATATACAGATTATTGGAATTTCTTCTGACTATATAACATTAAATGGTGAGTTCAACTTCAAATTGGGAGATGATATAAATATTTTGAATACATTAGGTTCCACATCAAGTATTCCAGGTAAATATAAAGTTATATCAAGTGATGTAGATACTATTAATAAGAAAACTAAACTTACTATTAATATTACTCCAAATTATACTACTAATTCTGATACTGAAACAGGATTAAGAGTTGTTAGTAGATTTAGAGGTGCAAATTGGAAATCAGGTATCTGGACAAATGGTATCTATGAAAGTGGATTATGGGAAGGTGGTATCTGGTACAATGGAATCTTTAAAGATGGTGCAAATTGGATGTAAAAAATTAATATATAGAATATGATAAAAAGATATACACAATTTGTAAATGAGGCAGAAGATGCCAATATTGATGAGACACCAGGTGTTAAATCATTAGATTCAAGTAAGTTTACTGAACTTAAAGAAGAAGTTAAAAAGATGATTGATAATACAATTTCTAAAAGTGGTGGTGAGTTTGCTTCTTTTGTTGAATCATTAGAGAAAAATCCAGAAGATGTTAAAGTTGAAGGGTTTATAAATGATGCTGATGTATATGACTTTTATCTTAAATATAGAAATGATATAGATGAGGTTCTTAATGGAGTTAAGTTTTATGACCAAGCACCTGTAGATTCAAATGCATATGGACTTTATGAATATACAATAAAGGGTACAGAGAAAGCATTTATGGAAATTGTGAAGTTAATATGATAGTTAAAAAGTATTGGACATTTGAGAAATGTAAAGAAGAAGCATTAAAATTTAATAGTAGAACCGAATTTCAAAATAATTCACCATCTGCTTGGGGTAAGTGTAGAAAGAATAATTGGTTAGATGAGGTTTGTTCTCATATGATAGAATTACGTAAACCTAAGGGATATTGGACATTTGAGAAATGTAAAGAAGAAGCATTAAAATTTAATAGTAGATTAGAATTTAAACTTAATTCATCATCTATTTGGGGAATATGTAGAAAGAATAATTGGTTAGATGAGGTTTGTAGTCATATGAAATTAATAGGTAATAAATATAAAAGATGTATATACTCTTATGAATTTTTGGATAATTCTGTTTATGTTGGATTAACAAAAAATTTAGATAAAAGAAACCAAGAACACATTAATAATAAAAATTCTATAATTAGTAAAAAAATATTAAAAAGTATTAATTATAGTTTTAAACAATTAACTGAGTATATTGATATTGAAGATGCATCAAACATGGAGAAATATTATGTTGATTTCTATAAAAATAATAATTTTAAGATATTAAATAAAAAAAAAGCTGGTGGTTTAGGTGGTAATTTTTTAAAATGGACAGAAGAAAATAGTAAGAAAGAGGCATTGAAATATACTAGTAAGAAAGAGTTCAAATTAAAATCTCCTGGAGCTTATGAGTTGTGTAGAAAGAATAACTATTTAGATGAGGTTTGTCAACATATGAAAAAATGGACATTTGAAAAGTGTAAACAACTATCATTAGAATGTAGTAGTAGAAATGAATTTAAAAATAAATTTATTATGGCATACAGAAATTCTAATAAAAATGGATGGATGGATTATTTCTATCCAAAAACTAAAGTTAAATAATAAAATATCCTCATTAGAGGATATTTTTATTTTTATATATACATTAAAATATATGTAAATTATGTCTTGTCCCTTGTATAAATCACTAAAAACTAACGGTACTTCTTTCTATGCATTTCCAAGTGCAGCAGAAGATATATCAGCAGCATATCAGAACTCAAACTATAAAATGTATTTTTCTAAATATGTTTTACTTAACTTACCTAAACAAAACTTAAACACAGGATCAGGAACTGCCTCAAAACCAGTTTACTTTGACTTTGATAGTGATTTTAAAAAATCAGTTACTGCAACATTACCTGCCAATTTCAAAGACCAAATAATTGAGTCTTTAAGAAACTATGTTGCTAACCAGGAAATTGTTATAAGAGAATCAAGATTGAATAATACTAACTATTATTATGATAATAATGCACTTGAAACTACAACAGAGAAGATTTTCTACAAATGGGCAAAAAAATTAAATCTAATTGACTTTGAACCTGCAATTCCAGATGATGAGTATTTCAGTTCAATTGCAGAGTTTCAATCTGCAAACATTAATGATCCTGAATACTTTCCTGAATATCTATGGAAAGAAAGAGAATTAACTGCTTGGGACACACCTACATTTAGAAATGATGGTAATAACTTGTTACAAATAGAATTTAATGGAACTACAAACTTTAGAGTTGGTGATATTGTTAATATTTATAATATATCCAATTCAAGTATTAGTGGTGAAATAGGTAAAGATATTAATGTAAAGGTTACTGCAGTTATACCACCAGATGGTACTTTAGGACAATTGGTTACATTCAATGTAGAATATCTTTCTGATACTCAAACTGAAACTTCTGGTAAGGCTAAATTAGTTTATAATAGATTAGTTCAATATATTGGTGAGGTAAATGGTATTAGTAATGTTCAAGAAGCAAATCGTTCTTATACAGAAGTTTATGCACATATTCCTGATCATACTGGTCAAACACCTGATATTCTATTTAGAACAATGCAAGATGTTAATTATAAACCAAACTTATCATTTCCTATAATAGCATCACAATATCAAGCTGAGATTATGGGAGCTGGTGAAAATCAAGGTTTTAGTTCACCAATTGTTAGTTCACCATTAAATTATCCAGGTTCTTACTTAGGACAATTTGATACATTAGATTGGACTTATGAAACTGCAGGTGGTGATTCAATAAGAAGAAGTGGTTCATATTATGGTGTTTCTGGTGATACAAATACACCAGTTGTACATGGTAATACTATTGATGGTATTACAATGGATTTTAATTCAGCTCACTATGTTAAAATGAATATATTGGGTAGAAACTTAACTAACTTTGACCAATTTAATGCACTTACTGTTAATAATTTACCACCATCAGATTTTGAGTTTAATGCAATATTATGGTATTATACTGTTGAAGATTCTGCAGGTAATCAAAAATCTAACTTATATGGTATTTCTTTCTTAGATAACCCAGATAATAATGTTATTGAAGAAGAAAGAGGATTAAGATTTCCAAGTTATAAAAAGTTTGTAACTAATGGTAATCAAGATGGTACATCATTTGCATTTAGTTTAAACTTAAACTTTAATATAATTAATGAGAATCCAGTTGATAGTTATAATCCTGAGGCAATTAATTCAATGTTTAGTATGAACTTATTTAATAAGTCAATGAGTAGATTATCTTCAACTAATGATAGTTTCTTAAATCTAATTGCAGAACAAGGAACTATAAGAGATGAAATAACTGCAATGAAAGGATTAATATACACTCAAACCGATTTAGCAACAATAAACTCAAAGATACAAAATTTAGAGAATTTATTAAGATTATATTCAACTAATCAACTTGTATCAACTGATACAATTGATGTTAGTACTGTAACTGGTACACCACCAACAATTAGATTAAATACAGTAAATACTACTTATGAAAGAGTCTATGTTTATAATGCAACTGATATGTATAATAATCAAGGTGTTATAACTGCAAATCTATCAGTTCCTAATAATAGAGATTTCTTAGTTAACTTTACTAATAATGATGAGGTTGAAATTTCATTAACCGCAAGTAATTTAACATTTTTATTAGATAAAGATTTATATTATAGACAATCAGTTGATTTTGTAATTGATGGTGGTCAATATGCTTCACAAAATAAGAAGTTAGATATTTATATGAATAGTGATATTTCAAATACTACTACACAGAATACAGAAGTTCTTATTGTAGGTGCAATAGACTTACCTGTTTATTACAATACTATTTCACAAAGTCCTAACTCAGCTTACTTATGGAAAGAATTCAAGTTTAACATTGATTTTACAAAAAAAATAACTTTAGAATACGGTAGTAAACTTAGAGTTTATTTTGATATGGATTCTAATATTGTATCTAATTCTATAAAAGTAGGAGATGTACTAACACTAAATAACTTATTTGTTGGTACTGCATCAGTTTATGATTATTCTGGCCAATATCCAGTTATTGCAAATACTTCTTTTGTTGAATTTGATATTTCATCAAATAGTAGTTTAGTTAACTATGCAGCAGGTATAAATACATATCCTATTGTGCTACATGGTACTCAGTCATCTTTATTATCTAATATACCTTACTTCTCTTTGAATAAAGGTAAGAAGATTAGACTAACAAGAGTTTCAGATTCAACTATTCTTAAAGAAAGATATTCAGTAAATGTTCTTGATTTGTAATAAATAGTTTTTACTTTTTAATATATACATTAAAATTAATTATTAATTATGGGATGTGGAACAATATTTGGTAGTGGAGCACAATATATTAAAGTAAATGGTGGTGATTTCATTGCAATTGATGGTGCTAATATAGTAGATAGACTTACAGTATCAGATTTAAGAATGCCCTACAAACAACTTCTTAAAAGTAGAATTTTACTTAAAGCAGGTCAAACAAATTACTTACTAAATCACTTAGGTTTAGGAGATAATGCAACTTTTTTGGCAATAAAAGCTCTTTATAATAGTGCTTCTGTTATAGAAGAGGATAATTATATTACTTGGAGTTTTTATGATGATTTAACAAAAACTTATCCAATGGCACAAATGATGTGTTTAACTGGTAATTCTACAAATAGAATTAAACAATTATACTTAACAAATCCAAATACAAAATATGCAGTAACTTTAGAAGTAATGGTTGGTGTTATAGATGATAGTTATACTTTCTTTAATGATTCTGTTAATCAATCAAGTACATCATTTGTAGGTTTAAACTATACTGATATACAAACACATAAAATAGGTGAAACTATTAAAATAATGGATAAAGGAACTCCTTCAAGACCATTAATCTATTTAGATATTGTTAATATAGAAACAATTGAAAAAACAGGAAATTTATTAATTATTGATGATGCAAGTTATGGTACAATATTCTTACAATTCTTAACTGAATATGATGCATATCAAGCACACTCACTTTTAAATTATATTATTGAAAATCCAAATATTGATATTGCCACACAATTTGGTGATAATCAGGATCCAGTATTAACTTTCTATAGTAGAGTTGGTGGTGATGGTGATTATATTACATTTAATGGATTAACTGCTGGAGTTCCTTATTCTACTACAGATGGTTTAACATTCTCTACTTCAATAAATTTAGTAACTTATGGAGTTAGTGGAATTATTGATAAACCTCTATTAATAGACTTATTAGTTGATACAATTACTGATAATAGAGAAGGAACTATGTCAATGCAACCATCCAACATAATTATACATAATACAACTGCATCAGAGTTATCTTTAATTTCAATGACTGGAACTTATTCAGTAACATTTAATTTCTCAGATATAGCACATAATTTATTGGATGGGGTTAATGTAAGTATAACAGTAAATTAAAAATAATTATTGATGAATGAGTTATAGTTATGATAAGTTTTTAAGACCTCTTACAGAATCTGATGTTACAATAAAAATATTAGATAATACAAATGATATTAAATATACAATTGATCCATTTGTAATTGTTAGTGTTTCTATAAGTAATAATGTGTTAAAAATAACATTAAAATCTAAATCTATTTTAATAGACTTTTCATCTATAAATGAAGCTAAATTGGCATTAATCAGAATACAAGACCAAATAGATACTTTAGTACAAAAAGTTCCTAATCTAATTGATAAACAAACTAAAAACTACATAATAGATTATGTAGAATCTAGATTTACAGATGTCATAACTGATATTATACCATCTCAAGATAGTATATACAATTTAGGAACAAGTGCATCACAATGGAAAAGTTTACATGTTTCTGGTCGAACAATTTACATTGGTGGTGTTCCATTATCAACAGATGGTGAGTCATTGGTTGTTGGTAGTATTAATTTAGGAACAGATGAATCACCTTTAATACTATCAGCTAATCAAGATAATCTATTAATAAATGGGACTGTATCAAGTACAGGTTCGGGTATTCAAGGTCCAACTGGACCTCAGGGTGCAACAGGTACCACAGGAAGTCCAGGTATTCAAGGACCTACAGGTGCCACAGGAAGTCCTGGTATTCAAGGACCTACAGGTGCTACTGGTTCAGATGGTATTCAAGGTGCTCAAGGACCAACTGGTGCCACTGGAATAGGTATTCAAGGTACTACAGGTACTACAGGTGCACAAGGACCTCAAGGAATTCAAGGACCTCAAGGAATTCAAGGACCTGTAGGTGCAACAGGACCTGTAGGACCTGTAGGACCTGTAGGACCTGCAGGCACATCAGAAGTTACTACAACATCATATAAAACAGGCACATTAGAACCTTTAGTAGAGAGTACATTAGTAGAATTATTGGGTTCAGTAATTTATGACAATGAAGTTGTATTTAGTAAATATAGATTAAAGGGTCATGCTACATTTAATGGTTCATCTGATACATATGCATTATTAATTGGTGTTGTTTCACTTCAAGATTTTGGAAATGTAATAAATAGTAGTAACTCATCAACTATTGTTGCACAAGATGTCAATATATTTGTAAATACATTGACACCATTTACAGTAAATGGATTGGTTAAAGGAAAGACTACTGGTGATACTATAACATTAACAAAAGCATTCTTTATATTAGACAATACTATTGCTACTAGTGAAGATTATTTTATAACATTATTTGCACAATCAACAGATGACTTTTATGGATATGTTAATATTGATATAGAATTATTAATTACAAATGGAGTATCTATTGTATATTCAAATTAAAAAAATATTATAAAAAATGGCTGAAAATTTAACTTTAACTATAATAACTCAATACTTTGGTGAGGGAATAGTTAATTCAATACGAACTAAATTAAACTTTTATAAAGGTATTACATATCCATTAGAAATTTGTTTATCTACTGAATATAGTGAAGGAACACTATTAGGTACTCTAACTTTTGTAATAATAGATGAAAATGGATATCCAACATATAGTGGTGATGTTATCTCAGATAAAAAAGATAATTATTCTGCAGAATTAGTATTTATATTAAAAAATCCTGGAAACTGGCATTTTACAATTACACCTAAAAGTGCAGGTATTGGATTTTCATTTGATAGTTTATCTACTGATTCTTTTGATCCTACAACTATTTTGTATGATAGTATAACAGCACCTACATCAGGAGCTTGTCCAATATAAAAAAGTAATCATATAATTTAATATATACAATATGATAAAAAAATATTTAGAATTCATCAAAGAAGACAAAGAAGATTTCAACTCAATAGGAGAGTGGGTTGAATCTTTTTATTCTGATGAATATGTTAAAAACATAGTTAATAGATTTTTAGGTGAAATAACACCTGATATTAAACTATCAAATGCAATTAACTTATTGGATCCAAAAGAACAAGCTGATATTAAAAAACAGATTGAAGACTATCAACAAAATGGTTTACAAGAACATCCAGAAGCTAAGGTTTCAGCATCTACAGAAGTAGAAGACCTTTTAGAGTCAGAAATCACATTAGCTGGAAAAGGTATATTTAATTCATTTTTGAAAGTATTAACTGCCTTAGGACAGAAGAATGGACAACCAACATTAGATAAGTCACCTGATGAGTTTTTGTTGTTCTATCACTATCCAAAATTGATTTCTGATGATGTTAAGACAATATTTAGTAGATTCAAATCTTTATCTAAATATGTAGAGATGATTGACTATGCAAAAAATGAAGTTGATTTATACTTTGGTATCAAATGTGATGGTAAGTTTGAATATGGTATTTCTTATGAAGAATCTTTACCTATTGGTCAATTCAAATTATCACAATCTGTTATTAAATGGATTGTTCAATTAGATTTAAAATCTGCAGCTTCTTTGAAAAAAGAATTAGTTAATTTATCATATCAAGATATTCTTTTATTAGGTAAAATTAAAACTGATATGAAAGATTTTACACCAGGTTATCATGAACAAAGGTCAAAACCTACATTAGTAGATAAAGTTTTATCATTTGGTTATTATGGTATTGGTAAATGGGATAATGGTAAATTAGATGAAGGAGAGTTATTTAATATAAAAGGTAACTTTAGTAACTGGATATTAAGTAAAAAGTGGTCTGATAAAGTTTTAATAAGTGTTAAAGCACAATCATTCTGGTTAAATATACATATAAAATTGAAATAATGAGAAAGTTTACAGAAAGTTTATCAAATGATATATTTGAAGATGAAGATAAATTAAAGTTTTTATTAACTGAGTTTGGTGATTATAACCTTACTTATACAATAAATTATCATTTACAAAGACATTGGAATTTAGAAGATGAAACTGGTGAATTATATGCAGTTAGAACATCTGATAAAAGTTTTGATGATTTATATCAACAACATGAAGATAGAACTGCTGCTGGTAATATTAGAGATGCAAGAGGTTATTATAAAGCTTATATAATAAAATTTAAAGAAACATATACTATATTAACATCTGACCAACAAAGAAATGGTAGAGCATTTGGAATACCAACTCCTAAGACTTATGGATTTATGGAGGTTGCACAAGATGTTCAACATAAAGTAGAACAATTAGGACACACATTTGCACTTGCTATGAGAGATAGTGAGTTTGATATAATGATATTACAAGGAAAACATAAATAAATAACTATGAAATACATAAAAACTTTTGAAGACATCAGTGATGAAGAAAACTTTAATCCAATATTAGGATTTGATGACAAAGATGATACAGAACAAGAAAAATCTACAGGTCAATTTGACTTAGACTTAGCAATCACAAGAGTAAAAGAAGAATATTCTGATGATGAAGTTGCTTCTAGATATGATGACGAAATGATGAACTGGGTAGATTCTGATTGGGAAGAAGATGGAGATTATGACTCAGAATATGATTGGTATATTGACCACAATAATGGTGAAGCACAAGATGTTGTGATTGGTGAAATGATTGATTGGTATAAAAAAACTTATGATAAAGATATAAGTGATGATGATTATTCAGATTTATTTGATGAAATAAAATCAGAATATGGTTTATAAACATATTATAAAGTTTTCTATATAAAATAGAAAACTTTTTTTATGAAAAATACAAGCAAAGAAGAAACATTAAAGAAATGGGATTCTGTACTTAGTGGTATGGGAATGTCAGAAGAAAAAAAAGAGTGGATGTCACAATATGCAGAACTACATACCACTAATGAAATAGTTACTGCACCTGATAGTATAATAACTTCACAACCTACAGATAATAATATTTTATTTCCTATAGCAAAAAGAATATTTGCACAAACAATAGGACAAGATTTAGTTTCAGTTCAACCAATGGGTGGTGGTAATTCTGGTGATGAAATGAAGAAAATCAAGCAAGAAGTAAAAATAGAGAATAGGGATAGAAAAATTGATGCTCTTGTTGAAGGTAAAGATTTCAATGAAATGAAACCTGAGGATCATCCTGATTATAAAGAATCTAAAGGTCCAAGTGGTCACCTATTCTATTTAGATTATACTTATGGTTCAACAAATTCAACTACAATATAATGTCAGTTTATAAATCACCTGGTGTCTATACAACTTATACTGATGAAACATATATCAGAATACCTAAGAATAATTTACGTAAAATTAAAATAAGAAGAATATTAGGTTTACCACCTAAGAATGAACCTATATTTATAAGTCCTGGAGTTTATACACATGAAAAAGATTAGTATATTATTTTTATTGATAACAACATTTGTTTACTCTCAACAAAAGGTTGTTTATTATAACTATGGATATGGTTATGATGGTATGGAAAAGATTGGAAGAGTTGCAGATTCAACATTAGTTTACTCAAATTTTCAAGCAAGACCTCAAATAAGGGCAGAAGTTGCAGATTCTGTTTTAAAAAAATATAAAAAATTAAAAGAAGGACCACTTGTTATAAATGTTAAATCTGGTAAAGTAATTGGTAGATTAAAATTAATAAGACAAGAAAGATTGATATTAGTTAATTATTATTATGATAGAATTGAGTACACAAATGGGTTAGTTGAGATATATAAAAAACCTATTAAAAAACCATAAAGAGGTTCATGAGGTACTAATATATACCTTATGATAAATATCTATTTGGTGTGTGCAGAAATTAATGGTGAGAAATTACATAAGATAGGATATACAAAAAGAAGTATAGAAGAAAGAATTAAAGAGTTTAGAACTGGTAATGCATCAGACTTTTATATTATAGATTCTTTTAGGTCACAATGGGGTACAAAAATTGAATCCAGTTTACATAGAGCATTTAAGTCTAAGAAAGTAAGAGGTGAATGGTTTAATTTAACTGATGAAGATTTATTATCATTTCAAGAAAGATGTCAGATATTACATGACAATTTTGAATTGATTTCAAACAATAATACATACTACTTAGATAGAGGTAGTTTTTAAAAAATAAAATAAAAAGATGGATTTAAAAGAACATTCAATTAGACAATATATGTCTAATGTAGATTTCAAAAATGATGATTGGAAAATATCAAAGATATTAGAAGATATGCGTAAATTCTTAGGTGAAGAACCTTCAATAGATGTTGTTTATAAAAAAGATGTTATGATTAATGAAGTAACTGGTATGGCAAAAGAATTTGTTGATGTTGACAAAATTCAAATTGTATTTACTGGAACTGATAACAGATTTCACAAAATTGAATTTGTTGTTGGAGAAAAAATATAATTATATATGAAAATAGAAGATTACTATTTAGACCTTGATAAAGTATCAAGTCTAAAGACAGAAGATGAAAGACAAAATATACATAACTATTATAGAGATATTATGTATGCAGTAACAGACAATATGCAAGAAAGAGTAAAAAGTATGATGAATACTTTAATTAAAGCAGGTTACTTGAAAAATGTAACACAGGAAGAAAGAGCAGAAAAAATTGAAACTATTTTAGGATAATGAAATTTGATATAATTGAATACTTAGGTAAAATTGAAGATGGTGTATTAGTAATTCTATCATTGAATCATGAAGATGAATACTATGAATCAACCTTTTATTATAAGAATCAATTTGTAACATTAACAGTAGATGAGAAACTAGAAGAAATTCTTGGATGTGATATTGAAAAGTGGAAAGGTTATAATAAATTGGTTTTAGAAATAGTAGAAAGATTAGTACCTTACAATGATATTATAAATACTTTAGATGAAATAGATTTAGATTATTACTTTGGAGAAGCAGAAGAATAAAAGTCAACTTAGGTTGACTTTTTTTATATAAAAAGAAAAAGTCAAGCTAATAAATGTTAATAAGTGAAATAGGAATTAGAGGTTATAAATCTTTTGGAAACAATGAACAAGTATTAAAATTAAATACAGAAAAAGGAGAATTAGTTCTTCTTGTAGGAAACAATGGTAATGGAAAATCTTCATTACTTGAATCCTTTGAATACTCACTTTATGGAAAAGTAAAGTCAGGTAAAGCAAAAAAATGGCATAAATTATCTTCATTGCCAAACAGAATCAATGGTGAATTATTGAATAGAATAAAATTTGTTGCAAATGGAACAGATGTTGAAATACAAAGAGGAATAGGACCAAGTGTTTTAAACCTAATTGAAAATGGAATACCTAATGAAAGGGCAGGTAAAGCCAATATTGATGATAAAATTGAAAAGTATATTGGATTAGATATTGAAACATTCAAATCATTTATATCTATGTCTATCAATGACTTCAAAAACTTTATATCATTAACAAATGAAGAAAAACAATTATTGTTAGATAAGTTATTTAACTTAGAAGTAATCAATATATTAAATGGTATTCTTAAAGATATAAACAAAAACAATAAAATAAGATTAGCTTCTTTAGATTCAGAGATAAGAACATTAGAAGATTCTATTGATTCTATTAAAAGGTCTATTGAGAAAGCAATTGAAAAAGAAAAAGAAAACTTACAACAAGAAATTGAAACACTTACTGATGAAATGAACTCTAAAAAAGATGAGTACAAACTTCTTAAAGAAAAAGTTGATAAAATCAAAGAAAAAGAAACAATCCTTTCTGATGAGCTAGACATTGAGAAAAGACAATTAAGTTCTACTCAAAATGATATTAGAAATGTACAGAGAGAAATTGACCTTTATGATTCAGGCAAATGTCCAACTTGTTCAACAGATTTCTTATCAGAACATTTTGTCACATTAAGAAACTCTTTAGTTGAGAAAAAGAACTCACATGAAGGTATATTAGTTGAGATACAAAACAATATAGCTTCTATAAGAGCAAAACAGACTAAATTAAAAGAGATTGCAGATGGAACAACTAAATCATTTAATGATTTAAGTTACTTGCTTAAAAACTATAAAACACAGATTGATAATCTAAGTAGAAAGAAAGGTTCTCAAGTAAATGAATCTGTAAATACACAAGAGTTTCAAAATACTATTGATGATTTAGAAGAGAAAAAATCATTAAGTCATGATGGTGCTACAATTTGTAAAGAAAAAGAATTGTTTTATAAAGAACTTAATAGAGTTTTAAGTGAAGATGGTGCAAAGAAATCAATTATTGCAGGTATTATTAAACCTATTAATCACTTTATTGCTGAGAATATTAAGAAAATGGGTTTACCATTTGAAGTTAAGTTAGATGAGACATTTAGTTCAGAGATTAAAAATCTTGGATCAGTTGTAGAACATGATTCATTAAGCACAGGGGAAACCAAACTAATAAATATTTCCATACTTGTAGCCTACCTCAAGTTGATAAGAACAAAGAAACATATTAATATATTATTTTTAGATGAGGTTTTTTCAAGCATTGATTTAGAAAATATATCAAAAATATTGGCACTACTAAAATCATTTTCAAATGATTATAATATAAATATTTTTGTAGTACATCACGCTGTATTAAATGAAGAAATGTTTGATAGAATAATAAGAATTGAGAAAAATGTATTCTCAACTATTGAAGAGGTTTTCATTAAGGATTAGTTCAATATTCTTAAAATCAGTATATTTTATTCTCAAAAGTTTAATTTGATTCTCTAAACAATATTTATTTTTTAGAGAATCATTTTTTATTTGTAAATTAAATGCATCTATTCCACCAAAATAGTTAACAGGTTTGAAATGTTGTAATCCATCATACTCTATACACAAGTTATAATCTGGTAAATAAAAGTCAAATATTAAATTAAATCCTTTTATTCTAAATTGTGATGTATAATCTATTTTATTGCTATCTAAATAAATCATTATTGAATGTTCCCCCTTTGATAATTTACAAGTAGGACAACCATTTCCTGATAAATGTTTTGTTGGTGATTGTGAGAATAAACCATGTTTTTTACACAGTATATCAACATTTGTTTTAGCACTTTTGTATATAACATTATCATAATTATATAAACTACCATGTTTATTTACAGATTTTATAATAAACTCTTCTTTGTTAGATAAATATACATTTGCACACTTTATACATCCTTGTTTAAGATTTATATGATTTGATAACTTTTGTTCAAATATACCATGTTCTGAACATATTATTTTGACTTTATTTAGCATACCAGTGAATAATACCAATGAATAATCATATTTATTATTATGAATCATATTCATCCTTTTTAATAATTCATCATCTGATAATGACTTACCAATACATTTTGGACATCCTTGTCCAGACATATGATTATTAGGAAGTTGTTCAAAATATCCATGTTCACTACATTCAATACCAATCATTGTATAGGAATCAACATAAAATGAGTGTTCATAATTATACTTATAATTATGAACACTATTTGACTTTTTTATAAAATCCTCTAAATTATATTTAACACCACCCTTACATTTTGAACAACCTTGACCTCTCATATGTGCATTAGGTAATTGTTCAAATAAACCATGTTCTTTACATTCTATTATTACTTTTGTTGAATTATTTATATAAATAACACTATCATAAATATACTTTTTTTTATGTATTTTATTTGACTTTTCTATAAATTCTTCTATTGTTAACTTTCTCATAATGTATATATTATCTTTTGAAACTGAAAAAGTTGATTTATGTGTTTTTATTGAAACTTTTTGTAAAAAAGTTATAAAATATAAATGAAAGTAGTGTGTATAGATAATAGTGTTGATATGATACCTGATGATGGAGAACGTAATAGATTAAAATACTATTATTCAGAAAGATTAACTATAGGTAAAATATATCTTGTAATAAAAAATATTGATCCATCAGGATATAAATTAGTAGATGATTTAGGTAATACCAAGTATTACTTAAAGGATAGATTTATCACAATAGATGAACACAGAGAACAACAATTGAATAAAATAATACCAGACTATAGATTCTATATTATTGCTTCTTAAATCATTTGCAAATGACTACAACATCAATATATTTGTTGTTCACCATGCTATTTTGAACCAAGAAATGTTTGATAGAATAATTAAAATAAACAAAGAAGTATTCTCTTATATAGAAGAAGTAGAATATGAACACTAAACAAAACTATGAATAGTAATATAACATCAGGTCCAACAGGTTCAAGTGGACCTGTTGGTGTTATGGGTCAACCAGGAATACCAGATAAGAGATGGATAAGAATGATTAAAATAGGGAAAATGTTAAAATTATGGGAGAGTGGAGTAAATTAGAAATACCTTGGTATGATAAAACATTAAATAATTGTCCTGAATGTGGTTCAAATGATATATCACAGACATATTCTATACCTATTAAACCAAATAATGAACCACCAAAAAAACCAGTAGAGAAGTGTAGATGGTGTGGATTTAAGTCAGAGTATAGATTTGAATTATTGAATAGAATAAATAGAAGAGCAGAGAAAATAGATAAAATTTTAGATAAATAAATATAAATATGGGATTTAACAAGCGTTACTTAAACAAAGAAAAGATTATAAATGTATATAATCAAGGACTACCTAACCTAATTAATTTTATTACAAATACAGATTGTTTAATATTTGAAGATGATTTCTCAGAAGAGATTTCAGATATAGTATTAAACTATGATTTTCCAATACTTGAAGAAAAAATAAATGAATTAATAGATGAATCTAAATAAAAAGGAAGAAATGTTTATTTTATATATATAGTAAAATAATTGATTTATAATATGAAATGGTCAGAAAATGAATTGAAGTTTTTGTATGATAATTATAAAAATAAAACATCTAAAGAAATCAGTATATCCTTAAATAGAAGTAAAAATTCCATAGATGCAAAAATAATAAGATTAGGACTTGATAGATCAAATATTTGGTCAAAAGAAGAAATTGAATATTTAGAGAAGAATTATAATATTTTAGATATAAATATAATTTCAGATAAATTAAATAAAACCAAACAAAGTATTATTAATAAAGCATCTATTTTATCACTTAAAAGTAAAAAAACTTGGGAAGATTATGAAATTGAAATATTAAAAAATAACTATGGTATTAAAGAGATAAATGAATATAAAAGTCTATTAAAAAATAGAAGCATTAATTCTATTAGTCATAAGGCAAAAACATTATCATTAACATCAAATAAACGATTTCGAAATAAATATAAATATGAAATAAATCATAACTATTTTAGTCAAATTGATAAGTTTAATAGTTATTGGGCTGGATTTATTGCAGCAGATGGTCATATTAAAAAAGATAGTTCATGTTTGAGTATAAAACTATCATCTTTGGATATAGAACATTTAAACCAGTTTAAAAAAGATATTGAAACCAACTCACCTATTTTTATAAAAAAAGGTAAATCCTTTGATAAAGATGTTGAATTTTGTGAAATAAACCTATACTCACGATTTATAGTAAAAGATATTTATAGAAATTTTAAAATAGAAAATAATAAGACATTTAGTATTACTTTTCCAAATTTTAATAATGACATGGATAGTAAACTATCATTTATATGTGGATTGATAGATGGTGATGGTAGTATATCAATAACAGGAAATAAAATAAGTATAACAATTTTAGGTACATTTGATATATTAGAAAATGTAAAATCAATAATGGGTTCAATTATTGATGTTTCTAATATTAATATAACTAAGAAATCTAAAATCTACTCATTTTGTATAACATCATCAATAAATGACAATGAATCAAGAATAAAAAAGTTGTATAGTAAAATTAAAGAGCTTAATATTCCTTTATTGGAAAGAAAATGGACAAAAATATATGGATAAAAATAAAGATTATTATACAATTCTTGAGATAAATAGAAATGCAACTGATAAAGAAATAAAATCTGCATATTATAAACTATCTAAAAAACATCATCCTGATAAAAATGGAGATGAGATACTATTTCATGGTATAAATGAGGCATATACTATACTATCTGATAGTGAAGAAAGAGAAGCTTATGATATGAAAAGTAGATATGGTAATAACTACAATGAGTATTATGAGTTATTAGAAACCGATTTTAATTTTAATTTTGATGATACTAAAGACAAATTAGAGAAGTTCAAAAAGAATGATGTATTTAATATTTACATTAAGGTAGATGATACTTTTGATGGAAAGATTGAATATGAAAGATGGGTAATGTGTAAAACTTGTGATGGTTCTGGAAAAGACTTATCATCTAAAATTATCATTAAAGATAATGATGGTAAAGTATTACATATATTTGATGCTGATGATGGTTGTGATTTCTGTGAGGGAAGTGGTAAAGATTATACTGGTAATAAATGTTCATTTTGTCAGGGTAAGGGAAAAGTAGGTTTAACTCCTTGTAAAACTTGTAAAGGAGATAAACGTATTTTGGGTAAACAAAAGTTAAAGAACATTAAACTAACTGGTGACGAAACTAAGTTAGAAGCAATGGGTCACTACTCAAAAGATGAAGCTGGTAAAATTGGATATTTACTACTTTTTAAGGCGTTGGAATCCTCTGAATAAACAAGGTAACTATATAAGGTTGCATATTATTATGTGCAACAGTTGTACCACCAGTTGTATTTTGAGTTGATGTAGAACCTGCGCCACCAGTTATTAAACTATCAGGTACATTAGTTGCAGATGGACTACCAGGACTACCCCAATTATACCAAGGTATAGGTCCACCAATTCTATTTAGATTATAACCATAACTAAAGTGTGAGTGAGGTGGCATTTCAGTAACTGATAAAGTATGTGTTTTTTCACCACCTTGTTTATAAGGAGGATTTGGACCACCTGACTGAGTAGATGCAAGTGTTGCATAACTTGAAGGATCATAACCTATAGAAACATTACCTCTTTTATCTACTGTTCCATTTTTACCATTACATATAGCCCAACCATATCTTTCACCTGTTGAAAGTCCCAAACCTTCATCGGGTAAACCAGTACCTGTTTTAAAGTTATTTGCTATATAAGTAGTATCACATGAAATTTCTTTAATATCACCTATTTGTCCATAAATAGCATTTACTATAGCAGTTTCAAGTTCTCTATGTTCAACAGCATCTATTGTATTAGGAGAACCTGCCAATTTTGTTGATATTAATGTTATTAATTGTTCTCTTGTATATGTAGGTATTGCCATATTATAAATATTTATTTTTATATATTATTTTTTTATTGTGAATAATCTCCTGAGTAATCTCCTGAGTAATCAGGTGGTAATCTATCTGTTGAAAAAGTAAAAAATTGTCCTTTAGTAACCTCTTGTGGTTCAAGTGCAAGAGCACCATTAATGGTTAGAAACTTTTGAGTAACTGCAAATGCCTGAACATAATATGTTCTACTTGGTAGTAATCCAGTTTCATTTTTACTAAAATTAAAACCATCAAAAACAGGATTGTCAACTGAATTTTCTTGTAAACTACCTTCACTCAAATAAAGTCCACTAGAAATATATTGTACATTACCTTGTATAGAAACATTACCACTTATACTTACTGATGATGTTGCTATATTTGTTGGTAGATTAGTTGTTACTATTACTGATGAAGAAGCACTAACTACAACATTAGGTACACAAATAATAGTATTATCCATTATTGAACTATCAAGACTATCTATACCAATTGTAACATTATCAACAAATACAAAATCAGAGTTTAGATAATCAATATTAGGTGCAACACCTTCATAAGGAATTTGTATACCTTTATAGATATTTGCATCTTCAAAATATTTAAAGAATGGAATCATATCTGTTTCATACATTTTAATATTATCCAATACCATCATAGATTGACTTGAACCCATATCACCATTTCCTTGAATACTCATCATTAAATCAGTCTTATTATAGAAATATTCATATTTCTTTTTAATTGTATTTGAACCAAATCCATTATATCTTTCTGCAGATGTCTTTTCTACAGAGTCAAATCTAAATGAATTTTGAACTGACAAATGATTAATATTTTGTGTTATTGGTAAATAAGACATTCTTCTGTAAACAGGACTAGACTCACCATTTCCAGTAGGTTGAGATCCAATTTCAAAATTAAGATTATTAAAATGTAGAATAGGTAAATCAACACTTGGTGTTATTTCAATTGAAAGATCATCTATATAATTTTTATATGTAATAATCAATTCCCATCTATCTAGTATTGGATAAGTTGAATTTTCATTTTGAATATAAATAGTCCAATCACCTGATGCATTAGTAGTTACTAATTCTTCAATGTTTGTTGAATTAGAAACACCAAATCCTAATGTACCTATACCAGTTTCTTTTTCCATAGAAAAAGTTCCAGTATATGGTTGATTACCTGATGAAAGTGGAGTATTTGATGAAATATCAAATACTGTATTTATTAATTGAGTTTGTGTACTTGATAAATTGTCATTTTTCTTTAAACAAATAATTTTCTCACTTGGAGATTTCAAATTAATTGTAATATTACTTAAATTAGAACCTTGACAATTTAATGAAATTTTAACAGCAATGTTAATAATGTCTTCTGCTAATAATTCTAGTCCAAAAATACATTCACTTGTTGTTATTGTTTGTGTGACAATGTTATTTGGTACTTGTTGATATGATGAGAAGGTCCCACCTACTATTAAATTAGAACCACTTAAAGTCATAGTTCTTACTATAGAAGTACTTGGTTGTAATGTACCACCTGTATAAGTACTGGCTAATGTACCACCATTATTTCTAATTGAAATAACTTTTCCACAAGGGTTATTATTATAATTGGTGAATTCACCACCTATATATGAGAAACTATAATTAGAACTAAATTCTATATCATATGCAAATGAATTTAGTCCTGTACCAGTAATAAATGTTGTATCAAATGAACCATTAGAATTCAACCTTACTATATTTTTACAAGTTCTAAGAAGAGTTCCATCATTATAAGATGTAAAGTTACCAACTACATAAATTCTATTAGATGAATCTACTTTTATTCTATTAATAAAATTCTTTGATGTATTGGACAAAAGTGTAAAGGATGCTGGTAGTGAAAACCCTTTCATATTTGTACTAGTTGCACTAGTTGTAAGAAATGCAATATCAACATTAATCTGTGTTGAATTAGTGTTTAATTTAACAATTCCATTTATATAATAAGTAGTGCCTGAATTATTCTTAAATTTTGATCTTGCATTTGTATTTGAAGCTGGCCCTATTTCTTTTGGTGCCACACCAATTATGATACTACCATCACTTAAAAATGCAATAGTAGAAGGACTATCAAAAAATGAAAATCCTCTAGTTTCACTATTTGATCCACTATATAAGTTATAACCTGAAAAAGAAAGATTGGTTGAAGTATTATATTCAAATAAGGCCATTTTATTTAAAAAGAATACATTAGTACTATTATAGTAGAATGCTGTAAAAAGACCAACTATTACAACAAGTCCATCTGTAGGTCTTACTGCAATATCTGTTACTTTTGAGTTAAATTCTTTTTGTAAATGTGATATTGTACCTACAAATGTACCATCTGGTTCTAATCTAATAACCCTTCCTAAAACATTTGGATAACTATTTACTGACATTAATTGTGTATAGTTTATTATTAAAAATATCTTATCAAACATTGGTAAATAATCTTTAACAACTAACACTTTTATAAAATCTATATATGTAGGATTAAAATCATTAATATCAGGATTAAATGACATATCTAATACACCATTATCTATTCTACAAATTTTAGGTTTTGGTGTTGGTGAACCATTATATTCAGTAAAATTACCAGCCACTATAATCTTACCATCTGATTGTTTATCAACAGACCAAACTTCACCATCAAATCCATCAAAAAAGTTATTTTCTGGAATCATTGAAGTTCCTTGAGAACCAACATCAAATGTGAAAATATTACTTGCAGTAAGTGTTAAATTATCAACTGAAATATTTGATTGTGTTGCAAGATTTAAAGGTGGACCACTGAGTTCAGTTTCTGAATCATATAACCTTTGATTAGTTTGTATAAATTTAGAATTGGTAATGCTATATGTAACAACATCAAACTCTACTACACTATATCTTGTTTTTGCTACATTAATTTTATCATTATTTAATATTGCACCTGAGTTAGTTGCAGTTAAATACAATTCATTTCCAGTAACACCAGCATCTATATAATCTTGTATTGTAGTAGAAATAATTGAAGCACTATCTGCTGATATAACTGCTTCAGATCTATTAAATGTTAAATCAGTAGAACAATTTGGTTTAGTTGAAAAAGTCCAACCAGCATTATAAAAATTAGATATATTATCTAGTTTTGGATCAAATGGTTCATTAAATGCAGAACCATCACCAATAAAATCAGTAAATAATTTATATTTAGTTCCTAACTTATACAATCCATAATTTAAGTCAAAAGAATTTCTAAAACGTGATGCACTTGAAAGTACATCATATGTAGGGTAACCATACAAATTATTTCTATTTACAGATTTACGAGTTAGTGGTTCATATGACCTAAAATCTCTACCTAATGTAACTGATCTTGTAGTATCATAATTAGTATCTATCCAAGAATTAAAACTAAATATACTTGATGAAATTGAACTTTCATTTGATTTTAATAACGATCTATTAGTATCATAAAACTTAAAGTTTTGTATAACACTAGATGCAGTATATCTAGTAACTTTACCAGATTCTGGAAATGCTAATATCTGATTTTGTTTCTTATCAACAACAACATTATTTCCATTAACTCCCAAAACTTTAGCAATACCATTATATTCTGGATTATATAATATAGCAGTTGATGTAGTATTATTTGAATTAGGAATATAAGATATATCCTTTTCAATTATTATATAATCCCCTGGAAGTAAATTATGTCCAGAAGTTCTTGGAGGTGTTGCAGTACCAAATACTAAAGTAATATTACTAACTTGACAATTTTCAGTAGATTCTATATCAGTAAAATAAAAATCTGGATAAGTAGAGTTAAAATGTCCTCCATTAAAAAAACCATCAATCCAATGAGTATCAAACATTTCTGTAATTTTAGGATAACCTTTAAATAACCCATTATTCCAAACTCCTGAGAAATAACCATTAAAAAATGCACCTGATAACCAAATGTTTTTAGTTATCTTAATTTTGTGATTAGATGAATCTTTTTCAATTCTTCTATATGGAAATGTAGTATTTAAACTAACTTCAATCCAATTAGTTCCAGAATTATCAGGATTTATATATACCTCTGTTATATTATAATAATCTCTTAATAGATTTCTATTTTCATTTATATCAATTGCTATAATATTACCAATTGCTACTTTATCACCAACTTTAAATGAATTACATGAAGCCTTTGAACCACTAATTTTTATTTTCCAAGATACATCATATGCATAAAGAAATGCAGAGTAAATATCATCAAAATCTGCCACTACTGTATCATCTCTCCAACCATTATTCCAAACTCCATTTTCCCAAATACCTGCTTTAAAATAACCATTTCCTATTTTTGATGCCAAACTAAATGTTACACCATTTGAAACAGATTGAAAATTATATACTGAATCTATTATATTAATATCTATATTGCTAGTTGTAGAAGATGTTGCAGGTACTACTTGTAGATTGTTTAATGGATTATATCCACCAACTAAACTTACAATTGATATATTTGCAACATATGTTGTAGTTCTTGGTAAAGTTGACATACTTGGTCTAAAAACCAAATATCTTTTAGTTCCATTAATATTTGTAGCTGCTAAATTTATTTGACTAAATGTAGCAATTGTATTAAGTGAACTAGTCACACCAGATAAACCACTTACTTCAAAGTTAATTGGATTACCCCAAGAATTTCTACCCAATTTTAAGTCATTTTTATTTACCAAAAATGCTTCCATTTTATCATTTGAATTACCACCAGTGAAATTAAAAGTAAAATCTAAATTGAAATAATCATAATCAATTAAAGTTGCTATATAGTCATTATTAGGTGAAACTGCTTCTAATCCAGATCCAAAAGTTGAGTATGTTGGTGGAATAACACTTGATGTTGATG
>ENA-UPXM01001714-UPXM01001714.1-activated-sludge-metagenome-genome-assembly--contig:-NODE-1714-length-27166-cov-45.770499_pt1 | contig 27166 bp, 21 predicted proteins | sample MGYA00238178_ERZ772708 | MGnify/ENA primary metagenome ERZ772708 (study PRJEB29002, sample SAMN05720212) | activated sludge metagenome | isolation source: anaerobic digester from wastewater... | reverse complement strand
CATGGCATCCTTGACTCTAGACTATAGGTGTTTTATCAAGAGGTGTCAATTTATCCTGGTCATAACCTTATTTGGCCAGGAACAGAATATTATGCAGGCATAGACATGGCGATCGTTGTAAGCGCCAGCAGGCGCACGGATATAGCTTCTTTCTATACCGATTGGTTTTTCGAGCGATTGGGCGAAGGCTTTGTCGATGTAGTCAATCCTTGGAATCCTCGGCAGATTCGACACCTCAGCCTTAGACCCGAAGATGTGGCTTGTTTTGTATTCTGGACAAGAGACGCAAGTCCAATGCTCAGAAACTTGAGCCTGCTAGAAAAATATGCGTTCTATTTTCAGGTAACAGTTAATGGCTATGGTGTTCCGATGGAACCATCTGGTCCCGGAATCGAGGCAGGAATCTCGGCACTGAAAGCACTATCCTCAGAGCTGGGCTCGAGGCGAGTGGTGTGGAGATATGACCCAATTCTGCTTACAGAGCAATATAATTCAGTTTGGCACGTAGAAAACTTCAAAAGATTGGCAGGGGAGATCGGAGAAAGAGTGCGTCATTGTGTATTGAGTTTTTATGATAGCTATATGCATTCTGACAAAAGGCTTTCGAAGGCTGGATATAGAGTAGCGCCAGTAGATCGAGCTTCGAATGAGGTCAGAGATCTTGTGCTTGCTTTGGCTAGTATCGCTAGCGAAAATGGCCTTCCCTTATCGCTATGTGCGGAGCCTGAGCTCAAAGAGATGCTCGGCCTCGAGCATTATGCCTGCATAGACGCATGCATAATTGGCGAGCTTTCTAGATTACCTTTTTCATCGAAGAGAGACAAAAACCAGAGAAAAGGCTGTCATTGTATCGAGAGCGTCGACTTAGGGAGCTATGGCACTTGCCCAAGAGGTTGTCTGTATTGTTATGCCAATAGATGTAAGGCCAATATAAGCCAATAGCAACCAATAAAAAACCTTTTCAATAAGGAACGAATATGAGAGTTAAAAGCTAAGAGAATCGGCTAACAGACCGTCGCTTGAGAAAAATATCAGCCAATTCGGCAAAACCCGCACCGGACTCCTTTTGAGTTACAAAGTGAGGCGGCTTCTTAATCAACTCTCCGTATTTGAGGACATTTGCCATGCCACAGGCCATAGGAAAATGCTCGAACATTGGCTCATCGTTCGGAGAGTCACCGGCGAAGATAACTGTTTCGACCTCGGATTTGTCATCATAACCAAAACGAGCACTCAAAAAAGAAAGAGCCATAGAGAGCTTGTCGTATTCTCCCATCCATGCATTTACATGAATCGAAGATATTTTGGCTTTTGCCCCGCCTTCCATGAAGATCGATTGAATGCGAATAGCTTCAGAAAGAGGGAGTATTGGCTCTTCTTCGGCAAAATCGATCGCAATATCATAGAGGCGCGAGAATTGATCGCGTGCTAGTCTTGCGCCCGGTATTTCGGAAAGCACGCGGTCGCGCAGCGCCAAGAGGCGTGGATCGGTATTTAGAATAGCATTTGGATGCGAAAGCGTAAGAAGATGGTGCCCTTCGCCTTCCCAAAAGGCAAAAGCGCCATTTTCGCCCACCACCCCATCTGCTGGCCATTCGCGCGCAATGAGATCGCACCAGCCCGCAGGCCTACCTGTTACTGGAATAACCTTTAGTCCAGCCTTGTGAAGTCGCCATAGCGCAGCATAACTCTCTGCGAGGAGCTTTCCATCCGTGGTGAGTGTGTCGTCGATGTCCATGAGAATATAATTGATCTTTTTCGCTTCTTTGTCGGTGAGAGAGCTTATGGGTATAAGACCAATACTACTAACTCTATCCATGTCAGGGCCTTGGTAAAATAATGACTAGGGTATCATAAACAGGGGCTTGCTCTGCGTCAAGGAAGATATGCTAAACTTGGGCATGCTTGTTCTCAAGGCTATCTATGAGTTTTTCTGCAATAACAGCTTAGAAAATAAGCTCTTTCCTCTTAAGCCTGCTTGCAATGCGCGTGCAAGCCATAATTGTGTCCACAATATGCATAGCCATAAGATATGCACCCATAAGTCTCATAATAAGGGCTTTTACAATCTGCGCGTCATAATTGCCTTATTCTTCTTTTCTGCTTTTGTACAAACCCAGGCACAGCTTCTTCCTTCTATTAAACCAGTGCTTCATTTTAGAACCGATTGCTTCGACATATATGCACCGCAAAGCCTAGAAGCCGATGCAAAGAGGCTAGCCGGCTTTGCCGATAATACCTATGGAGAACTATGCGAATTTCTAGGACTAGGGCTAGAGACAAAGCGCATTCCGGTGCTTTTAAGCGATATCGAGTATTCCTTGAATGGATTTTCTACCCTTTTCCCTTCCAATAGAATCGTGCTGCTTTTATCTGCTGCAGATCCGAGGGATCAGCTTGCAACCTTTGAAGATGAGCTATATTCAGTGTTTTTGCATGAGCTTGTTCATTATGTCACCCTAAATGAGCGGAGTCTTGCTTGGAGAGTACTGGCATGGCTCGGAGGTGACTGGATTGCTCCAGAGATATACATGATGCCGCAGGCCATAGTCGAAGGGACCGCCGTGTGGGTGGAGAGTAGGTTCAAAGAGAATAATTCCGGTAGGCTGAATGATCCGGCGGCCATGGAATTTGTCAGGCTGGAGAGGGCGCGCAGGGAAAATCGATCGCTTTGGGATGTTTCCGGCTTGGAGGATTTTTATGGAGCAGGTTCACTGCCATATCTATATGGTGGTCTATTTGTTGATTATTTGAGCGAACGTTTTGGGAAATCCATTGTTGCAAGGCTATGGCAAAGCGGGGGTCGCGGAAATATCTATCAAGGATTCGTCGGAGGAATTCTTGTAAAAGGAATTCTGGAACGCGAGACGGGAATAGAATTCGACCAGCTATGGCAGGATTTTCTAGCATGGGTTGACGAAGAAAGCGATTTGGAGATGCAAGGAGAGCAGGGCGAAATCGATGAAATCGGAGAGAACAGTGCCGCAGAGCTACCCGAGGGGCAGGAGCTTTTTTCAGGATATATTGGGGCTCTTGGTGCTGGAGGGGGAAAAGTCTATTTTGTGGACCTAGAGCGCCATGGCCTTTATCAGCTCTCATTAGTGGATTTGGAAGAGAACTCTGAAAGGCAGCCTGATCTTGAAAAGGAGAAGGAAGAGAAGTCTGAGGTTGCAGAAAAGCAAGACAAACAAGAGATGCTAGAAAGGCTGAATAAGCCAAAAAGGCCAGAGAGACTTTTTGCAGCTGATCAAATGTTACGTAACATTTATTGTGACGTAAATTTCGGAGGACTGGAACTAGACTGGAATCGAATCAATCCGCAAAACCAACTTATTCCAGCACGCTATCTATACGATCTCTCTGAGCACAAGCTCAGCTACGAAAAAGACCTTCCACAGGCTAAGATCGGCGAAGCATTATTCGAAACACATTCTTCTTCAAAAGAAGAGATATTTCTCCATTATCCATGGCAGGACCCTCTTACGTCCATCGAATATGGCCTTGTAAGGCTGGGCACTGCGGTTCTTCCTGCCCGAAGACTCGCCAACATGGAGATCGAGGTAGCTGATATTCCTGATTCAGCCATACGATGGCTTTCCCAAGGTTTTCGAGATAATTCCGAGTCATCCGATTCTATTTGCTTTGCCTTGAGCCTCGTGCCAGATAATGGATTATCGCGGCTTGCTATTTTAGAGCAAGATAATGGGCTTTGGCGATTTGCAATAGCAAGAAAAAGTCCTCTGGGTGGTGTTCATATGCCAGTCTTCGCAGATGCTTCTCACATTGTCTATAAAGCATCCTCTGAAAATGGGCAATCGAGCCTTCTTCTTCTCGATATTTCAAGTTTTAGGAATGAAATCGAAACGCCTGGTCGATTTTTGGACTCTGAGTTCCTTAATTGGATTTCTCCGACAGAATGGATAGAGAGCTATTCTCTGAAAATGAAGAACCAGTCAGCTCATCTAGATAGCACTGAAGAAGCACAATCTCAACCAGAGCTTAGTAAAGTCGAGCAGCCTCGACAAGAGACCAACAAATTGGCTCAGCCCGAAAAAGAATTCTCTCTGGAACCTTGCAGCACCACACAAAAGCGATCTATGCTTTTTCCCGAAAGCTTCGAAACAAGTCGAATCCCCTATGCTTATGGCACATTGCTCGGTATAGGATTCATAGCGATGGATCTTACCGAACGACTCTCCTGGTCAGCTTTTGTTGGATGGGATTGGCTGATAGCAAGACCAGCTTCAAGCATCGACTTAAGTTTGAGTGCCGGAGCTTGGAGCTTCGAGATCTGTGCGTGGGATCAAGGGATCTTTGCTTTTCCTGTTGCGCGCATATCTGCCCTTGAGGGGGCGCTGGACTGGGAACATACCCTTGTGCCCACATTTAGAAGCATTTCTGCAGGGATCCATGCTCGATACGGAGCTGTGCAAAATAAATATGAAGAGCAAGGCTTGTTTCATCAATCACCGGACTATTTCGCATGGGTAGCGGGGACCGGAGTCGAGTTCGATAGTCTTTCTTCTTCTTATAGACCACCATACGATCCTTCCGGTATTTCGCTCAAGGGCGGAATCGAATATGAAGGCGCTAATTCACTGAAATTTGGTGGTGTTTCTTTATCAGGATCGATCTATCTGGGAGAATCGACAATTGCAGGACGAATCGGTGCTTCCATCTATGGAGCTTGGGCTCCCACCGGAGGAGTAGCTTTTTCGCCAGCAACTCGATATCTGGAATATGCTGGAGACCATGAGTTGTCGGTAGCAGATCTTCCATATCCTGCATATAAGGAATATCAGGCTTGCTCAGAACTCTCTGCCTGGTATCTATATGGAGAGATAAAGGCCAGGCTCTTTTCTTTAGAGCTAAACTGGATTATGAGCAATCTCTTTGCTCCTTCTTTAGCATTGAGAAGAATATCGATGATTTCAGGATTGCGCGGTGCGGGCCTTGAGATCGACAATGCACCTTACCTTTTGAGTTCAGCTTTTCTCCAAGCCAAGTTCGATTGTGCTTTTCTCTCAGGCGTTGTGGCCGCAACTCACATGAAATTCACTTTGGAGGCGGCTTGGGCTTTTCAAGCTGATAAGGCAGGTGGAGAACCCTTCTGCTTTTCTGTAGGGCTGAGTGGGCAATTTTAGTTTGCTTCAAACTATCTCGATAGAGAGTATAGAAAGAATCTTGCGGATCATCGCAGAGAATCAGTGTGCTTTTCATGAAATGTGTCCCATTGCACAAGAAGGCTTCCTTATGCCATTACCAATTCTTATAAACAAGGTTCGTAGCAGTATGTTCCTTGATAACTACACATCTGTATAGTATAATTCAAATATGGAGACAAGCTTTTCCCCACCACTCGATCCTTGTACCTATGATCTCAGAATTGGGACAGTGGGGTATGAATATTCTGAATGGGAGGGGGTGCTGTATCCTAACGGAATAGAAAAAGAAACATATTTGCGCTTATATTGCGAGCGCTTTTCTACTCTCGAGCTGGATTTTACATTTTATACCATGCCCAAGGCCGCCCAAATGCGAGATATTCTCGCTCGAGCTCTAGGGTCGTCTGCCGGACAGGCGCAGTTTCAGAACCAACTAATTCAGAAGCTGCCTGTTCAGGAACCTTCTGGTAGGGCGCCTACGGATTTCTCAGTTATTGCCCACAGCTCTCTCACTCATCGGATAGATCCATTTACCTGGTCTCGCAGCCTGAGGACATTTCTGAAGGGCATAGAGCCACTGGCAGAAGCAGATCGACTCTGTGCGGTGTTACTTGTTTTTCCTTTTTCATTTCGCTATCGCGAAGAAGAACGGCGCTATCTCGATAAATTGCTAAAGGCTCTAGAAACTTATCCTCTTGCAGCCTATTCCCTCGCGGTCGAATTCCAGAATTCCGAGTGGTTGACGCTCCGCGTCATAGAGGAACTCAAGAATAGAAATGTGGCTCTCTGTACACTCGATATGCCAAGGATGGAAGGCCGACCGCCGATTTCGGATATTGTCACCTCAGATCTCGCATACATTCGTTTTCTCGGAAGAGCTGCACCTGGAGTCCTTACGGCTTCTTCGAACTCTTCTTCAATAGAAGAAGGAGCGCGGAATACAGAAGAAGGATTATGGTGTCCAGACCTTTATCGTTATAAAAGCGAGGAGCTTGCGCTGTGGATTCCTCGTATTCTCTCTATGAGCGCACAAGCGTCCAAAATACGTATATTTTTTGGGAACCGGAGAGAGGGCAGTGCTCCTCTCGATGCATGTACGCTTGCCGAACTTGTGCGCGCGGCGGGGCTATAAGGGGCTATAAGGGGCTATAAGGAAACCTAGATGTCTACGGGAACGATTCTGCATATCAACGCGGTAGGATTTCCTGCTGCTATCGAGATGAATCTCGATCGGTCACTCAAGGCTTGGCCATTTGTCGTTGCAAACGAGAGGGCGCCCCGTGCTGTCGTCATTGCGCCCTCGCCAAGCGCTCATCGGGAAGGTGTGCGCCCTGGAATGGTTCTCTCGATGGCCAAAAGTGTCTGCCCCAAGCTCGCAGTGCGGCCTCCACAACCCGAGCTCTACCGTAAAGTCGAAGATACTCTGCGTAGCATCTGCTTTTCTTTTACTCCCCTTGTCGAACATGTAGGCACGGGGCATCTTTATCTCGACCTTGCAGGGACAAGTCGTCTTTTTGGTGCTCCAGAAGATACCTCTCAGAAACTGAGGGCGCGTATATATCAGCAAACAGGGCTTACTCCAACATTGGGTCTTTCTTCGAACAAGACCGTGAGCAAGGTGGCGACGAGGGTCTTTAGGCCGTCGGGATTTATTGCTCTCTCTGCCAACGAAGAAAGTCAACTTTTGCGCCATCAACCCGCTGCACTTTTGCCAGGAATAGGTCCTATGCTCCTTGGGCGCTTGTCGCTGCTCGACATCGACGAGATAGGTCAGATTGCCGATCTCACTGAAGCCGAAGCCCGCGCCTTGGGCCCGCGAGGACTAGAGCTCGTAATGCGCGCCCGTGGAATCGATACTTCGCCTGTAGATCCTGAACCTGTTGAGCAAAAGACCGTCAGATCCACAATCGTTTTTGAACCAGATACGAGTGATCCCGAGATTATAAAAATCCGTCTGAGATCCCTGGTGGCCGAGCTGGGTTTTGCCCTCAGAAAAGCGAATGTAGGTACACACAGAGCATCCATGGTGATCTCGTACACCGATGGGCCAACTACTCGTGTAACGGTTAAGACAAGCCAACTTCTTGTGCGCGACGACGAGATATTTTCGCTCGCGGTACAGGCTCTCGAGCGGGCGAAAAAACGCCGTGTACGCATACGCCGACTCGAACTCATTCTATCCGATATCGATGCGGCAGGTGGAAGCCTAGATCTTTTTGAGCCAGAAGAGCTTCGCCTTTCTCGCCTCCAGAGTGCGCTCGATAAAGTTCATGGTCGATTTGGATTCGAAGCCCTTGTACCATGTTCGGCTTTGCTGGTTGCCCATTCGTTAGGTGGCCAGTCATGATCGCACCTCTTTTTGTCAGCTCCATGTATTCCATGCTCTATGGTACTGCTCCACCTGAGGCACTTGCAAAAAAAGCCGCAGCCCTTGGTTATGGTGCACTTGCGCTCACCGATCGAAACTCCGTCTACGGATTACCGGCTTTCATCGAAGCCTGTAGACAGGAAGGAATACGCCCCATTCTGGGCACCGAGCTTGTATATAGAGAGACTAGACAGGAGAATAAAAATGAGATCGCTCAAGAAGGCAGAAAAGAGCGCAGGCAAGAAGGCAAGAAAGAAATTATGCAAGAAGGCAGGGCCATCGGCAGAGCCATCCTCCTTGCTAAAGACAAAAAAGGCTTTTCTATCATCTCGAATCTGCTGACCACCCGCGCGCTGAGCAAGGAAGAGCCTTTCGATACTGAGGCCGTCTTTGCGGCGCTCATGCGAACATCTAAGCGTGACCTTACACAGACAGCTGGGCGTGGTCTCATACCGATAACTAAGTGCGGTCCTGGGCAGATAACTGAAGGCGATCTCGAGGGGCTCATCATCATAACCGACGATGCAGCGCTGCTCGATAGGCTTTGCAGAGCAACAGTGCAGGAAGAAAATCTAGAGCAATGGCGAACTCAGCGACTACTACCTCCAGATGCGCCGCCTCCAGATGTCTATGGCCTGCTTTCGCCCTTCAACCGTCCGCGCTGGAGGGCTCTTCTTAGATCTGGCATACCTTGCGTTGCAACGGCAGAAGTGCGGTTCCTCGAGCCAGAGGATCGGCAGGTACAGCGCGTGCTCCGCGCCATCGACAAAAAAACTACGGTAGAACAGATCGAGGACAGCGAATTGTGCTCAGCGCATGCTGTGTTTCCTTCCTTTAATGAGTTTTATGCACTCTACGAGGATGTCCCAGATGTTATCCTCAAAAACGAGCACATCGTAGAGGCAGCCTCGTATAGCAGCCTCTTCGATGGTTTTCTCTTTCCTCATTATGAGACGGATGAACCGGGCGGTTCTGGTGCCTTGTTGCGCAGCGAGGTTCTAAAAGGAGCAATGCTGCGATACAGATTGCCCAGCCCCGGATCGCTTAGTTCTGGATCAGCCAGTTGCGGATCTCCCAAGTCCGGATCGCCCAAGTCCAAATCGCCCGACTCCAAATCGCTCGATGCCGCCGTGCTGCGGCGCATCGACTACGAATTAGGTATCATCAACCAGAAGGGCTTTGCCGATTATTTTCTTACAGTGCGAGATATTGCAAGACAGGCATCTCGTACTTGCGGCAGAGGAAGCGCCGCGGCGAGCATAGTGTCTTACTGTCTTGGAATCACCGATGTCGATCCAATTCGCTACAATCTCTACTTTGAGCGATTCTTGAATCCTGAGCGCAAAGATCCTCCCGATATCGATATCGATTTTGCATGGGACGAGCGCGATGCCGTTCTCGACTCTGTTTTTGAAATTTTTGGTCAAGAACATGTGGCCAGAGTATCCAACCACGTCTGTTTTCAAAAGCGCGCAGCTATCCGTGAGACAGCCCGGGCATATGGCATCCCCGATCATGAAATATCCGCAATCGAACATAGTTTTCGCGTAGAATCGAGCGAAAAGCTAACGCAAAAGGATGCACTATGGGCCGAGATTTTGCACATCGCTGACCGTCTTGTGGGTTTGCCGCGCAATATAGGCGTGCATTCTGGCGGTGTAATCATTGTTCCCGATAGACTTTCCGATTATGTACCACTAGAAAAATCTGGAGGAGGAATCAAGGTCACCGCATGGGACAAAGAAGGCGTCGAGGCTGCTGGCCTTGTTAAAATCGACCTCCTCGGTAATCGCTCTCTCGCCGTGGTGCGAGATACCCTCTCCAACCTGCGCGAAAACGGCATCGTAATCGACGAACTCGCCTGGCAGCCCGCCGATGATGCGGAAACAATAGCCATGCTCGCTAGAGGCGATACCATGGGCGTCTTCTATGTCGAGAGCCCCGCCATGCGCCTATTACAACAGAAAACAAACTGTGGGGATTTCGAGCATCTCGTCATTCACTCATCGATTATTCGACCTGCGGCGAATCGATATATCAACGAATACATCGAACGACTCCATGGAAAGCCATGGAAACCTGTCCATCCTCTTCTTGCAGGGCTTTTCGATGAGAGCTATGGCATTCCTTGCTATCAGGAGGATGTGTCAAAGGCCGCTATTGCGTTGGCGGGCTTCAGCGTGGGAGAAGCCGATAGGATACGCAAAATCCTCACCAAGAAGGATGCATACCATAAGCTCGAAGCTTATCGGCCAGTCTTTGAAGAAGGCGCTCGCGCAAAAGGAGTGGACAGCGTTACAATCGATACAGTCTGGGATATGATGTGTTCCTTTACAGGCTACAGCTTTGTGAAGGCACACTCCGCAAGTTACGCTATGCTGTCCTTCAAGTCCGCATATCTGAGATGCCATTATCCAGCGGAATTTATGGCAGCGGTCATCAGCAATCGAGGCGGATTCTACTCGACTCTGGCCTATGTGAGCGAATGTAGGAGAATGGGTCTTACCGTACTTGCACCCGATGTCAACGCAAGTGAACTTCGCTGCCGAGGCAAAGGAAAGACCGTGCGCATGGGACTCGAACTCATTCACTCGCTCGCTTCGAAGACCGCTGAAGCAATCGTGAACGAAAGAAATCGAGGGGGGGCCTATCGCTCGATCGAGGATTTATGCAGCCGCGTGGCTCTTGATAGAATCGACTCCGAAGCCCTTGTTGGGGCTGGAGCACTCGATTCCCTCTCCCTCGATTCCATCTCTGCGGAACACTCGCGCGCCAAAAAGCTCATGCATCTCTTTATTTGGGTCGATCGAACTACGAATCTTAATGCTTGCGGTTCTCGCCCGGTGCAAGAAATGCCTGAACTATTCGGCGAAGAAGCATTCGACATAGGCCACAGTAAAGATTCGCCCGATCAAAAAAGCCATGTTCTAGACTGTCGCGCCTCATGCGAGTTGCCACGTGAACCACTCCATGAATATTCTCCCGAGTCGCGCCGCGAGTCACCCAAAAAAATCCTCGAATCCCAGATGAAATACCTTGGCACGACTCTCGATGTCCACCCCCTTGTTCTCTGGCCCGAGGCACGCGACCTCCCCCGCCTAAAAGCCATCGACATTGCGCGCTACATCGGCCGCAGGGTAACGCTCTTAGGCTGGCCCATCACCTCAAAACCTGTACTTACCTCCCTACAAGAACCAATGGAGTTCGTTAGCTTCGAGGATGAAACAGCCCTATATGAGACAGTACTCTTTCCCACAAGCTTTCAGCGATATCATCATTTACTCTATGAAGAGCGTCCCCTTCTCATAAAAGGCAGGGTAGAATGCGACCACGGCGCTGTCGTCTTGAATGTGTTCGAGATAGCGAAGATTGGGTGAATTAGAAAGATGGGCGATAGATTTCTCTATTCATTCGACCCTAATAATCTCTGGGGAAACCTTGACACCATCTATCTCGCAACCTAGACTGAAAATGAGAAGTCTAGAAATGTGCAATCCGGAAAGGCGCACTTTGGAAATACGCAATTTTCGAAGGCGCAATGTAGAAACACCGATAGAGAAACATAGCCAAATGAAATGCAGAACGCTGAAATAGAAGCGCTAAGGAGCCAATTAGCGCCTCGATTTTACGGAGGGGGTTTCCATGAAAAGGACAACATGGGCTTTTGTGCTCAGTTTAGCGTTATGTATAGCGCTTCTATTCGGTTCCTGTGTTACCTATAAGCCGGTAACTGTCGAAATCGAGAGAATACCAATGGAGCAGGCGAGGGTAGAACTCATTCAGCCTTTGCTCGAATGCTTACGCGATTTTGGCAACAATATGGCTCGAATCATGCTGACCGACTATGAGTTTATAGAATTGCAAGAGACAGGCGCTGGGGACTACCTCTACAGATTCGACACAATGAACCCAAAGCTCCCCAAGTATGCATACATAGTCTTTCGCTTAGATCCAGACGCAACCATCACCACCAATTATGGGACCAAGAACAACATTCAGCTCGACAATGGCTCTGTGGGTCTCATTCCTGCCGACGAACCAGCAGAAATCCTCGAATACGCATTTAGATTGAGATTTACCACCACAGGCTTCATGGAAGGATTCAATCCCCACATTATAGGCCCAAGAGGCAGCTATCCGGATTCGCTTTTGTTCTGGTTCTCCGATCCTTTGACCAAAAACGAAAAGACTCGTAGGCTGGCCTCGCTTCTGCTTTCCGCTTTCCCGGAGTTAGAGTACAAGACGAAGTGATGATTCGACAGGCTTAAGAATTCCAGCAGCGCGCAACAAAGAAGCAATGAAAATAGGCAATGAAAACGATATTAAAGCAACCGCCAAGTCTGCGTCATGATGTTTCATCGCAGATAAAAATGCAGAATTGACGGCCCTGCCCCAGTTCGTGATTTTTGCTCCAATTACATTGATCCTAATGGGTTCGTGCTGGTGAAAGATCGTGATCTTGGACATTCTTTTGGCCAAAGCTATATCTATGCAAAGAAAACTCCTGATATCAAGCGGGAAAGAGCTTTCTCTCAACAATCTCACATATAATATGTCCAATTAGAATATGTGCTTCTTGAATTCTCGCAGCATCTTGAGAAGGAATATTTATTAGATAATCACATAAGCTTACCATCTTTCCTCCAGTTTTCCCCGTAAAACCTACCGATATCATGCCTACTTCTTTTGCGGCATAAATTGCCTTTATGATGTTCGATGAATTGCCTGAAGTAGAAATTCCAATAAGAATATCGCTTGGTCTTCCCTTTGCTTTGACAAGCCTTGCATATACTTCATCAAAAGAATAATCATTGGCAACAGCCGTAAGATAGGAAGTGTTGACATGCAGAGCTTCCGCAAAAAGGGGTGGTCTGTCGATATAAAATCTCCCAGACAATTCGGCTGCAAGATGCTGAGCATCGGCAGCACTTCCCCCATTTCCGCATAACAAGATTTTCTTGTCGTTTTTGAAGACATTTATGATTTCTTTGGTACAATTTTTCCGTTCGTATCTTTGACATTGATCTTTTTTATACAATCCCAACCCTGGCCTGGCTAGCCTTGATGATCGTGGCCTACAAGGATGAGATCGAGGCCTGGTACCATCTCCACAACGAGTTGTGATGCATTTTCATTGTTTGTAGTATCGCGCGCCAAATTACCATAGGAATAATCGATACCAGCATGGAAAGGGCCGGTGGGTAGGCCAAGATTCTCTTTATTGCACCTATCGTTTGCAGCTTTGAAATGCACGCCTTTAGATGGGATTTTCACATGGTTTTGATTTGCAGTGATCCTATAGCGGATCTCCTTTTTCAGCTTTACTCAATGACCATTGTGATTTACACTTATAATGACTTTTCTTAAAAATGTTGTAAATTCTCGCTCATTTTCATCAGATCAAAAAGAAGATTAGTGGCCTGTTCTCTGAGGGGGAGGTATATGTTTATTAAGATAGGGCGTTTGATCGCAGTCCTATGCATATGGGGTTTTGCGCTCTCCGCGCTGCCTGCGCAAAATATATTGGATCCCTCGTGGAGTGGTGTAGCAGATGAAATTCGCCCAAAAATCCAACAGAGGATGAGCGAATCTGATATAAAAGGGCTCATGATCGTGCTTGTGGATGAAGAGAAAACTGTGTGGAGCGAAGGTTTTGGGGTTTCCGATATCGGCACAAACAAGAACGTGGACGCGGATACGATGTTCGAAATTGGTTCTGTCTCCAAGACTTTTAGCGGTCTTATGGTCATGCAACTCTATGAACAAGGCAAACTCGACATTGATAAGCCGCTGGTCACCTATATTCCGGAATTCAAGCTCATGCCGCCTGTGGGCAATTTTCCTCGCGTCGATAGGCCGATAACGGTGCGAGACGTACTCACGCACCACTCAGGAATTCCTGGTGATTTAATGAATGGCGCTTTCGGTACCAAATACGATAAGAGCTTCCTCGACACTTTGCTCGCATGGCTTGCAAATGACTCGGCGACCTATCCGCCAGGGTATCGATGGGCATATTCGAACACCGCCGTGGCACTCCTGGAGCGCGTTATAGAAAACGCCTCTGGCAGGCCGTTCGCGGAATACTCGCAGGATTTTCTTGATTCCTTGGGGATGGCTCCTGCATCCTATTTCAGAGATAATCCCGACCTTCTAAATCGACTTTCAAGAGCCTATATTGGAGACGTTGATATTGGGATGTTGCAGCTCAATGTTCCTTCCTCTGGCTCTATAGCAGCAAGTGCAAACCAAATGGGGCACTACCTTCGAATGCTGCTAAACGAAGGGACGCTGGACGGCAGAGTTATTGTTCAACCAGAGACCTTTAGGGCGATGATACAAGTCCAAAATGCCGATAATGCACTCGATTTGACGCGTAAAATGGGGCTTTCTTTCGTGCTCGATGATGCTGAGCTTGAATGGGCTGGTCCGCTGCTATGGCACAATGGGGAAACGACAGCATTCACATCGCACATGGAAGCGTTGAGGAACCACGACATTGCTGTTTTCGTTAGTGTCAATACAAAGGACGAAAATAATGTTGCTGGAGACATCGCACATGCGGCGTTAGAGAGCGCGCTCGCCATAAAGCGTGGGCTCGCTCGGCCTGCGCAGCGCGTCTCAGACGTTTCACTCAAGTCAATTTCGCTTCCACAGGCGTTTCTGGAAAATTTCTCTGGCAGTTACGCGGGAGACGATTTAGGTCAGGTTCAGATTTTGCGACCATCGAACGGGGGCCTTTCTTGGGACCAGCTCGAAATTGGATCAGCAGGCCAAATTGAGCGGAATAATCAAGGCACACTAACACTCTGGTCGGATGGGTTCTTTCGAACATCGGCAAGTGCAGACATGGCTTTTGAGTTTAGAGAAATCGGCGGCAGATTCTTAATGATAGGTCATACGGGAGGCACTCAGAAGATATTTGGCGATCGTTTTGCGGCGCATCCTCTCTCCGAAGCGTGGAGAGCCCGTATCGGAGAATGGGTTTCTGTTGACAAACCCCTTATCGAAGCAGGCCAGCGCTTTGGCGCAGTACCCGAGGTGCAACTCACGATTGTGGACGGCGTCCTGGTGATGGAACGTTCAGGGCAGCTTCTGGTTGTTGAGCCTGTAAGCGATGAGGTCGGTTATATACGTGGATTGGGGCGGATTGGGGGGAGCGCACTTCGCTTTCAAAACCGCGATGGTGACCAGGAACTACGTTTCATGATGGATGTGTTTCGTTTTGGTGCTAAATAAAATAGATGTGGTGAGTAGATGCTTGTGATAAAGCTTCGTAAAAGAGGATAAAAAGCTAAGAAGCGACACGGTGAGTTTATGAATAAGCTCAGCGAGGAGAAGAACATGATGTTTGAAAGAACAGTCTCTGGATATCGTACGCAGCTGAGGATTTTGGTTGTCCTTATGCTATTCGCGCTAGTCGTGGCATCTGCGTTTGGTGTTTCGTTCAGTAATCTACAAATCGAAGCCATCGCGCAGGAGGGATCTGCGGCGGTTCAATCGATAATGGAAAAAAAACATGCAACTGCTGTTACCGTGATACTTGCAGATGCGAACGGCATTATCTGGCAAGGGGCATACGGAGAAATGGAACACGGTAAAGGTATTCCGCCGACAAAAGACACGCTTTTCGGAATCTGCTCAGTCTCAAAGACCTTTACGGCTGTGGCTGTGATGAAACTTGTGGATCGTGGAATGGTGTCTTTGGACGAGCCTGTAGTGACCTACATTCCAGATTTCAAAATGGAGGATCCTCGTTACCGCGATATCACCGTCCGCATGTTGCTCAATCATAGCTCAGGCCTCCCTGGGCAATCGATTCTCGGGGGAATGACGCTCTCCAAACCCTATCCCGATTATGCTGAAGGCGTGATTCGCGCCCAATGGTCGCAGCACCTCAAATTTGAACCGGGGACCAATGCTGTCTACACAAATGATGGTTTTTCGATTCTTGAAGTGCTCGTCAAGCGCGTAAGCGGGCTGAGATTTGTCGATTTTGTGCAACGCGAAATTTTTGATGTCCTCGGTATGAATTCATCGCGCTTTCTTGTTTCGCAGCTTCCAGAGAATTCTTACGCAGTTCCGAATCCGGCGGATGATTTTTCTACTGATGCGTATCTCAATATGTATGGCACCGGAGGTATTTTCTCTTCTGCCGCTGACATGGCCAAATTTGCCACATCTTTTTTAACCCCGGGACGCCTGCTTTCCGCAGAATCTATCAAGGAAATGGGAGAGGATCAGACAAAGAATCTGTTTTATCCTATTGGGCGGGATGACGGATTTCGCTATGGCCTTGGGTGGGACTCGTACAGCCAGCCAGGCATGGCTGCGGTAGGCATCGATGCATGGCAGAAAGGCGGAGACTTGGGTTTTTATGGGGCAACGCTTGTGGTGCTTCCTAAGGAAGGCCTTACTGCCACGGTCCTTGGCGCGAGCAATTTCTCGTCTTCAGATGCAGGAGCTATTGCGGAAAGAGTGCTTCTTAAGGCTCTTGTAGAAGAAGGAAGGCTCAAAGCAATGCCCAAGCCATCGCCTTTGAGCGCCGCAAGGGCAGCACTGCCTGATTTTAGAGAGCGCGCGATGATCGCGGGATACTACGCTGGAATGCCCTATTCGCTTACCCGCGCGGTGTTCGACGATGAAGGACGCTTGACCATCGAAGCAAAGCAAGGCGAATCGTGGGTCCCTTCGTTCGCAATGCTTGAAAAGCGCGTAGATGGGTGGTATTCAAATGATGATTCGCCAGTGTCTGTAAAATTCGTGCCTTACGAAGGCAAGGTATTCTATGTAATCCGCTTCCCATCAGGATACGAGCATTATGTGACCTCCGCGCCACTTGCCCAAAAGTTGGATTCCGGTCCAGTTCTGCCAGAAGCCTGGAAAAATCGATGCGACTCAGAGTGGCTTCTGGCTAGCGATATTGTTGATGCCGAAGATGCCAGTGTTGCGGCAAGCCCCACCATCTCGCCACAAGAATTGCCAGAGGTTCCTGGATACTTGATCGCCGTCGCTCTGGATGGGCCACAAATTCTAAAGCCAATTGATGCAAATACGGCGGCAATGTGGCTTTCCATACCAGTGGCCTTCAGCCGCGACCTCAAGGACCTTCGCGCTGAGACGATTCAGGGTGCCTCATATTTGAGATTTGGGGCCGAACTCTATCGGGATTCGCGAACAGTTCCCATAATTGAAGCTGGAACTGCGAATATCCCGCTTGTGCAGGACAAGTACGGAGCTCAAGTTGGTCAGTGGTTACGCCTACCATTATCGGGGACAGCAACAATTTCTGGCGCGGCGCTTTGGAGGCTCTTTGACCAGAATTTTCACAGTATCACGTCGAGCCGCAGCGATTCAGACGGAGAAGTGACCTGGTCGGGCACGCCCGCAGACGCCGAAGCAAAAGGCACCGAAGCAAAAGCGGAAGACGTAGCCGAGAATTCTGGCGAGACTGGGGCATGGTTGGTGGTGTATGCCTCGTCTGATTCAGGCGCAACAGTCAGCCTGAGACAAAAGGCCAGCACGGAAAATGTCTCTTTAGGCAAGGCGCCTCAGAAACTATCGGGCCTTGTACCAGCGGCCACCTTTGGCGAAGGAAGCAGCTATCGCAGCGAGACCGGCGGTTACACGGTGCTCAGCCTAAAGGGAAGCTGGCACGAGATGGGCAGGCAATACGGCGCCCTCGCGGCAGTAGAGCTCAAAGCGTTTTACACCGCAATCGAAAAGGACCTTGCGGCGCGTGGACTTGGCCAAGAGCATCGAGACGCAATCGAGGCGACATACCAAACCTATACCCCCGAAATGAAACAGCTCATGGAGGGTATGGCAGAAACCTCGGGCTTGTCATTGGCGGAGCACAAATTGCTCGATGCATCATTCTATTTGCTACCCGATTTTGTCATTGAAGCGGCACAAGCCCGCGCGGCCTGTTCGGGCATTGCGGTTTCCAGTCCCAGAACCGCCGATGGCAAACTCTACTTTGCCCGCAACTGGGACATGACTCAGGATGCAATGCGGCCTTATCTCCGTTACATGGCACTCGTTGCCTTTAATCCGACGAAGTCAGAAGTACATACAGGATCGGGGAGCGGCGCATCTGGTCCTTCGCTCGCGTTTGCGAACGTAAGGCCGATAGGCCAAGTGTATGTGGAAACGGGTATCAACGAGCGCGGTATTTTTGTCGAACTCAACAACGGTTCGGCTTCTGACCCGAACACAAACCCCGAAGCGCGCTTCTCAGTGGCATCGCTTTTTGAATTCTTAAGGACGAGCGAAACCTTCGACCAGATGGTGCAAAATATCGTGAACACGCCGATGGATGCCTCGTATATCATCCAAGTGGCAAGTGCGGAGCGCGCAGTTTCGGTGGAAAAGCCCACTTTTGACGCTCGAGTGATCGAGCAGCATGATGGCGCGCTCTATGCGCTCAATAATTTTGCTCGACCAACCTACGAACCATGGAAGGGAAAGATCGTCGAGCTGCCGGACAATGCTTTCGACGACAGGCAAGTTTGCCTTGATAGAATGTTCGCATCGCAAGAATGGCAAAAGGGGGTAGATCTCGCTATGGTCAAAGCGATGATGGACAAAACCATTCAGCAAGGCGGACCAGCGGTGGAAGGTGATCTCTTTGGAACAGTGCTGCAAGTCATTGTAATACCTGAAGACATGAGACTGCTTTTCCGTGGCTATGGCTATTCGGACTGGGCAGACATCGATTTACTTGAAATCTTTGGATGATAATTTGAAAAGCAATATAGCAAAGCGATGAATGCCGAGAGGCGATCTTGCGCTCGAACGCTTGCATGCGCTCGGGCGCGATCCCTTCGCCAGCTTCATTTTGATTCGCTCTTGCTTAGGGCTAAGCCTTCCATCGTCCTATACATCTCAAGGGGATTTATTCCCTCAAGCCCAAGTACTCTCCGTAGGCTCGTTGTTTATGTTTGCCTTCTGAAGGCTTCAAGATGATTTTTTGAAGCATCTCTCAATCTAACAAACACTGCAACAATGTCAGCATAGCGCGGATCGGCAAGAATGGGCTGAGCAAGAAATCTCTCATACATCGCAATGTTATCTATCTCAGCACGAATTCCAGTTTCCGCAGCCTCTTTCAGCGTCGTGGGAACGTAAATGTAACTGCTGGCGTTGTTCTCCGGGACTTTTAGGGAATAGGAAGTGAAAAGCAGCTTGAGCCATGCGATATGTTGTCCCTCTGCTTCTTTAATATTTGAGTACGGAGCCATATAACCAAATTTTTCCATGATAGCTTCATATTCTGCTTCAGCCACGTATTCATCTTGAATAGCATAGGAAAGCATGGATTCTATAGTAAGCTGCGTGTCCGCTTTTGCGGCTGAATTGCCGTACAGCGGTAGAGGGTTCTGTGCAAAACAAGCGAAAGTACTAAGAAGTCCAATAGCAATTAATGAAAGCAGTTGCTTATTCATCTTTGATCTCCTTGTGGTTTGTCTACTTTATAGTCGCCTAAAGTGCGATTGTGGTTGCAAAAAACCGCTGCGGATAGTGCAAGATTTAGTTCGCAATTTGGAGCAGATAGGTGATGCTACATATGGCCAGATTAAAGGGCTTAGAACATCAGCGTATGGATGCTTTGGCCGGGTCATGGTTTTGTATTCTATAAAGCTCATGATTCTTGTCATTATGGATATTATAAAGCTGAAGAATGTTGAGGGAAAGTGAATCAGGCTTAAGAGCGCGACTATATATTTTGCCTTGTTCAATGCTATTGCGCGATCGCGATCTATCTACCTCTTTTTTTTACTGACTTCGCATTCTGAGAAAGTCGCTCAAAAGCCAATATTGCCGCGCTGTCTTTGACGTGCGATGTCCAATAGAATCTCATCTGTGTACTTTGCGGTTTCAGGGTGAAAGGCATTAATCGCGCCATTGCGGTCGGGCTCGGTAACAATGATAACTCTTTCGTTTGCTGCTAATCCCTTGAGTATTCCACGAGCGGACTCATCTGGAGTTATTGCGGATTCGGGAGGGCCTCCGACTTTATCATATATGGGCGTTGCAACGGTACCAGGAATGACAGTAGAAAAACGAATGTTCTCATCCCAAAACTCATAGCGCAGCGAACCGGTAAGCCCTACCAAGGCGGATTTGGTGGCCGTGTACATGCTCTGATAGGCCATCGGTGAAAAAGCCGCTCCTGAGGCGGTATTTGCTATATGTCCGCCCCCTTGTGCGCGCATGATGGGCAATACCGCTCGGATACCATATAAAGCACCAAAAAAATTGATATCAAAGGCAAACTTCCAATCGGCATCTGTTGTCTCGTCGAAAGCCTTGAACAACGCAAGACCGGCATTATTAAAAAGGAAGTGAATTTGACCGCTTCCAAATTTCGCCGCCTTTTGAATCATCTCATAGACCTTTTCCTGCTTGGTAACATCGGTTTGAATTCCCAGGACTTTCCCAGGGTATTCGTTCTCAAGCCTCGCGCTTTCTTCTTTCAATTTATCAGCATTTATATCTGCTAGAACGACAGCCTTTGCGCCAAATGATAGGAGCAATTCGCACAGTGCCAAACCTATTCCAGAAGCTCCACCGGTTACTACGGCAACCTTGTTCTCATAATATTCTTTCATTCCAAAATCCTCCTTTTTAAATTATGCAGATTCCAGAGATGGATATCTGCTTTAGATATCGGCTGCTCAAATTGGCATGGAAATACGCATCTACTTAAGAACACGTCCTCGCGCTTCGGTGAGAATCTCCCGTCCTTGCATCAATATGGCAGGCTTCATTTCGATAATTGGCAGTTCTGCAAGAGCATTTATTATGTAGAATTGCATGGGGTTTTGGTCCCAAGTTGATTCGGTCCATTTGACTTTCCCACTACCCAAGCAGGCTGCTTTCGGTTCGTTGTGCATTGGAAAAAGAATAGGCTGACTCAAATCTGCCCCAGGCTCGCCTACTTTCGGAATGTAGCGCCATCCAAATGTATTTATGTCAGTATTCATGGCATTTACCTGCTCCATATCCAATGGTTTAAGCTGGGTCATCTCAAGTTCCAAAAAGGTGCTACCTTCGAAACTCAGGCGAGTACGGTATGCATCCGCAAGGATGTGCAGGTCTTCAATGTCAGCGTAGATCTTCGGGATACCCATCATGTTTCCTGTTAGAATAGGCGTGGTTTTGTTTTCCCAAACCACAAGGGAAAACGATCCTTCCAATCGATCGTGCTGGACAAAATACTCACAAGATATAGAAGAACAGCCCCATTCGCAGCAAGAATCACGCCGATGATCATTCCCGGTACCAAGCCAGGGATGAGCATCGATGTACCGAATAGGATTTGAAGGAGATTCAGGCTTAGCTGTGTTATGAAGAGTCTTCTTAATATCGGCGGACTGGGATCGCGTGATACGGCCTCTTGTCTATGACCTTGGACTAAGATTTTAGTCAGAGCAATAATTCCGCCTAAGATGTTTAGCAAACCAATGAGAATTGTCAGCAGCGATACAAGGATCCCGGGAATTATGCTTGAGATGGCCCCTAACACTACGGCCAAAATCCCAAGTCCAATCATGAGCCATGTACGAGGAAACGGACCAATCGGCGTATTCCCGAATGCAAGCATCTGAATAGCAAAGATTACCATTAGGATTCCCAATTGTGCACTGCTTGAAAAAGGAAGCATGCCCAAATTCACTGGGATCAGCACCAAACCGATGATTATCATGAAAACACTCGTGAATATAATCATCGTCTGCTCGATGGAAAGCTTGATGTCGCCAATAGGAAGTCTCGCTGCCTCTGGGTATGTCCGATCAATCTCTCCGAGCACGATGGCAAGATAGAATACTGCTGCGCCAAAAAATAGAATCACCACAGCTGTCATTGGCGTCGTCAATAGATCCTGCTTCCAAATAAGCAGCGCGATGGCTATGGATAAAATATAGACCGCGCTGCATGCAAGCATCAGATGTCGAAAAATTCCACCATATTTCACCCAACTCCTAAATTTGTCTTTAGCCAACAACATCCCCAAAAAGAGAAGCAAGCCGCCCGGACCAAGACAGAAAAACAACAGCACACGGGGAAAGCGAATCGAAATAGGAATAAGACAGGTTACCATACCAATTACCGCAACCAACAATCCTAAGACTAATAGGAGCTTTGACCTGGGTATGTCACCAAATGGGGTTCTTCCAAGGGTTATCGTGTTTAAGGCGAATATGATTAGAAGCAATCCATATAAACCGTTTTCATAGTAGGGAAGAATTCCGTTATAGATCAAGAAGAGCATAACCCCAGTAACTAGTAAGACTACCGCAGCGATAATCAGCATAACGACTTCGAAAGGGAGCTTTGCCTCTCTGGAAATCATACGCACCGTCCTTCTTACCAGGTCTTGTATATATTAGCTCGAATGCTGTTGCCTTTCTTCTAATTCATCAAAACTCGGTTGATTAGTGACGTGTAACAGCACGTGTCCTTTCGGAGACATGCACCGTTGCAGAGGCGCCATCTGGCTGAGCGATTTGTTGATTTGGTCTCAAACCTATGTTCATTCGCCAACTATAAATCTGGGATTATCAATTGTAAAGCTATCTTGCATTGACTAATCAAAGATCTGTCCAAAAAGGAAGCATTAACTCATAACAGATTCTAAGCCTTACAAAGAAAGCCGTACGTTCGGTCTTGCTAAGAGATTGATATTCGCTGTTTCTTCTATTAATTTTGTCGCCTTGATAATTAGCCCGCTCATCAAAATCCACATAGAAGAATGGAGCGCCTCATAGCTTTTGTATTATATGAGATGCCTACTAATGAATGCCATTTAGCGTCATTTAAGCCTGAATTCAGCGCCGACAACTGCGGTGACATCTTTTAGACGGCTTGAAGTATCGTTAATCCCATAGTCATCCACCATGGTCGAGTAGCGTGGTGTGATCTGGAAAACGCCCATGCGCGCGCTTTTGATTGCTCCAATCTTGGCGCCTGATGAAGAAGCAATGGCTTCAGCTCGCTTTTTTGCGTCCTCTGTGGCGCGCTCCAGCAGATTAGTCCGTAAATCAGCTAGCTTGGTATACATATATTCGAGAGAGACAGAGTCTAGCGCAACGCCCTGGGCGATAAGGTCGCCGGCACTGCGCGATACGCGCTCCAATCTGTCTATATCTGTCGATGTCACTTTGTAACTGCGGTTGGCAAAGAAGGTAACATGCTGTATGCGACGGCCTTGCTGATCTTCGTCAAAATAGATATTGCTGCCAGCGTTTATGGCACTGGCGACAATTTCTTCGGCTGGTATGCCTTGTGTGGCCAAAAATGCATCGATCTTGGGGATGGCTGTCTTTAAATCTGCATATACAGCCTGAAGGCTATTCCCGCGGATGTTGACGGAAAAGTTCCAAACGGAAATGTCCGATTCGACTGGCTCTTTTGCGCTTCCTGTTACGCTGATTGTGTCTTGTGCAGCGCGAACCTTCGTAAAACCATTGACTACAATGACAGCCATTACAACTAAAGCGACTGCCATAATAGCTGCAGCCCAAATTACTTGATGGAATCTTCTCTCCATAATCTTCTACCCCCACTTAGAGCAAAACCTAGCAGTAATCCCAGGTGTTATTCTATTATTGGCTTTAGCACACAACTCCTGGGTGATTTCATCTCTTTGCTCCAGTATATAAGGCCACGTCAATTTTATCCCTATTCTCTTGGATCATTCAATCAGGCGGACTGAAAGATCTCGATATCTAATGATGCGATGATTTCTCCTTGATATTTGATGGCTTTCCCAGCAGTTGCTTAATCTTGCTCTCATCACAAATGTCCATGGGCAAATTTCATCGACTATTATAAGAACGGTCGTTTCCCTATCGTGGAAATGCTCCGCAGTATTCTCTCTTTATCCCTACTTTATGTATTTCTTATTTGATGCCAGATTGAGCAAAGCTCTCAATAAATTGTCTCTGAAAGAAAAGAAAAAGAACAAGCAAAGGCGCTATGACAATCAGGGTTGCCGCACAGACATCGCTCCATTGTGCACCTGTTTCAAAGGACATGGCAAAAATCGCCAATCCAACTGTCAATGGCCGCTTATTTACCGAATTTATCATGACCAATGGCCATAGGAAATTGTTCCATTGGTATGATGCTGAAATGAGACCGAATGCAATATATACTGGTTTGAGCAAAGGGACATAAATCTGTAAGAGCATTCGAGGGAGCCTGCATCCATCCATTTTTGCTGCTTCTTCTAATTCATAAGGAATAGTTTTTATCGTCTGTCTCATCAAGAAAGTGCCCATTCCAGATGCGAAAAAAGGAAGAATTACGCCCAGTTTAGTATCGATTAGACCAATTTGCCCCATAAAACTATAGTTTGGCATTATGAGAACATCAGGCGTAATCATCAATTGCATAAGGAACAGCATAAACAATAGATTTTTGCCCCAGAAATCAAGTCTTGCGAATGCATACCCAGCCATAGTAATAAGAACGAATTGCACTAAAAGAGTAGCGACAACCATGATTATTGTGTTTAAATAATACTGTCCGAAAGGAGCAGCAAGAAGGACCCTTTTTAAATTTGCCAGTGTTGGCCAACTTAAGGAAAAGAGATCGATTGCCATATCAGGATGTATGAATGCTGTTCTAAGCATCCATATCAATGGGATTAGGTATATAATAGCCAGGACATACATGAGCCCATAGACAATGGTCTTGGATATATCTAGTTTATAAGGATGATTCATATCCTGCGACTTTATCATAAAGCCTCCATAATAGATGACTCCATAGCTTTAGCCATAGAATGTTCTTTTATCCTGGGAAAAAAACCAGATTGCCGTTATCAACAGAAGCATAGCAATGAGTACTACCGTCATCGTATCCGCTTTCCCTGTATCCCAAAAGTCGAATCCCACCTGATAAATGTAGAATAGCAACATATTTGTGGCATTGCCGGGTCCACCCTTTGTCATAATATATAGATGATCAACCACCTTATATGCATTTGTCAGGCTTATTATTGCTACATAAATGGTAGTCGGTTTGAGCAATGGCCAGGTAATTTTGTGGAATATAGTAATTGGTTTTGCCCCATCGAGCTCTGCCGCTTCATATAATTCTCTCGAAATTCCTTGAAGGCCTGATAGATAGAAAACCATAACATAACCAGCTTGCTTCCATATGAGCATAATAATGATTGCCCATAATGCGGTATCTGGATTTCCAAGAATGCGCAAACTGGGATCGAGATATCCAATAATGCCATAAATAGGTGTATAAATAAAAAGCCAAATATTGGCTACAGCAACCATGGGTAGAATTGTAGGGTAGAAATAAGCTACCCGTATCAATGATTTCCCAACTCTCACCTTATTTGCAAAGATAGCCATGACTACAGCCAATGCTATACTTGTAGGAATTGTGAATAAAGCAATTAAAATATTATTCATGAATGCTTGCTTGAATACATCATCTTTTAGCAAATCAGTATAGTTCTTGAGGCCGATGAATTCTGGGGTTGATACAGAAAGATCAATCCTGAAAAAGCTCAAATATAGACTTTTTGCTATAGGGTAGAGAGTAAAAAGCGTAAGAAAAATAAAACCAGGCAGGATCAAGCCCCAGGCAAGAAGGCTCGTCTTTAATTTTTTTTTCTTATTGCTATCCATTTCCTCAATCCAACTTTGGTATCTCTTTATTGCCGGTGGCCTATCTGATATATGGACAATATCGTTTTTCATAGGCTTATCCTTTTACAAGTTAGCGCAATACAATCTGCAACAAGAAATCAAACCTAATAAAAGCAGAGCTTCCAACATAATAGTAATAGTCAATGGTGGAAGCTCTTTTTTTAAAGCATGTTATTGGTATCCTATTTTTGCTTGCGGTATTGCTTGAGTATCTGGTCTGCTTGTGCTTGAGCCTCATTTAGAGCTGTGACAGGATCCTTTTGACCAGTCATTATCAATTCGATTGCATCATCAAGGATTTTTTGAACTCTTGCTTGATCATAAACCGAAAATTCTGCATAACCATATTTAAGCTGATCTCTAGCAACAAGCGCTTCAGGAAATTTCGCAGCATAGTCTTTCATTATCTGTGTTTCATAGGCCTCGGGTCTTGTTGCCACATATCCCGTGTCGATACTCCATTGGGCTACTCTATTAGGATCACTTGTCATCCATTTAATAAATTTAAAAGCTGCCTCAGTCTGTTCTCTAGGTACTCCCTTGAATAAGTAGAAATTACCTCCTCCTGTTGGGGATCCTCTAGATAAATCTGCAGGAAGCATGGCTACTCCGAAGTCAAACTTTGCATTCTTGCGGATATTGGTAAGATTGCCTGTTGTATGATAGATCATTGCAGCTCTCTGTTCTAGGAAGTCTGTTGGAGTAGTCGCCCAGGCTGTTGTACCGCGTGGCTGGTATCCTTTATCTGATAGACTCTTCCAGAAAGTGATGCCTTTGATAGTCCGCGGATCATTGAAATAGACTTCATCACCTTCTTCATTCATTAGATTAAATCCGTTCTGTTGCGTGCAGAATGTCTGTAACATCCAATATGCATAGCCAGCTTTATCTGAAGGTATTTCAATGCCATATCGAGTTGTTATTCCATTCTCAACCTTTGTCAATTTTTTCGCATATTCCTCAAGTTCTGCCCAAGTTGAAGGCGGCTTATTTGGATCAAGGCCTGCTTCTCTGAATGCATCTTTGTTGTAATACAAGATGATAGTACTTCTTTGCCATGGAATCCCATACGTTTTACCACCAGTCCGGGAATTCTTCATAAAACCATCATAGAATCCCGATAGCCATTCTCTGTCATCTTTTGTGGTGCATAGGCTTTCGTAATCGAGTATTGCATCCATTGACAAAAGTGAGAACAAGTCTATGGAAAACATTAGAGCTACAGCCGGGGGCTTACGAGCTTTTATGGCCGCCTGTACTTTAGTCCTCGTGTCTGCATAACTCCCAGAATAGACAGGGTTAACCTTAATGTTAGGGTTTTCTTTGCTGAATTGGTTGCACAATGCACTGATGAGCTTATCGGGTCCGCCTCCAACAGCAACGGGAAAATACAAATCTAGGTTGATAGTCTTTTCAGCAGCGTATATCAGTGCCCCGTTCTTGATAACTGGAACAATAAAAGAGAGCGCTAATACTAAGAATAGGCTAGCTTTTTTCATTTGGTGCCTCCTTTAGCAATATCAGTCGAAAACTGACGGAATAAAATATATCTAATCGGATCAACCGATAGATTATACAAACATAACTTGAGCCCGGTTTCAGATATAGCAGATCTTTAGGCCGCTTTATTATCATTTTGTAATCCAGACTTTAAAGATACCCTGGTCTCAAAAATAATAATTTCATTAATTCCTAGCATGTTTATTCTTTGCGGTCAAGCGATATATTACGATGTTTGGATTTCAGGTGAGCAGTAACATAAAATATCCAGCTAAAAGGGGAAGAATCAAGAGAGAAAAAAAGTCACATGGAAGTCGTGCCATTTTTGGTTTTGCAAAAAATCAAAATATAGACGGAGATTCCATGGGACGCACACTGCTTACTCTTTGTACGAATAGAATACAATGCGGAGCATTCGCAGCTGGATGCAGAAGCCAAGATGGGGTACAAGG
>ENA-UPXM01001710-UPXM01001710.1-activated-sludge-metagenome-genome-assembly--contig:-NODE-1710-length-27173-cov-4.734014_pt1 | contig 27173 bp, 25 predicted proteins | sample MGYA00238178_ERZ772708 | MGnify/ENA primary metagenome ERZ772708 (study PRJEB29002, sample SAMN05720212) | activated sludge metagenome | isolation source: anaerobic digester from wastewater... | reverse complement strand
GCCGGTGTCGTACGGGACGGGGTTCTCCGTGACGACGGCAAGACGCCTTCGGGCGATGGCGGTAATGCTGATGGTAGTGGATCATCGTTTGATGACGGTGAGGAAAGTGCAGAGGACTCGGATAAGGTATAATGAAGAATACATATTTATTTCATATACAAAAAGCTAAAAAGAAAGGATTAATACAATGAACAAGCAGAAAAGAATAAATTATAGATATAATATCGTAATATATATATTTATGATTATATGCTATTTGTTTATCTATCTATTCAGTCCTGTGGATAATGCAAGAGTTCCGTGGGACAAAGTATTTGATTTGTATCCGGTCAGCTCAATGATTTTCGCAATATCCATGCCTTTAATCTTAACTTTGGTTGGTGCCAAGATAATGAAATATTTTTGGGACCGCTTCGTGTCGGACCTGTTCAATTTGAGATCAATCGATTTTCAGGAGGCATGGTCTATCGTGTTAATATTATGTGTATTCGTCTGATATCTTCATTCATGTTCGGAAGCTGTAGGATCAAAGATACTCAACAGATACGCATATGCCGGAAAACACAACTGCAAATGCTGACCATGCAAGAATCGTCAATACAGGGGTTATCACGCCGACGGTCGCAGGCAGTGTCTCACAGTACTGCACCGTCACCCCCGACGCCGCACTGACGACGTTCACGGTTACCAAGACCGTGACGGCCGTCGCCGGCACTACGATCCGGCTCGGGTTTATCAACGGCGCCAACGTGGACGGACACGAGGTCATCGGCCTTGACAATGTCCAGCTGATCCTGCCGCCGCCTACCGTAACCCTGGTCGCTCCGGCCTGCGGCTCGACAAACGGCGGAAATAGCGTGACGATCACCGGGACGAATTTTTCGGAGGTCACGGGAGTGACGTTTGGAGGCGTTGCGGCCACGGATGTCATGGTGGTGAGCGGGTCGAGCATCACCGCGACGGTGCCCCCCGGCGGTCAAGGCCCGGTCAGCGTCGTGGTGACCGCCGCGAGCGGAAGCAACGAAGCGAATGATCTGTATGCGTACGAAGCACCGATTCTCCCGATTGCCACGATGAACACGTGGGGAATGATCCTGTTCATGGTTCTTCTGGGAATTGCCTCGGTTCACTACCTGAGAAGACGGAGGTCGGTAATCTGAAGACGACAGGGAGCAGGACACATGGTGTCCTGCTCCCTGTTTTTATCATGTTCCGATCGGGAATCGTCGCGGATATCCATCCCGGAAAACGATACAATCCTCAATGCTGTTTCACTGTCCTGAATCACTGCAGTAACAATACGCCGCAAAGCCGCCGGCGGCGCCCTTTTCGGCTTCCCGGCATCCGTATTTTTCATGAACCCCGCGTTTCGCAGTCTGCTGCAGGTCCCTTTATCGAGGGCCCGGGAGCGATCTTTTCTCTTGCCTCAATCGGGAGAATGAAGCAGAATCGATATGTTTTCGAGTCGTCCGGATCCTTCCGGCAGGAGAACTTCCATGAAAGAACGGTTCGCCGCGTTTCTGGCCCTCGCCCTGTGCTGCCTTTTCCCCGTCCAGGGAGTTTCCGCCGGGCGGGAAATCGTTTACGGATTCGACGGGGATTACCCGCCCCATACCTTCATCCGGGACGGAAAACCGGAGGGGTTCGACATCGACGTTCTCAGGGCCATCCTGGAAAACCGGGATGCCACCGTCATCTACAAACCCCTTCAGTGGGCGGAGGTTCAGGAGGATCTGAGGAGGGGAACCGTCCACATGACCTCGGGAATGGCGAAGACGAAGGAGCGGGAAGCCCTCTATCTCTTCCCTGCGCCGCCCCTCTCCGATCTTCGGATTTCCCTGTTTTCCTCCGACCGGGGCGGGGTGCGCTTTCTCTCCGGACTGGAAGGGAAACGGGTCGCCACCCAGAAGGGCTCCCTCTATCAGAAGATCCTCGAGGAAAGGGGCGTGACACCCGTCCTGTACGAGACGGAGGCAGACGCCCTCCAGGTCCTGGTCCGGGGCGACGCCGACGCGTTTGCGGGCTCGGAAGACACCGCTTTCTACAATCTGCGGGAAAAAGGGTGGACCGGCGTCTATCCGGTGAGCACGCCGCTGCGGGCCTCGACGCTCCACTACGCGGTCCGGAAGGGGGACACCGAACTCCTGGGCATTCTCAACGAGGGTCTCGAGCGGATCCGGAAAAACGGAACCCTCGACAGGCTCTACCGCCAATGGTTCGTGACGGAACTCACGGAAGAGGAAATCGGGAGGCTCAGGAAGGAGGCGGAAGCGGCCGTCCGTTTCGCCTACGCGCCTTACTCGGGAATCCAGGGTGGCGCCGCCGTTCTCGGTTTTTCGGGAAAAGCGTACCGGGGCTGCACCGTGGAGAACGCCCTTTCCTCCTGCACGACGGGAGCCGTCCAGGCGGCGGTGCTCAATGCCGCCGCATCGGGAGAGACCCGTTTCCGGGGCGTCCTGAGCCTCCTTCCCGGGGGCGGGACCGCGGTCCCGGGAGCGCAGGAACGACAAATCCTGTGCGAGTTCGGCCGGGAAACGCTCGTCGTTCTCGATGACGGACAAGGCGGCGTCCGGACGGTCATGGTGTCCGAGCTTCTCCCCTTCTCCTGCCGTGCGGAGTAGCGGAAGGTCCGATGCGCGATCCGACAGACCGGCGTTTTTTCAAAAAGGAGGAGCCATGAAATCGCGGTTCAATTTTTTCATCCCCACAAGAATCCTGTTCGGTCCGGGAAAACTGGCGGATCTGGGATCGACGCCCTTTCTTCCGGGAAAGAGGGCCCTCGTCGTCATCAGCTCGGGGGGCTCGATGAGGAAACAAGGCTACCTGGACCGGCTCGTGGCCGCCTTGGAGAAAAACGGGGTTTCCTACACCGTTTACGACAAGATACTGCCCAATCCCATTTCCCGTCACGTGGAGGAGGGGGCCCGGGTCGCCATGGAAAACCGCTGCGATTTCGTCGTCGGCCTGGGAGGGGGGAGCAGTATCGACAGCGCCAAGAGCATCGCCGTCATGGCCAGAAACCCGGGGGAATACTGGGACTATGTCATCGGGGGATCGGGAAAGGGAAAGAAACCCCTGGGCGGGGCGCTGCCCATCGTGGCGATTCCCACGACGGCGGGAACGGGAACGGAGTCGGACCTCTGGACGGTGATCACGAAGACGGAGACCCGGGAGAAAATCGGGTGGGGGGCGGACTGCACCTTCCCGGTCCTTTCCGTCGTCGACCCCGAACTGATGCTCTCCGTCCCCCCCGAACTTACCGCCTACCAGGGCATGGACGCCTTCTTCCATGCCGCCGAGGGCTATCTGGCGAGGGCGAACCAGCCGGCGAGCGACCGGTTTGCGCTGGAGGCCATCGGGCTCATCACGAAGCACCTCCCCGAGGCCGTGAAGGACGGGGGCAACCTGGAAGCCCGGACGGCCCTGGCATGGGCGAGCACGGAGGCGGGGTTCGTCGAGTCCCTGTCGTGCTGCATCTCCCATCATTCCCTGGAACACGCCATCAGCGCCTTCCATCCCGAAGTCCCCCACGGGGCTGGGCTCATCATGACCTCCATGGCCTATTTCACCTATCTCGCGGAACGAAGCCCGGCCCGGTTCGCCGACATGGCCGCCGCCATGGGGGAAAACACGGCGGCAATGAAGGAGGGGGATCGACCCTTCGCGTTCATCACGGCCCTCGGAAGACTGATCGAACGCGTCGGAATGGCCGGCCTCGGCCCTGAAACCTTCGGCATACGGAAGGACGAAGCGGCGGCGATCGTGAAGAACGCCATGGAAACCATGGGGGGGCTCTTCGCGCTGACGCCGGTGAAGTTTTCCGCCGCTGACGCGGAAACGATCTTCGAAAACTGCTTCCGGTAAGGCCCATCCCCGTACCGGAGCGGACGGCGGGTCATGGACAGTTCCCTCAGCGCAAGCGCCCTCAGGATCCTCGAGGCCCGGTACCTCGCGAAAGACGGCCGGGGAAGGGTCGTGGAGACGGCGGAGGAGATGTTTCTCCGGGTCGCCCGGCACGTGGCGGCGGCGGAAAGAACGTTTCGTCCGGACGCTTCCGCCGCTTCCTGGGAGAACCGTTTCTTCTCCCTCCTTTCCTCCCTCGATTTTCTCCCCAATTCCCCCACCCTGATGAACGCGGGCAGGGCCCTCGGCCAGCTTTCGGCGTGTTTCGTCCTGCCCGTCGAGGATTCCCTGGCGTCCATTTTCGACGCGGTCCGGAACACGGCCCTCATCCACCAGAGCGGCGGGGGAACCGGTTTTTCCTTCGGGCGGCTCCGCCCGAAGAACGACCGGGTGTCCACGACGGGCGGCGAGGCGAGCGGGCCCGTCTCTTTCATGGAGATTTTCAACCAGGCCACGGACGTGGTCCGCCAGGGGGGGACCCGGCGCGGCGCGAACATGGCCGTTCTCCCCGTGGATCACCCCGACATCGAGGAATTCGTCACCGCCAAGAGAATCCCGGGACGGTTCGCCAACTTCAACCTTTCCGTGGGAATGCCCGATTCGTTCCTCCGGGAGGTCCGGGAAAACGGGTTCCACGACCTCGTCAACCCGAGAACGGGACGGCCCACGGGCAGGGTGAAGGCGGCAGGCCTCTTCGATCTCGTCACGGACTGCGCGTGGGAAGGCGGGGAACCCGGGCTCCTCTTTCTCGACGAAATCAACCGGCACAACCCCACGCCGGACCAAGGGGCCCTGGATGCGACGAATCCCTGCGGGGAACAGCCGCTTTTGCCCTATGAATCCTGCAACCTGGGGTCCGTCAACCTGGTCCGGATGGTCCGCCGGGACGGGAAGGGGGCCGCTGTCGACTGGAAAAAACTGGAGGACACGGTCTTTTGCGCCGTCCGCTTCCTGGACGACGTGATCGAGGTCAACCGGTACCCCCTGACCGAGATCGATTCGGCGACCCGGGGGAACCGGAAAATCGGCCTCGGGGTCATGGGATTCGCCCACCTCCTCATCCGTCTCGGCATTCCCTACCATTCCCCGGAGGCGATCGGGACTGCGGAATCGGTCATGGCCTTCATCCAGGAGAAGGGCCGCGAGGCGTCCCGGGAACTTGCCCGGGAACGGGGGGCCTTCCCCCGTTTCAAGGGAAGCCTCCAGGACCGGCGGGGGATGCCCCCCGTGAGAAACGCCACGGTGACGACCCTCGCCCCGACGGGGACGCTCAGCCTCATCGCGGGATGTTCTCCCGGGATCGAGCCCCTTTTCGGCCTGTCCTCTTCCCGGATCGCGGCGGGAAACATCGAGATCTCCGAAACGGATCCCCTGTTCCTGGAGATGATGCGGGAGAAAGGCCTTCTGACCCCGGAACGGGTCCGGTTCGTGGAGGAGAACGGGTGCCTTCCTGACGACCCGGAGATCCCGACCGGCCTTCGCCGGCTTTTCGAGACGGCCTGCGGAATCCCCCCGGAATTCCACATCCGGATCCAGGCAGCCTTCCAGAAGTTCACCGACAACGCCGTTTCCAAGACGGTGAACATCCCCGCTTCCGCCGGCAGGGAAGCCGTCCGTGACGCGTTTCTCCTGGCCCACGAGCTTCGATGCAAGGGCGTCACGGTCTACCGGGACGGCAGCAGGGCGGGGCAGGTCCTGCGCTGCGGCCTCCACCGTCTGTGCTGATCTTACGGACCGGGGCGGGCCTTTCCGTCACCCGACGATGCCTTTTCCCCGGTACTCGCCGATCTCCTTTTCCGAGTAGCCCGCCTCCCGGAGAATCTCGTCCGTGTGGTCCCCGTGGAGGGGCGGGAGGGACCGGATGGTGCCGGGCGTCCGGGAAAGCTTCGGAAGAATGCCCACCTGGCGGATCTTCCCGAGTTTCGGGTCCTCCAGTTCGACGACCATCTTCCGCGCCAGGATCTGGGGGTCGGTGAAGACCTCGTCCATGGCGTAGACCTTGCCCACGGGGACATCCTTGGGGGCGAGGAGATCGAACCACTCGTCCCTGGTCTTCGTCAGGAAGATCTCCTTGAGAACGCGGAACATCTTGTCGTGCTGTCCGCCGGGTTTCCGGAACGTGGTGTCCATGGACCAGGGATGGGAGCTGAAATCCTCCCGTCCGACAACGCGGCAGAGGTTGTCCCAGAAATGGGGTTCGAGGCACCCGATGGAAAGGTATTTTCCGTCCTTCGTCTTGTACACGGCGTAGTAGGGGTAGGTGCCGGCGGCCCACGATTCGCCCCGTTTCAGGATCGTTCCGTTGTAGAGGCAGTCCTGGGTGAACCATGTGAGGAGATGAAGGGCCCCCTCCATGTAGGTGTGGTCGATGTACTGGCCTTCCCCCGTTTTCTGCCGGGCGATGTAGGCCAGAAGGATTCCCACGGCGCCGTAAAGGGAGACGCCGGCGAAGTCGGCGATGAGGTTGAGGGGAACCGACGGCGGGCCTTCCGCGGGGCCGATGACTCCCAGAACGCCGGCGATGGAGATGTAGTTGATGTCGTGGCCCGAGTAGAGGCGGTAGGGACCGTCCTGGCCGTAACCGCTCAGCGAGCAGTAGATGAGGCCCGGGTTCATGACCCGGAGCGTGTCGTAGTCCACTCCCAGGCGCTGGACGACCCCGGGACGGTAGCCCTCGATGACGACGTCGGCCTTCCGGGCGAGACGGTGGAAGATTTCCCTCCCTTCGAGGGTCCTGAGATTGAGTCCCATGCTCTTCTTGTTCCGGTTGAGCGTGAAAAAGGCGGCCTTTCGCCGCTTCTCCTCGCCCTTCGAGGAGTATCCCATGTCTTCCATGGGAAAGGGCGCCGCCGGCTCGATCTTGATCACTTCCGCGCCCATGTCCGCGAGAATCATGGTGCACAGAGCGCCGGGAACGTAATTCGACAGGTCGAGAATCTTCACTCCGTCCAGTGGATGCATGGCTCCCTCCTTATGGGTTTTTTGAACGGGGGACCCCCTGTTTCCCCCCGTCGATTCCGAAGATCCCGTACGCCGCCTTTCCCGGGAAGGGGATCGGGGGCGCAAGGGGACCGAAAGCGCTTGATCCGGTATGGTCCGGCACGAGGGCGGAAGGGAGGAAGGAACGGGAATCCGGACGGCCCGATGGAACGGGGCGGCGGGAGCCGTTCCGTCCGGAGGAAGGGACATGCCGGCATGCCCCTGGCGACAGGAAAAACTATAACGGTTCGGGGGCCTTTTTTCAATCCGTTCTTGCGGGGGGGCGGCCGGTGGTGGTACATAGTTCTTCCTGACAAGGAGGCCGTCATGTTTTCCTTTCCCGGGCAGAAAACGAAAATCGTCTGCACCGTCGGGCCGTCCTGCCGGTCCGCCTCGACGCTGTCGGAGATGATCCTCCGGGGGATGTCGGTGGCGCGGCTCAACCTGGCCCACGGAACGGCGGCGGAACACGGGGAGTCCGTGGAAAACATCCGGAAAGCGGAGAAGGCGACGGGGAGAACGGTGGCCGTCCTCGCCGACCTTCCGGGGCCGAAGATCCGGGTGGGGACGCTCCCTTCGGGACGGGTCTTCCTGGAAAAAAACGACCGGGTGACCCTGGCCCCGGAAAACGCCGGGGAACCGGGCGGGTTCATCCCCGTGTCCTACCTGCATCTCGCCGAAAGCGTCCGACCCGGAAACCTCATCTACATGAACGACGGGTACATCGAGCTTCAGGTCCTCGAGGTCCGCAAGGACGCCGTTCTCTGCCGGGTCAACGTGGGAGGGGAACTCCTGTCGGGAAAGGGGCTCAATCTCCCCGGCGCCTCCCTCTCCCTGGAGGCCGTGACGGACCGGGATCTCGCGCTCGCGGACACGGCGCTCGGAATGGGAATCGACACCTTCGGCATTTCCTTCGTGAAGGACGCCTCGGATGTGGATAGGCTCCGCCGCCATGCAACGGGAAAAGGAAAGCGGGTCTTCGTGATCGCCAAGATCGAGCGGAGGGAAGCGGTGGATGCCATCGACGGCATTCTCGATGCGGCCGACGGCGTCATGGTCGCCCGGGGGGATCTCGGCGTGGAGGTCCCCATCGACGAACTTCCCCTCCTGCAGAAGAAGCTGATCCGCAAGGCCAATCTCCGGTGCCGTCCCGTGATCACGGCCACCCAGATGCTGAAGGCCATGGAACATTTCACGAGACCCACGCGGGCGGAGGTCGCCGACGTGGCGAACGCCGTCCTCGACGGGACGGACGCGCTCATGCTTTCCGAGGAGACCGCCGTCGGGCAGTTTCCCGTGGAAACGGTGGAGATGATGGCGCGGATCGCCCGGTCGGTGGAGGGGGACCGGGGAATCCTCCCCGGGTCCGTGAGCGTGCTGGAAAGGCTCAAGGGGGAGATCCTGAAACAGGAGATCTCCGTCTCCGACATGGTTTCCCTGAACGCGGCGGAAGCGGCGGAGGCCCTCCGGTCCCCGCTGATCCTCACCCCGACGACGGGGGGCAACACCCCCCGGAGGATCTCCCGTTTCAAGCCCGGGGCCTGGATCGTCCCGCTCTCCGGGAAGGAGGAGGTCAGCCGCTTCCTCGCCTTTTCCCACGGCGTTTTCCCCCTGTTTCCACCGGAAGGAGGGGGACCATGGACGGAGGAGCGCGTCCTGGGGGAGCTGGCAAAAGCGGGGTTTCTCCGAAAAGGGGACCGTATTCCGGTCACCGAGGGAAAACACCGGGGGGCGGCGGGCGGCACGGACAGCCTGGGCATCCTCACCGTGTCGTAGCCCCTCCGCCGGGCGCTTTTCCTTTGCAGGACGCCCCGCGATCCTGTAAAAGGTGACGGCTTCGTAAATAGTGTCGATTCGGCTTTTTTACGAGTTCATCAAAGATGTCCCAATGAACATCGCTTCGAGGTCCGGTTCCCGTGGGTAGCAGACGATCGTCCCCGCAGTCCGCGCAGCTCCTTCCGAAAGCCCTCACCACCGTGGACGCCTTTTATGAGCTCCTGGACGTGCTTCTCGCCTTCGACGAAAGGCGCCGCTCCCTGCCCCTGAAGGGCTTCGGCGCCCCCGTCCGGACGGAGGAGAGGGCAGGGGCGCTTCTCGACCGGGTGGCCGGAATCACCGCGGATCTCCTCGGGAATGGCCGTCCTGCAGTCGGGCGACCCTCCATCGTCCTGAGAGGGAACCTTCGCAGGCTCCGGTTTCTCACCCTGAGGCTGTACGGCGTGCTCCTCCCCATCATCCTGTTCTTCTTCTACCTGACCCTCGGACACCCCGCGGAAGATCCCGCCGTGTGGTTCGTCCGGGCGGTCCTGCTTTTTCTCCTCGCCTTTCCCCTGATCTACCGGCGGAGACTCCGGCTGAACCTGGAGCACAGCTGCCGGTACAGCGACGACGGCCGGGGAAACGCCACCATTTACATGGAGGAACTGGGGGAGATCCCCTTCCAGTCGTACCTGGCCCACGAGTATGCCCACCATGTCCATCGGGGCCTTTTCGGCGACGGGGGGGACCGGTGGCTCCGGGAGGGCTGGTGCCGCACGATCCAGCGGAAGGTGTGCGAGCGCCTCGCCGCGGAGGAGAACGAACCGGCCTTTCTCCACCACGTGCTCCTCCAGGTCACCGGGGAAATCAAGTTCGCCCTCGGTCTCATGGGACGTTCCCTGAGACTCGGGCTTCCCTCCAGGGCGCGGCGGGTGAAAACGATCTTCCGGATCAATTCCCTGGTCAATTTCTTTACCGGGAACCCGGGGTACGACGTCCGGAGCCTCCTGATCCACGCCCTGGGAACCGCCTTCTTCGCCCTGGCGGAACGGCGGATGACCTTCGAGGAAACGATCCTCCGGCTTCCCCTCCGGGATGCCCCCGATGAAATCGTCTTTCCCCCTCCTGGAAAGACCCCATGATACGGGCCCCCGTCATGCATCTTTCCGTTCTTGTCCCGATAAGCTTCTCACAGGGGGAAAAGGAGGAACTGGAACGCTTCCTCCTGGATGCCGGTTTCGAAAGGGGGGACGGCGGGTGGTACCGGGACCGGGCCGCGCCGGATTCCCTGAAGCTGCGGTTCGAGGCGGACCCCGCCACGGACCCGTTCTGGATCTCCTGCCCCCTGGAGAGCCTCTATTTCCTGCCGCAGGAAGAGATCTTCCTCGACTCGGGGGAGGAGCCTTCCGTCCGGGAGCGGGCCCGCGGCCTTGCCCGGATGCTGGCCCGAAGGGTCCGGGGGCTCATATACGACCATCGGCAAAACGGAATGTTCGGACCAGACGGCGCGCCGCTCGACGGCTGGGGCGCGGGGAGGGCCCTCGGGGAGGACGAGGGGAACGGTGGAAATGTTCCGGGGTGATGAAGAAGAAACGGCGGGCACGGCCGTGGGACGCCGCGCCCGCCGTTTCCGTCATTTCCCTTTTACGGGGTCTCGGAATAATCGTACGGGGGATCGCTCGCCAGGGTCTTGTTGAACGTCAGCGTCGCCGTGACGCCTGCCGAGGTGTCGGTGAACGTCATGTTCCCCGAGGCCGGAACCGTTTCCCAGTCCATGGGGATGGTGACGTCGTTTATGGACACGGTGTAGCCTCCGAGAATGCCCGCCGTTTCCGTGTCGAGGACGACGGATGTCTCCCCGGCGGTCACGTTCACGGCGATGTCCATGATCCCTTCGCTCGTGTTCAGGTTCAGGTCGAAGGTCCCCTGGTCCTCGTCGGTAAGAGTGACATCGACGGTGCCGCTCGTGATGGTGAAGTCATTCATGGTGAAATTGTCGAAAACGATCCGGAGCGTCTCGGAGGCGAGGTTGTCCAGGACGAGGCTGACCGACCCGGAAATGCTGTTTTCGCCGAAAACGAAGGCGTTGAAGGCAACGGTGACCGTTCCCGAGGGATTGTTGAGGTCGAGGACGAGCGGCGTGGAGGAAAAGGTGATCGATCCCGAGAACGGATTTCCCGCCCATTCAAAATTCTGGAACCCGATGGAACCGGACAGGACCATGGCCCCCTGGGTGTTCTGGCTGATGGACAGGCTTCCCGACACGGCACCGTTGAGATAGGTCTGGCCGTTCACGGCAATGTCGTTGAAAACGGCGGAGAAACTCGCACCAATGGCAGTCTCGGAAACGACGATGTCGGAGACCGTGATGGTGCCGCGTCCCGTGAAGAGACTCCCGTCGTCCGTCGTGTACCCCGCCCCGAAATCGATGACGACCGTGATCGTTTCCGGCAGATTTTCCAGGTCGATCGAGTCCGGCGTGACGGTGATCAGTCCCTGGGGAAGTTCCTCCTCCTCGAGGAGGGAGGTCAGCACGTCCACCCCCTCGGTGACCCCTTCCGACTGAATGACGTCCAGGACCTTGTCCGCCTTTCCCCCGATGTCTTCTTCCATGGTGGCCGCCGTGGTCCCGCCGCCGGACGTTCCCTCCGTGCCGCCCGACGAGCCGCCCCCGCCCCCGGTGCCCACGATCGAGCACAGTCCGGAGGCGAAAAGAATAATCAGGAGAACCGTCCGCAACTTAACGAAAAATCCCTCACTTGGCCTCTGTTCCATGGTTCCACCTCCGTTTGCAGATTTGCAGTACCATATATGCGGTGACGCCCGCCGCGGCCATGGCGGTCATGTCGGCCGTGTCGAAGACCCCCTGGCGGAAGAAGCCGGCCGTGTTCTCGAGAAAAGGGACTCCCTGGAACCAGGAAGGGACCATCCCGGCCGCCGCCTCTCCGAAATTCTGGCCGAGTTCGAAGAGGAGATCGACCGCCGTCCAGAAGAAACAGGACAGAAGGATCGCCTTTCCCGTCGGCGGGAAAAGGGCGGCGGTGAGAAGGGAAAAGGAAAAAACATGGAGGAAGGAGGGGAGCGAATTCGTCAGGGCGGAAACGGCGGGAGGAAGCGATACGGCCTCCCCGGGGGGAAGGTGGAGAAACCGCAGAAAATAAACCTGCTCCGGGGCACGGAAGAATCCGTAAAGGAAAACCCCGGCGAGGAGAGCGGAAAACCCCATCAGAACCGGAGTCAAGGCATAGTGATTCTTCATGATTCCCCCCCCTGTTGGAAAATTATACTATATCGATACCGGTGAGACAATCTTTTTCCGTTCCCGCCGTCCTTTCGTCTCTCTCCGGGAAATAAAATATTTCTTGAATGATCCTGAAAAACTGGTATGACCCTTGTCAATTTTTACGAAGTCGTCAATTTCGCGAGTGCTTGAATCGCAAAAAACGCTTTTTGAAGAGGAGGTTCCCTGTCCTTGGCGAACGAACCGAACAAGGTGATTTACTCCATGCTGGGAGTGGGAAAGGTCTACGGGACCCGGACGGTGCTGAAGGACATTTCCCTTTCCTACTTCTACGGGGCCAAGATCGGCGTGATCGGCCTCAACGGGTCGGGAAAGAGCACCCTGCTCAAGATCATGGCGGGACGGGAGAAGGAGATCCTGGGAAAGACGATCCTGTCCCCCGGCTACACCGTGGGATTTCTCGAACAGGAGCCCCTCCTGGACGACAACAGGACCGTCCGGGAGGTCGTTGAGGAAGGCGCGGCGGAAGCGGTGAACCTGCTTGCGGAGTACAACAGGATCTCGGAGCGGCTTTCCGAACCCCTTTCCGACGAGGAAATGGAAAAGCTCATCGCCCTCCAGGGGGACATCCAGGAGAAACTCGACGCCGCCGATGCCTGGGACCTCGATTCCCGCCTGGAAATGGCCATGGACGCCCTGCGGTGCCCCCCGGGGGACATGTCCGTCAGGGTCATCTCCGGAGGCGAACGGCGGCGGGTCGCCCTGTGCCGGCTCCTTCTCCGCAAGCCGGACATCCTGCTCCTCGACGAACCGACGAACCACCTCGACGCCGAAACGGTGGCCTGGCTGGAACATCACCTTCAGACCTACCCGGGAACGGTCATCGCGGTGACTCATGACCGGTATTTTCTCGACAACGTGGCGGGCTGGATCCTCGAACTGGACCGGGGGCACGGGATCCCCTGGAAGGGGAACTACTCGTCCTGGCTCGAGCAGAAGAGGACCCGCCTTCAGGACGAGGAAAAGAAGGAATCCCAGCGGCAGAAGACCCTCCAGCGGGAGCTGGAATGGATCCGCATGGCCCCCAAGGGGCGGCATGCCAAGTCGAAGTCCCGCATCACCTCCTACGAGACGCTCCTCCGCGAGGAACCGGAAAAGCGCGAGCGGGAGCAGGAAATCTTCATCGCCCCCGGGCCGAGGCTGGGCAAGCTCGTCATCGAGGCGGAAGGACTCGCGAAAGGCTACGGCGACCGCCTTCTCATGGGCGACCTTTCCTTCTCTGTGCCCCCCGGGGCCATCGTCGGCATCGTCGGGCCCAACGGGGCGGGAAAGACGACGCTCTTCCGGATGATCACCGGCCGGGAAACGCCCGATTCGGGCGCCGTCCGCATCGGTGACACGGTCCGCCTCGCCTGGATCGACCAGAGCCGGGACGTTCTCGACCCGGCGAAGACCGTCTGGGAAGAGATCTCCGAGGGGAACGACCAGATCGTCATCGGGGGGCGGCAGGTCAATTCGAGGGCGTATCTCGCGAGATTCCAGTTCACCGGAACGGACCAGCAGAAAAAGGTGGGGGAGCTTTCCGGAGGGGAAAGGAACCGGGTCCACCTCGCCCGGATGCTCAAGGAGGGGGCCAACGTTCTCCTCCTCGACGAGCCCACCAACGACCTTGACGTGAACACGCTCCGGGCCCTGGAGGACGCCCTGGAAACCTTCGCCGGCTGCGTCCTCGTGATCAGCCACGACCGCTGGTTTCTCGACCGGATCGCGACGCACATCCTGGGGTTCGAGGGGGACAGCCGAGTGGTCTGGTTCGAGGGCAATTACGGGGAGTACGAGGCGGACCGACGGTCGCGGCTCGGCGCGAAGGCGGACCGGCCCCACCGGATCCGGTACCGTTCCCTGACGCGGGCCTGACCGTGAAGGAAACGGGCATGGAGGAAAACCGATGACGGAAAACCGTATCGTATTCGTGAACGGCCGCTTCGTCCCCTGGGAGAACGCCACCGTTCACCTCATGTCCCACAGCGTCGCCAGGGGGTCCGCCGTTTTCGAAGTCCTGAGCGTCTACAGCTCGGAAAGGGGAACCTATCTCTTCCGGCTCGACGAACACGTCTCCAGGCTGGAAAAGACGGCCGATACCCTGGAGATGAAGCTTCCCCTGAAGGGGGCGGCCCTGGCGGATGCGGTCCGCGAGACCGTCCGGAGGAACGGGGTCCGCGGCGGATTCGTCAAGATTGTCGGGTACTATTCGGGGATCGCCTTCGAGATCCTCCCGCCGGAGGAAACGCTCGATCTGGCCGTTTTCGTCGTGGCCGCCGAGGAGGACCCCCTTCAGAAAGGAGCGGCGACACGAAAGGGCTGTTCCCTCGCCCTGTCCCTGTGGCGGAAGCTCGACCCCAGGACGGTTCCGGTGGAGGCGAAGGTCGCCGCCAATTACCTGAACGGAATGATGGCCCGGCTGGAGGCGAAGAAAAGGGGGTTCGACTACGCCGTGCTCGCCGACACGGAAGGGTACCTGGCGGAGGGAGGCACGGAATCGGTGTTTCTCGTCAGGGAAGGGAAACTGGCGACCCCCGCCCTGGGCAACATCCTGGACAGCATCACCCGGAAATCGGTTCTCGAGGTGTCCCGGTTTCTCGGGCTTTCCACCATGGAAGGAAAACTTCCGCCGGAGTTCCTCATGGATGCCGGGGAGATCTTCCTTTCGGGCACCCTCGGCAAGGTGCTCCCGGTGGAGCGTTTCGAAAATCGAACCCTTTCCCCCGTTCCCGGAAAAGTCACCCGTTCGATCAACGATTTCATGGAAAGGATCCTCTCCGGAAGTGAGGAAGGCTTCCGTCACTGGCTTTTCCCCGTGTCCTGAGGTCCCCCGAAGGGTCCGGAGAGCCCTTCGATTCCGTCCCATGGACCGGCACGGATCCCATGCCCGTTTTTCGTGCAAGGGGGTCAAACGGGGCCGTTTCCGATGCATTACGGAGGGAATGAACAGGCTTTTCCACAAGGTTCCTCACAGGATTGTTCATAAAGGAAAAAGGGGGGAGGGGAGGCTTGCGCCTCCCCTTTTTGATAGATGCTGACTGCCGGCCAGTGCCTACGCAAGGAGGGGGAACATAGACACACTGACCAATCGCGAAATGGAATCGGGGGGAGACTCCATCTCCGATTTTAGTTGTCGCATCGTTGAAGTTTACCATTGCATGATTCATGCCATGCCGTGGGACTTTCTTTTTTCGAGTCCTGCAAAGGAGCGGAGGCTTCCCTCCCCTGGGGGGGACCTGCCCGGGGGATCCGGGGAGGAAAGAATTGTCGAGTTTCCCCCAGGTCATCCCGGAGCCGTGAATATCCGAATCTTCCGTAATCTGGACGATTCATTCGCGACGTTTTTGTCGTTTTCTTCTTTTCGCGGGGAGGAAAACCGTCTTGACAAAACTTCCCCTTTCCGTTTATCACCTTACAAAAATGTGATTCCAGAACCATGGAAAAAAAGAACCCCGCCCTGTCGCACCGGCCTTTCCGGAATCTCCGGGACCTGGTGGAGGATTACGATTCCATGATTCCCTTCTCCACGGAAACCCTGGAAGGGGAGGACGACCGCTCCCTCTTCCGGAACGCGCTGGCCGGAGTCGTTCCCCTGGACCGGGGGACGGTTCCGGTGATCGCTTCCGCCGGCAGTCTTCCGGAGCCGAAGGGGGAGGACCGTCCCGAAGGCCGGAAGGAACTGGAGCGTCTCATCCTGGAAGGGAAGGGGTTCCGGATCTCCTCGACGCCGGAATACATGGAGGGCACGGGGGAAGGAATCCCTCCCGACATGGCCCGGCGTCTTCATGAAGGCAATTTTTCCATCGGGAGGCCCATCGATCTGCACGGGCTCAACGCGGGGGAGGCGGAGGAGGCTCTGGACCGCTTTTTCCGGGAGAACCTCCGGAAAGGGGAACGATCGCTCCTCGTCGTTCACGGGCGGGGACTTTCAGGCCCCGGGGAAGCCGTCCTGAAGGAAAGGGTGTACCGCTTTCTGACCCGGGGACGCTGGAGGAAATGGGTGGTTGCGTTCTCCAGCGCCCGTTCCTGCGACGGCGGGGCCGGGGCGACTTACGTCCTTCTGAGAAGCCGCCCGGAAAAAAGAAAAAAGAGGAAAAGCGGACCGTTTGACAAACCCCTGCCGTCATGCTAGGGCGGGGGGTGCCTTGCGCCGCGGACCCCGGACGGGTCGACACGGCGTCACGAAACGGCCGCATCAACGGAAAGGTTTCCGGCAAACATGAAAACCGCCTCCCGGGCAGAAAAGACGTCCGTATTGCCGCCCGCGGGCAGGCTCGCGGCATGGTTCAAACTGTCCCGGATTCCCTTTCACAGCGTCGGGGTCCTGCCCTTCATTCTCGGGACCGTTCTTGCCTGGCAGGCCGGCGCGGAGATCCGTCCCTTCGTCCTGGCGCTTGCCCTGGCCGGCGTCGTGCTCGTCATGCTCTCCACCTATCACGGCGGCGAGTATTACGACCGGCGGGAGGACGGAATCTCGGGAAGTATCCACAAAAACCCCTTCGCGGGGGGGTCCCGGGCCATCCAGGAGCGGGGCATCTCTCCCGCCGTCGCCCTGTGGACCAGCCGGATCGTCATCGTCCTCGCGGCGGCGATCGGGGTGATCCTTCAGTTCGGGCTGAAAACGGGTCCCTTCACCCTCGTGTTCGGGGCGATCGGCGTCGTGTGCGGTTTTTTCTATTCGACAAGGCCCCTCCGGTTCGTGGAACGGGGCGTGGGCGAACTCATGATCGGCTTCTGCTACGGGTGGCTTCCCATCGCGGCCGCCTTCTATATCCAGGCCGGCTATGTCCATTCCCTGGTCCACTGGATGTCCGTTCCCGTCGGGCTCACCATTTTCAACGTCATTCTCCTCAACGAGTTTCCCGACTACCCGGCGGACAGGGAGACGGGAAAGAGAAACCTGCTTGTCCGCGCCGGGAAGAAAACGGGAGCGGGAATCTACGCCGGGGCGTCGATCCTCGCCGTCGTGTTCTTCTTCCTTTCCCTTTCCGGGGGGATTGGAACGAGAGGTCTTTTCCTGTACCCATGGATCGCCCTCCTTTCGGTCTGGCTCGCCGTCCAGGTCCTCAGGGGGAAGCACGAAAACCCGCGGCTCCTGGAGAGATTCTGCGGCCTCACCATCGCCGTAAACCTCGGCACGACCGTTTCGTACATCCTTTCCCTTCTTTGAGGGGGAAATCGACCCGTTGAAGAAGGGAATTCCAAAATGACAGCATCGGGAAATTTTCAGGAAAACGGAAGGACAAGGCGCATCTTGCCGATCTTCTGGCCGCCCTCCCTTCTGTTCCGCCAGCTGGGATGCGCCGCCCTCATGGCCTGGTGCACGGGATGGGAGAAATTCCCGCGGTGGCTCTTCAGGCACAGCCTGAAATCCCTCCCCGTGTCCAGCGGCGCGTGGGGCATGGGATGCATCGGGTATCCCGGCCACCCCGCCTGGGAGGTCACGTCGGCCTGCAATCTACGCTGCATCCACTGCCATGCCGCCAGCGGGAAGCCCCACCCGGACGACCTCGACACCGGCGAGGCGAAGCGCCTCATCGACGGCCTCGCAGAAGTGCGGGAGTTCCGGACCATCGTCTTCACCGGCGGCGAGCCCCTGGTGAGGCCGGACATCTTCGATCTCATGAAACATTCGAAGGACGTGGGATTTTCCAACATCCTGGCGACGAACGGGACGCTCATCGACGACGAGATGGCGGAGAAGCTCCGGGAGCACGGGGTGGTCTGCAACGCCATCAGCCTCGATTCGGACGATCCCGACGTCCACAACCGGATCCGGAACCATCCCCGGGCCTTCGACCTCGCCCTCCGGGGGATTGAGGCGACAAAAAAGGCGGGAATCCTCCTGCAGCTCAACACCACGGCCATGGAAATGAATCTTCCCCGGCTCGGGAACCTCATGGCGTTCGCCGACCGCTGCGGGGCGGCCATCATGCTCATGTACCAGCTCGTCGCCGTGGGAAGGGGAGGGAAGATCGAAAAGGCGACCCTCAAGAAGCAGGCCAATTCCAGCCTGTGCCGGCTCATCGCGGAGACACAGAAAGGGATCTCCACCATCGTGGAGCCCGTGGCGGGTCCCCAGTACTGGCCCTACCTCCTGGAGAGGAATGGAAAAAACGGGAAACGGCTGCTGAAACTGGCGGAAGCGGTGTTTCACGGGTGCTCCGCCGGGAGGGGCTTCGTCTACATCAAGTCGAACGGGGACGTGTGGCCCTGTCCCTTCGTGGAGGTCAGCGCGGGATCGGTGCGGGAAAAATCCTTCCGGGAGATCTACCGGGAATCGCCGGTCTTCGTCCAACTCCGCAACCGGGAGTCCCTGCTCAAGGGAAAATGCGCCGGCTGCGATTACAGGAAAATCTGCGGGGGCTGCCGCGGGAGGGCCCACGCCTACTTTGGCGATTACCTCGCCGAGGACCCGAGGTGCTTCATCCGGACCTGAGGGGCGACGGGACCGATCATTTTTTTCTCTTCATGAGGAAGTAAAGCTCCCCCTCCTGCTTCATGTGTCCCGCCATCGTTTCGGCATAGCCGCCGTTCCCGCAGAAAAGATCGACCCTTCCCGGGCCCTTGATGGCGCCGCCGGTGTCCTGGTTCAGGACGAATCGGCTGAAGGGCACCCATTCGAGAATATTTCCCCTGCAGTCGACCATGGGCTTCCAGGTGCGGATGAAGGCCAGCGCCCCCCAGGGAAAAAGGCTTCTGTCCGTGGCGATGGAGCGGGTCCCCGTCACGGGGACACCCAGGCTTCCGATGGCTCCCCGGGCGATCCGGAAGAAGACGTAGCTTTCGTTGTAATTCAGGATTTCCTCCATCTCCTCGGGATGCTCCGCGAGGTACCGCCGGATGCTCTGGAGGGACACGTCCTCCCGGGCGATCCTCTCGAGTTCGATGAGCCGCCTCCCGATGCTCCGGTAGGGTCTTCCGTTGGAGTGGGCGTAGGTGACGTGGACGGGGGTGCCGTCGGGCAGTTCGATCAGGCCGGACCCCTGGATGTGTAGGAAGAAGAGGGCGACGGGATCGGTGACCCACAGGAGTTCGAGATCGCGTCCGGCCAGGCTCTGTTCGTTTTCGATCTCCTGCCGCGTGTAGTAGGGAACGACCTCGCCGTTCCGGACCCGCCCCACGAGGCGGACCCCTCGGTACTTCCTGTCGAATTTTCCGAGATTGATAACCAGGTGGTCTCCGGGCTTGCCGTAAAGGGGGTACTGGAACCGGTCCGTGGGAAACCAGTTTCCCTCCAGGGTCGGTTCATAGTAACCGGTGAAGAGGACGGAGCCGTTTCCGTCCCGCCCCGTGGCCCGGTACACGAGAAAGGTCTTGCCGATCCGCTCCCGGAACTCCTGTTCCGACGAGGCGGTTCGAAGGATCCGGAGGAACTCCAGGAGGGATTCCCTGAGTTCCGCCACGGTGAAGCGGTCGTCCCCGAAGGAGAGGACGCGGTCGCCGGGAAGGCAGTCGTAATACTGGAGGCTCCGTCCCACCGCCAGTTCGAGGTTCCTGAATCCGATGTCGTCGGTGAAAAGGGGGAGGCCGCTTCTTTCGACGTTGACCAGGGCGGGCAGGGGAGGGGAAACGGGGGGAACCTCCACCCTGCCGGCACAGCCCGCAACGATCCCGAGGAAGAGAAGGAAAAGAATTGTCCGGGAATTTCTTCTCATCAGGCCTCTCTTCCTAAAGCTCCAGGATCATGGCCACCTCGTCGCAGAAGTCGGGGTACTTGGGGCACTTGAAGCAGTCGGACCAGATCTTCTCCGGAAGGGTGTTCCGGTCCACTTCCATGAAATTCACACTTCGAAAGAATTCCCGCTGGTAGGTGAGGCTGAAGACCCGGTAGATTTCAAGGGTGATGGCCTCGGAGATGCAGGCTTCCACGAGAATCCGCCCGATCCCCTTTCTCCTGTATGCGTCGTCCACGAAGAGGGAGCGGATTTCGGCGAGATTTTCCCAGAAGATGTGCATGGCGCAGATGCCGACGATGGGGCCCCCTTCCTTGTCAAGATACACGTAGAAATCCCTGAGGCTTCCGTACAGGTCCATGAGGGAACGGGGCAGGATCTCCCCCTTTGCCGCGGAGGCGTTGATCATGCGGTGCATCATTCTGACGTCGCCGACTCTGGCTTTCTTGATCATCCGGCCGGTACCTCTATGTTTGTTTCCTGCCCGATTTCAGCATTTCCGACGCATGTTCCCGGGCCTTGTCGCTGATCCGGGCCCCTCCGAGCATGCGGGCGACCTCTTCGAGCCGTTCCTTCTCCGAAAGCCGGCGCATCGCCGTTTTCGTCCGCCCGTCGGAAACGGTTTTTTCCACGAGGAAGTGGTTTTCACCGAAACAGGCGATCTGGGGAAGGTGGGTGATGCACAGGACCTGGTGATGGGACGCCGCGTCCCGGAGTTTCTTCCCGACCGCTTCCGCCGCGGCGCCGCCGATCCCCGCGTCCACTTCGTCGAAGACGATGGTCCTCACTTCGCTCGTCTCCGCCAGGACCTTGCGGATGGCCAGGGTGATCCGGGAAAGCTCCCCTCCCGAGGCGATCCGGTTCAGGGGTTTCGGTTCCTCTCCGGCGTTAGGGGACAGGTAGAATTCCGCCTCGTCGGCCCCCTCCGGGGAAAGAAGGAGCCCGTCCCCCCGGCCGGCGAACGCCTTGTGGAAGACCACCCGGAAGCGGGTGTTGTCCATGCAGAGGCCCCGCAGTTCGTCCTCGATTTCCTTCTCCAGGGACTTCGCCGCCGCTTTGCGCCGTTCCGAAAGCTCCCCTGCCGCGTCGAGAAGCCGCGGGGAAAGGGACGACCGCTCCTTCCGCGCGGCTTCCAGGTCCTCCTCCGCGGAAAGCAGCCCCTTCAGTTCCGCCTCCAGGTCGTCTTTCTTCTTCAGAACCGCCGACAGGGTGCCTCCGTATTTGCGCTTCATCCGGCCCAGATATTCCAGGCGCTCCTCGATCGCCTCGATCCGCGCGGGATCGAAAAGGATGTCCTTTCCGTAATCCCTCAGGAGGAGCGCGGCGTCCTGAAGGGCATAGTAGGCCCCTTCCACCTGTTCGGGCGAGAGGGGGGCGTTGCGGTCGATCTCCCTGATCTGCCGGATTCTCGTCATCACCGTGGAGAGCTTTTCCAGGATGTCGCCCTCTCCCGAGTAAAGAACGGCGTAAGCCTCCTCCGCCATTTCCCTCAGCTTCCTGCCGTGGGCCAGGACGGTCCGCTCCTCCTGGAGGGCGTCGTCCTCCCCCGGCTGGATCTTCCCGTCGGCGATTTCCTTTTGCTGAAAGCGGAGGAGTTCCTCCGTCCGGAGCCGTTCCTCCCTTCTTTTTTCCAGGGCCGCGATGCGTTCCCCGATCTCCCGGTCCCTGTCGTACAATGCCGTGTAGGAAGCCTTCAGGGCGCCGAGGCCGCCGTAATTGTCCAGCATGGCCAGGTGGCGGCCGGCGTCGAGGAGGTTCTGGTGCTCGTGCTGGCTGCAGATGTTGACCAGCGCACCGCCGATGACGGACAGGGCGTTCAGGGTGGAAAGGGCGTCGTTGACGTAGGCCCGGTTCTTGCCCGTCCTGGAAAGGATCCTCTTCACGATGATCTCGTCGGACCGCTCGAATCCCATTTCCTCGAGCCTGTCCAGGATCTCCGGCCGGTCTCCCACGTGGAACAGGGCCTCCACCACCGCCGCTTCCTCGGAGGACCGGATCCAGTCCGTCGAGGCCCGGTCCCCCTGGAGGAGTCCCACCGCCTCCATGATGACCGACTTCCCCGCGCCGGTCTCTCCGGAAATGATGGAGAGCCCCTCGGGGAACGCAACGCGGAGATCGTCGATGACGGCCAGGTTCCGGATGTTCAGCTCCTTCAGCATGGCGGTTCAGTGGAGCCCTCCCCAGCCGAGCTTGGTCCTCACGACTTCGAGGTAGCTCCGGGAGGGGGAATCCACGAGATGGATCAGGGTTTTCGATTTCCGCACCTCGATGGCTTCGCCGGACCGGATCACATGGGAGATCTGTCCGTCGATGGTCAGGGTGGCGCATTCCTCCTTCGTCCACAGGACGACCCGGATCGCGGCGTCCGGCGGGAGCATCATGGGACGGTTCGTCAGGGTGTGGGGGCAGATGGGGTTGAGAATGATCGACTGAAGCTCGGGGAAGACGATGGGGCCGCCGGCGGAAAGGGAATAGGCGGTGGAGCCCGTCGGCGTGGCCAGGACAAGCCCGTCGGCCTTGAAAGTGGCGAGATACCGGTCGTCCACGAACGTTTCCAGGTGGATCATCCGGGAGAGGTTCCCCCGGTTGATGACCACGTCGTTCAAGGCCGGGGGGACGGGCTTTTCCGCCTGCGCCCCCGGGAGGCCGATTTCCAGCATCATCCGCTTCGAAGTCCGAAACCGGCCCTTGAGGATCTCTTCCATGGCCGGGAACATCTCGTTCAGGTTGATCACCGTCATGAACCCGAAACCGCCCAGGTTGATTCCCATGAGGGGAACCTCGTGGCCCGCGACGGTGCGGGCTGCGGAAAGGAGGGTGCCGTCGCCGCCGAGGACGGCGATCAGTTCCACCGCCGCGGGGAGATCCTTCCCGGGAATCCCGCCGGTCATCTCCGTCACCCGGGCGATTTCCTCTTCCAGGACGACTTCCACCCCCCGCCGCATCAGCCAGCCCCGAAGCTCCAGTGTGCATTCGACGGCGTCTTTCTTGTCCGTGTTCGCGATGATTCCGATTTTCTTCAGTCCCATGTCCGTTCCGCCCGGAGCGCATCCGCGGATTTCCACCGCCGGGAATTCACGACGGAGAATCCCTTCCATGACTATCATAAAACCGGTTTTATTGTCCATGTGAAAGGGGTCCGTGGAATTGCCTTGACACCCCCGGTGAAACTTCGTAAGGTTCGTCCCGATCAGCCATCGAGGGATGTCCGTTATGGGTTTTTTGAAAGGAACGCTTTCCTTTGTCCGATACAAGGTTGCCGGAAACCTCCCCTCCGATTTCCGGGAGTTTTCCGACCGGCAGCTCAAACGCTTCGCATTCCAGGAGCCCCTCGAGGGGGGCGAAAAGTCACTCGGGTGGACGAGCCTGGAAAACCCCCTGGATACCGGGTTCTCCCACGTTTCCCATTCCGTGGGGGATTACCTCGCCTTCGTGCTCCGGATCGACCGCAAGGTCGTCCCCCCGTCTCTACTCATGATCCGGATACTGGAAAGGGAAAAGAAGCTCCAGGAGGAGAAGCACCGGAAAAAGCTCTACAAGAACGAGCGTGAGGAAATCCGGAACGCCGTTCTTCTGTCCTGCCTTTCCCAGATCCCTCCCACGCCCTCCTTTTTCGAGGTCTGCTGGAACCTTTCCGAGGGGACCCTCCTTTTCGGCGGTTCGGGGAAGAAGGTCCTCGAGGATTTCGAGGATCTCTTCAAGAGAACCTTCCAGCTCAAGATCGCGCCGCTTCTGCCCTGGGAGAGCGGGGACGAGGCCCCGGAGAAACGGGACGACGAAGGGTCGACGGCGGGCCTCGATTTTCTGTCCTGGCTCTGGTTCAAGAGCGAGGAACGGGGGGGATCGATCCTCGTTCCCGGGATGGGGGACGTCGGCCTCATTTTCGTCCGCCGCCTCGTTCTTTTCTCCGGCGAGGGGGAATACGCCGAGACGGTGACCTGCCAGGGGATGCACGCCGATCTCCGGGAGGGGAAGGCTGCCCTCCGGGAGGGGAAGAAAATCCGGGAAGCCCGTCTCCGGGTGGACATCGGAACGGAGCAGTGGGAGTGCACCCTGAAGGCGGAAACCTTCCGGTACCAGTCCATGAGGCTTCCGGTGACGATGAAGTTTTCCGAGGAGGACGAGGCCGGCATGGAGGGACGTTTCCTGGAGAGGATCCACCTCGTGGAAATGTTTCTGCGGACGGTGGACCGGATCTTTCAACACTTTCTGGAACTCCGCCTCTCTCCCCGGTGGGAAGGGGAGGAGCTGCCCCGTATCCAGAAATGGCTCGAAGAATGACGGCTTCGTAAAAGTGTTGAATCGACCTTTTTACGAGTTCGTCAAGAATAGGGGGCTTTCGTGACCTCCGGCACCCCGGCGCTTTCCCTTCACCGCCAGGTGGATGCCTTTCTCGATTACCTGGCCGTTGAAAAGGGCCTTTCCCAGAACACCCTGGAGTCCTACGGGCGGGACCTGAACCGTTTTGTCGTCCACCTCGAGGAGCGGCACGGGCTCGGGGACGCCCGGGACGTCACCTCGGACCACATGATCTCCCATATCATCGAACTCCGGAAGGGGGGGCTCAACAGCCGGTCGGTGAACCGTGCCCTCGCGGCGATCCGGGGGTTCTTCCGGTATCTCCTCCGGGAGGGCCTCATCGAGGAAAGCCCCGTCTCGGAGATCCTTTCGGCGAAGGCGCTGGTCCATCTCCCCCACACACTGGGCAGGGAGGAGATGGAACGCCTGCTGGAACAGCCGGACGACGCGACGCCGCTCGGGCTCCGGAACCGGGCCATGATGGAATTCATGTACGCCACGGGGATCCGGGTGTCCGAACTCATGTCGCTCACGCTGAACCAGTTGAACTGGCAGGTGGGCTACGTTCTGGTCCGGGGGAAGGGGGACAAGGAAAGGATCGTCCCCGTGGGCCGCGCCGCCTTCCACCATCTGCGGCAATACCTGGAAAGGTCGCGGCCGGCCCTCCTGAAAGGTTCCCGGACGGATGTGCTGTTCCTGAACCGCTCCGGGCGGGGAATGACCCGGCAGGGGTTCTGGAAGATCATCCGGCAATACGCGGCCCTGGCGGGCATCCGGAAACGGATCCACCCGCACGTGTTCCGTCACTCCTTCGCCACCCATCTCCTGGAAGGCGGCGCCGACCTCCGGTCCGTCCAGGTCATGCTCGGCCACGCCGACATCTCGACGACCCAGATTTACACCCACGTGAGCCGGGAACGGCTCAAGGAAATCCATCGGAAATTCCACCCCCGGGGATAGGACGCCGGGGAGGGGCGAACACCGGAAAAACCCGCGTCGGACCTTGACACCGCCGAACCGACGGACTATTACTATGAAGAATTTCCCCGTGCCTGGGTGGCGGAACTGGTAGACGCAAGGGACTTAAAATCCCTCGGTCCTCGCGGCTGTGCGGGTTCGATTCCCGCCCCAGGCACCAACTTCCGAAAGGTCACGAAAAAGCGGAAATTAAAAAGTAAGCAGATAGTAAGCAGAAAAAGAAGGGCCGTTCTTCGGAACGGCCTTTTTCTTTCCCTTGCGGATTGGCGCATATAGGGCACCTGGAGCGCTACGAAGGGGGCCTGAGGGCAAAAGGAAAGGCCGCCCACCGGACGGCCCTCTCGATCCTTGCTGTTCACTACGTCTTTGATTTTTCATAAATCAAATGTTCAAACGTCATTTCCGCCGTCATTTCCGCATAACTGATTGATAATGATAATTTACCCCCCTTTGGATCCTTTGATTTTTGAACATTAAAAATCAAACAGGAAATTAATTCTCCGGGTGGGAGGACGGCGGGTTTCCGGAAAAAGGGCCAACTGTAAGATTCGAGGCACCCCTACCTTTAGCTGGTAGGCAGTCGGGTTTTTTCTTCCCGGGGCCAACCTAAAAGCCATGAGTATCTTTCTCATATGTCCCTTACCTTGCTTATGCTTACGATCTTGTCGCCCATCACGACGACCTCGTAGTAGTAGCCGCCGTCCGGGCCATAAATCCATTTTTCGACGATCAGCTTGATTGTTTCGCCCGTGAAACCCATGGGAATTTTCTTGATCGGTTCGCCGCATTTCAGCAAAAGCTGAAAGCCCGAATCTCCAACCTTGGCAATGTTCCCGCCGCACCGGAAGGCAAGGGCCGTTGATGTACAGAACAGCAGTACCACAATCACTACTATGATTTTCTTCATGGTGCCCCCTTATGCCATGATAGGAATACATTCTCGTTATCAACTGACATGGTCTGAGTCAACTAGAATCTTCTGTTCAATCATCTCCTCGAATGTACAGCCATGTGGCGGGGTTTCGTGAACGATTTTATGACATTTTCTCCAACAATTTCATTCTGCCTTATTTAATATGTCTTGACATTTATTTAAAAAGATTTACGAATGGAAAAAAGAGAGGAGTGGGGGGATATTATGAAAACAATCGGTATAATAATTTTGTTGGCAGCTGTCTATTATGGTTATAGATATATAACTTGATTTGGGGTCGGACCAAGATAACATCTTCACATTTCATGACATATCTTCCTTTAAAGGCCGTTTTAAAGCCTTAGATACGCATTTTCAGGGTCGAAACCGTTGCTGTAAGATTCAGTTGGCTCTCAAAAGTGCTATTTCCTGAAACTGCCTTTTTGAGCATCAAAAAAGGCCTTCTAAGACGAAAAAACGACTTAAAATTTGATTTTATCACGTAATATCGGTTTGTTGACTTGGTCCGACCCCAGATTCTGAAATCCATCGATGGAGATTTGCCTACCGTGGTCAAGCGAATAAAACCAAAAAAATTTGATACCGAAAAGTTTTCGGCGATCACCAAATCCCTGTTCAAAAACATGGACGGCAAGGAATTCGAGAAAAGGTGCGAACCGATCGTCATGGAGATCCTCCGGAAATATGAGGGCTTTGAAAAGGTCGTCAAGGGACCGAATTTCAGGGGGACACCGTTCGATTTTTTCGGATTCAGGAATGATAGACCCTATATGATCGAATTCAAGGGATCTCTCGATTATTACAACTCGCCCGACGAAACCGAGAAACGCAGGTTGAAAGAAATCCTGGAGAGGTTTGAAGGCCTTGGTGTGGCCCTCCTTCAGGTGAAGTTGCATGATGGGGTCTACCGCATTTTTTACGATGAGGATCTGTCTGAATTGTTCAAAGGCAGGAAAGTCCCGACCGAGCCGATCATCAGTTGGATAGAGGAAAATATTAGACGTTGAACGACCCGGCTGACCTCTCCGTCGTAGTGAACAGGAGATTCTCCAGTCGAGGACCATGTTCTGGGGGTCTGGATTTGGGATTTGGGGTCGGACCAAGATAACATCTTCATATTTCATGATATATCTTCCCTTAAAGGCCGGTTTAAAGCCTTAGATGCACATTTTCAGGGTCGAAATGGTTGCTGTAAGATTCCGTCGGCTCTCATAGGTGCTATTTGCTGACAATGCCTTTTTCCATCAAAAAAGGCTTTCTAAGGCGGAAAAACCGATACAACGTGTAATTGTATCACCCAATATTGATGAACTCGTAAAAAGGCCAATGCAACACTTTTTCGAACGGCAAAGTAAAAAGCTCC
>ENA-UPXM01001700-UPXM01001700.1-activated-sludge-metagenome-genome-assembly--contig:-NODE-1700-length-27320-cov-6.338493_pt1 | contig 27320 bp, 39 predicted proteins | sample MGYA00238178_ERZ772708 | MGnify/ENA primary metagenome ERZ772708 (study PRJEB29002, sample SAMN05720212) | activated sludge metagenome | isolation source: anaerobic digester from wastewater... | reverse complement strand
TTATTATTTCATAAGATTTAAAACATTGTGTCTGTTTAGCTCTAAGTCAGCCAAACATCTATCTAACCCCTCTCATTCTCAAAACACTCTCTTTTCTTCTTCACATATAGCTTTTTGATTTATATATAATCTACATTCTTGATGTTCATACACTTCATTTTCTATATCATAGCTATACATCTCAAATATAGTATTACAATAGCTTTCAATAGTCATAGGAGTTTCAGCTGTGTAGTGATAGTCTAAACTCTTTTCGTTTACATAACCTAACAACCAAAAGAAACCAATAATTATACCAAATATTCATAATAACACACTTTTTGAGTTTTCCATTATTTGATATTGTTATAAAGTAAATCTTCATAGTTTGATAGCTCTTGCAACTCTGTTTCAAGTTCTACATCAAGATCAATGTCTTGTGTAATAATATCAAGGATTTTTTCGTTTTTCATTTTTATTAAATCAATGTCTTGTGTAATAATATCAAGGATTTTTTCGTTTTTCATTTTTATTAGATTAAGTTATAAAATTGTATGGTGTTATTATAGCAATTTAAATTGATTTTACAATGGCAAAATCATTATATCTTTTTTTTATTTTTCTTGCTTATCTCCTGCAATAATTCAAAATTATCATCTTGAAAATCTAAAAGCATTGTCAAAATCTTTTGATCCATTTTTTCAGTTCTTGTTAAATTACCTTTCAAATATCTTATTAAATGTTCATAAGAAAAATATTTATATTCTTTTAATACAATTTTAGCTTTCATTCTTTTAAATATTTTCAAGACTATATTTCGTTGTTTTTCATTAAACATATTCTAATCTTTTAAGTAACTAAATAACCTCTGTCGGTATGTTCTCCTAAATTCCTTTTTTTTCTTTTGTGAAAATCTCTGTCTTTTCTCATAGCTTTTTCATCTCAAATTTTCATCATTCATTTGTAAATTCTGACGAAACGCCCTTACACTCTGATAAGACAAATTAGTCAATGCTTCATATAGCGAAGTATATCTAATTTTTAGATGTCTTATTACTTCACAATACAATGCAGGATCATCGTCTCTTAATATGGGTCTAGTTTTTAACAAATATTCAACAGCTTCTTTTATATTCATTTTTATTTTAGTTATTATTTAAAATCTTTAATATATTGGTTCTATAAATCATTCTGCTATACCTCATTGTAATAAATTATAATGGTCGCATTGCATAAGTTTTGTTCTTGATATTGGCTCTCAAGCTGTATGATTTATTATTTCTCAATTTCTTCATTCTGTATAGTAATTTATAGGATATATACTTTCCCAAATTCAAGTATTCATACAGTCTTTTAATGCTCTCAATCAAGGTATTATTTTATTTTGTACTTTTTCTAAAAGCATATTTTTATCTAATTTGTAAGCCATATATGGATATGGTTTTTGTTTTCACAATACATCTAATACAACATCACAAGACTCTCAAAATTTTACCTTAACTCAAACAAAATAGAAAGCCATACTTAATACATAATCAAAAGTTGTATCTATATTGTATTCAAATGTATCAAATCTTCCTGTAGTTTTCCAATCTCTTATAAGTTTTTTTTCTAGATTTACCCTATCTAAAGTCATTTTTAGTGGTAATCACTCAAATTCAGCTATTATTTCTTCTTGTACCATATAATCACTTCATAAATCTGCTAGTGGCTGTCTTTTAGCCTCTCTATACATTCACAATATTTGTTCTCATTGTCATGCTGTTAGTCTTGTTTTATCTCAATAATACACATCTCTTAATTCATCTACTTTTAAATTTTTATATTCATCTCATAGTTTTTCTATTAGATCAGCTTTTAATAATCATTCATCAATATAGTATTTGTCATTAAAAAAATCTTCTCAATAACTCACTAAATCATCAAATGCAGTTCATACTAAAAAATAATCCTTTTCTTCTCATTCTACTGGTATTTCATCAATATATTTTAATTTATACGCTTCAGGTCAAAATGTCAAAAAATATTTTAATTTTGAGGCTGTTATATATCATCTGTTTTTTTCTATATAGCTCATTTTAATTTTTAGAGGTAAATCATTCAACTATTTCATCTTCATTATAATTTTCATTTCTAAATTTATTTATAGCTTGATTTTCTAATCGCTTTTTATCGCTTCATATTCATATAGTCAAAGCAAAGTTTTTAATAGCATTACTTTCAGCACTTTTATATACATCAAATTTACTTGTGGCTGGATTTTTATATTGTTTCCAAGCTCAAAAACTTCATTTTTCAATCCTTTTTCAATCAATAACAATATAACATTGTAATTGTACTCGTGCTTCATATGCTTCTTTATCTTTTACCATAATTTCTTCTAATCATTTATCAATTATTGTGTAACCCCAATCAAAATTTGATATAAAGTTTAACGCTCTTTCAACATAATCTATCTCAACATAAGGTATAGATTTGTTTTGTATTGTCCTAGTTTTTACAACCTTATCAGGTGTTTTCTGCAAATAAGATAGTTTTTTTATTCAATTTATCTTAGTCCAATCAAAATTAGGATCAATAATTTGTGTAACTAAATACTTTTTTATGTTCTTTTTATTATCCATCTAAATAGTATAAAATATAAAATTCATACCAACTCAAGTCAATTCTCTTACAACTCTAAGTGAATCAACAACTTTTCAATCTTGTAAGAATACACATTTATCATCTGATATATGATATTCATCTCAATTGTTTGCTTTTAGATATTCAATTCAATTTTTGTTTTCTAATGTATATTCTAATCATTCTTCTTCTCAATACAACGATCAATTAGTATCTAATAAATCAAATCAATATGCACTGTGTAGATTATCCATAGTTTTCTTGTAGGTTAAGCAAATAAATTTCTGACATATCACTAAACACACTTTCTTTATTGTCCTGTATGTATTCATAAACTCAATCCAACTCTCAATCATTTATAGCATAAGCCATTGTAGGATTGTTTTCTAAATACTTATCAGAATAATACCAAATGTTCTGTTCTGTAAATGTTTCAAAATCCATACTAGGATTGAAGTCAAAATCATAATTGTCAAATTTAATTTTAGCCATTGTAATAGATTAAGTTATAAATAGTTTGCTAGTCAGACTTGTTGGCATTACTTTGAATGTTATCTATCTCACTTGTGCAATATCCTTATAGCAATTTAAACTGATTTTACAATGGCAAAATCAATAAAACTTTTTTCTTTGAAATGTGCTTATTAATTGATTAAATCAATCTTTGTTGTTTTTTACTCTCCAATATTTTATTTTCTTTTTTATAATATTCTATCAATTCTTGTATCTCTCATATCTTCCAATCCTTTATTTTTCATTTACTAGCCAATAGCTTTTTTACTTTATCGGATCAGATTTTATCAGACAAGTTTTTAATATACTGGTTTTCTATCTTTTTTGCTTCATCTAATCAAAACTTACCAGCCATAGCCATATTACAGCGTGGACATTGTGGGTGTATATTATTCTCATCAAAAGCAGTTACCATATTCGCTCTACCTACTAAATGTCATCACTGCATATTTTTATAATGGTCATGATGATTACAACTTATACAATAACACATTCCTAATATATCAGACTCTTTTAATCTTACATACTTTTGGACTAATTTATACAACTCTTGAAATAACTTATTTTTAGTCTTTGTTTTAGTATGCTTTTTTAATTTCTTCTTTCATAAGATTTCTCTTTTTTTCTTTTCCAGTTGTTCTTGTTGCTTTTTTTTTATTTTAGCAAGTTTTTTATCATACTTGATATTTATAGCACTAGACATTTTTTGTAATTGTTCTTGTCTTTTTGACTCCAAAGACAACTGGTATTTCTCTATCTTTTTTTCATATATCTTTTTTAATTTCTCTATCTTTTTATTTTGTTTATAGAGTTTTTGATTTTCTATACTATTCATTAACTTAAAAAAGTTATGTAAAATCGGTCGTGTGTCCTTATCCATTCCATTCATTCCTCAATAGTCATATCTTGGTATGCTATTTGGTTATGGTGTTTGTGATATATTCTTACCATTGTTGTTAGTTTAAAAAATAAATTTTAATCATAATTGCAAGTGAATTTTTTAGTATCTAAAATCTTTTTTATTGGCTTCAAATAATCTACATCTTTACTTACTGGCTCTAACTCCTCACATTCTTTACATACATATTGGTCGCTATCAGGTAGTCTGTAAATATACCCTGCTTTCTTGTTATAATACTTTGCTAGTATCATTATAGCGTTATCGTGGCTTGTTGCTCTTAGCTGTATATCCATTTTGTTATTTAATTAATTCTAAAACAACTTAAATCTGTATCCATAAGCACTTTTCATACTTTTCAATTTCTGTTTTTTCTAATCAATATTGTTATTTTATTTTTATTGTCTGTATATTCATCATAATAATCTTCTCTATGCAACATTAATACAATGTCTGCATCTTGTTCTATACTTCAACTATCTCTTAAATCTGATAATTGTGGTTCTTTATCCATCCTCTTTTCTACATCTCTATTTAATTGAGATCAAACAACTAAAACAATTTTATACTTCTTAGCTATTCTTTTTAAAGATTTTGTTATTTCTGTTAAGTTCTCAATAATAGTTTTCTTTGTTCATTGTATTAATCAAAGATAATCAACATAAACTATATCAAGTCAATCTTTTACTTTATGTTGTCTAATAACATCTTCTATATTCTGCATTGTATAAACATTATCTTTAATTCTTAATTGGTTTTCTAATAGTTCTGATAGCTTTTCACTAATTAATCAAGTGTTATCTAGTTTAGAAATATCATCAATAGATTTTCATGAGGTCATACAAACAAACCTTTCAACTAATTCAAGTCCTGTCATCTCTAAACTAATAAACAAAACCTTTTTATCTTTTGATTGTCTTAGTGCCATATTCTGCATTACAGTAGTTTTTCACATTCAAGGTCTACCAGCAACAAATATTAATTGTCAGGATTTTAGTTTTATCTTTTCATCTAGTTTATAATATCAAGTATTGTAATATTTTGCTAGTCAATCTAAACTCTGTAAATATTCTATAGCAAAGTCTGATATATCAAGCTCCTTACTGGTTCATTCTATCTTTTCTAATTGTTTAATAATATCTTCTTTTACATCATATCAATTTTTACTAAATATATTTATAATTCAATTATTACAAACTTTGTATATATATCTAGCAACTGCCAACTCTTTTAACTCTTTAATAACATTCTGTATGTCTCATAAGTAAAAAGTATCAATAACAACTCTCAAAACACTTTCAGATATATTACTATCTCTTAATATCAAATCACTTTCAAACTCTAGTCATTTTTCATTTAATTCTTTAATCTTTTTAAATATATTTACCAAATCCTTTGAATAGAATAGTTTGTCTGATATTCAATCAAATCAAACCATTTTATTAATCAAACAGTTTAATAAATATATCTCTAATTGACTATTGTTTGGTGCTAATTTAATATCCATTTTGATTAGTTTTTATTTAAAAGTGTCTCGGAAGTTATCATCACTTGGTTCTGTTTCAATCTTTTCTATCTTTTTAACTCAATCTTTTCTTAACCAATTCAATATTGTAAAATAGTGAGATTTATATTTATATCATTTACTACCAATTCATATATTTAATTTTTCTATATATTCTTTTATATTTCTTTTTCAATAATCATCAATTAATTTATTATATTCTTCGTTTGTTAGATATACATAATCTAAATATAATATTTTTTCTTCTTTATTATCTTTTAGTGGTGGATTATTTTTTTTAGTGGTATCATTTAAGTTTAAGTCTAAGTTTAAGTCTAAGTTTAAGTCTAAGTATATACTATCCCCTACATACCCTATGCATACCCTATCACGAATATTAGTTGGTAACTCACTTATTATACGTTTTATTCAATCTTTTACAGTTTGTGATTTTGTATTCTGATTTTTTACGTGGTTCTTTAAAATCATCCATCAATCCATATAAATTATTTTTCAATCTTTTGATAACTTATCTATACCCCTTGATAGGGTATGCATAGGGTATGATATTTCAAAACACATAGTCTTTTCTGTTATTTCATATATTCAAGCTATATTATTATGTTCATTTGTCATAAGATATAAATACAATAATTTTGTATTAGCATCTAATCCTTGAATATAAGCATCACTCCAAAATTTTGGTTTAATGTATCTTTGTTTAGCCATTATTAAGTAATTATCAAATAAAAAAAAGCGGACAACCCCCAAGACATCCCTGTCTTTATTTGTATCCGCTTTTCCAAATTAGCTATGTATCTATTAGTTTATTACGACGTTGCGGTCGTGCGGATGTTTTTGTGGTGGTTTTTTATAACTAACTATAATCAAATATAACTAAAAAAAACAAAAAATCAAGCCAAAATGCAAAAAATCTTTTTCCTAGTTCTCATTTAGTGAAAAATCTATTGATTTTCTAAAAAATATCAATATAACAATTTCAATATATGAAAATTTAATGATACTTTACGGCGACAATATGAAAATATACACAACAAGAAAAGCACTAATGGAAAATGAGAAGATAAAAAGACCTTTATTTATGAAACTCTTGAAATTATGACTAATAAAACAGGTAGTAAATAATAAATGAAAAAAGGTCTGATTTTATTTGTGTAAATAAAAAGATTATGTCAGAAAAAACAGAAAAGATGACCAAAGCTAAAATAGAGAGGACAAAAAAACTTAAACAAGAAAACCCCGACAAACAAATATGCTGAGGATGTAATAGAATAAAAGAGGACTGTATATGTGGTAGACCTACTAAATACGATCCAAAGTATTGTAAAATGATTATAGATTATTTCAATGTAGAAGCATATACAGAAAAACAAACAATGACATCAACAAATGAAAAAACAGGAGCAGAAAAAGAATATACCAAGACACGACCTACTGATTTCCCTACCATAGAATGATTTGCAGCTAGTATTGATGTTAATGATAGCACACTAGAGGATCGAAGTAAAAAATATAAGGAGTTTTACCTTGCATATAGTAAAGCAAGGCAATTACAAAAGAAAATATTGATTATAAATTGAATGAATTGATTATATAAAGAATGATTTGCAAAGTTTGTAGCAATAAATTGTTTTCCAGATATGAAAGATAAATCAGAAAGAAATATTACATTAGAACTAGACCCTGAAGACGAAGCAAAGGTGGATGAGCTTTTAGATATGAATGATTAGATTTTAAATTATAAAAAATATAGATGGAAACTTATTTACAATCAAAGTTAGAATGATTTAGTAAAAAGAAGAGGGTAGCGATACTTGAAGAATACGATAGGAGAAAATTGAATATGTGAAGTGCGTGGGCGTTATGGTTTTTTGGATTTCATTATTTACATTTGAATAAAGTTGGTATATGGTTGTTGTATGTTGTAAGTTGTTTTATATATGGTATATGATTTATACGATGGTTAATACAGGCATTTATGCTTGTAGATAATGTTAATAAGAAAAACAAAGAGATATTAGAAAGTTGTATAAATAATAATAAATAGAAATTGCAAATAATGAAAAGATATGGATAGTTTCTCGGTGGTAAAATGAAATTTTAAAAACTAAAATAAATATGAAAAGATTTTTAATCTGAATACCGACATACGAAGGTAAATTAAGCACAGACCTTATAATGTGGCTTGATAATTTCAAGGTACCTGAATGATGGGCGTATAGTAAAGCGTATGTATCAAGAACTCCGATACATATGGCAAGAAACATATTGATTGAAAAGATGTTAGAGTGAAATTTTGATTATTTGATTATGTTTGATGATGACCAGCTCCCAATGAGTAAAGACGCATTTTATAGATTATTAGTAGCTGATAAGGATATGGTGGCTGGATGTGTAAGATATAGGAAAAAATCTGAATACATAAGTATATGTAAAAAGGAGAAGTTTGAAAAGGCAGGTGCTGAATGAATGCGAAGCTATAAACCATACAAAGAGATACCTAGTCAATGATTATTCCAAGTAGATAATGCAGGGACGGGGATGTGTTGTATAAGTAGGAAAGTGTGTGAATTTATGCATAAAACATACAACAAAGAACCATTTGAGAGTAAAAGCACAACATACACAAAGCAAGTAGATTGAGAATGGAGAGAGGTTGGCTATAATACAGCAGAACCTGAACCAAAAGACTGAAAAATACAGTTAGTGAGGAGAGTATTATCAGAGGATTATCTTTTTTTTGAGAGGGCAATTAGTCATTGATTTGAATTGTGGGCAGACTGACAAGCGAAAGCATATCATTTTTGAGACCCTATTAGATTAGAGCCATAAAAAAAGTTTATTGTTATCAACTAGAATTTAATCGGTTTTCACTGTATAGAAAGTATAAAAATATTTACATAAATTACTATAAAATGGAGATACTAAAAATACCTGACAAGTGAGAATATTGTATCATAAAAAATGAGCCACCAAAAAACGAGTTTATAGAATTGACAAAAAAACATACAAAAGAGATTGAGGATTTGATAGCACTCAATAAATGATACACAGAACCATATCCAATAAAGATAGAAGATAGTGTATTTGAGAATGTAAAAGATATAAAAGAAAAAAAGTATATGAAAGATATTTATATGATACTAAATAATCTTGATGTGAGATAAAAAGATTGGGCTTATCCAATGAACATTTGACATAATCCATAGTAGTCATATTAAAGTTTTTGAATACTGTAAAAAATATTGTGATTATTTGATAGTAGCATTGAACTCAAACGAGTTAGTGAAATCATATAAATGAAAAGAGTGTATAGATACACGAGAAAACAAAGCATATTTATTAGAGAGTATAAAATATATTGATAAGGTAATCAAAGCAGAGGATGAAAGTCCATTAGATATGATAAAAGAAAACAATGTAGATATGTTTATCTGCTGAGATGAGTTTGTAGATAAACATAAATGAGTTATGGAGTATATGGAAAGCAAAGGTTGAGAAACTATAATCACCCCAAGATTTGGTATGAGTACAAGCAAAATCAAACAAGTTTTACTTCGTGAGGCTGAAAAATGAAAATAAACATCATTACTCGCACACATAATAGACCTTGATATTTCAAGATACACAAAGCTAGTGTAGATATGCAGACAAAAAAAGTGAACCATATAATCGGGTCTGATGTAGCTTGTGATTATGTTAAGAAGTATGTAAGGTATCCACAGCTAAAAAGCAACTGAAAGCAAAAGATATTAGCTGGGTGGACTAACTGGCACACACCACGAAATCTATACATAAATAAGTTATTGAAAGAGGTTAAGACTGGATATTGTATAATATTAGACGATGACGATGTGTTCCTAGACAATCAAGCAGTAGAAAAGATAATTAAGATAATAGATAATAAGAAAAATCTGATGGTAATACGGAAAGTGAAGTTCCCGAATATCATACTCCCAAGAAGATTGCCACCTAGTGTATGAGATATAGCAAGTTGTGGGTATGCGTTTGATATTGATATCGTAAGGAGAAATAATATAAAGATGTGAGAGTGGAGTTGAAGCGATGGGATATTTGCTTGTGATGTTTATAAGCATTGTGATAATATAAAGTTGATAGATGAAGTGCTGACAGGGATACAGAAAACAGATGGTATGCATAACCATTGAACAGGAGATTTAGTTATTAAAGACATATAAAATGGATATAAACGAACTAAAAAAAGCTACAATCTATCAATCGTTTGAGGATTTAGGGATGGAAGCAAAGAACTCTAAAAGCAAAGCCAAGTATGATTGCTTGAATATAGAGCCAAAAGACAAAGTGATATTGGATGTATGATGTAATACTGGATACTTTCCGATAAGATTTAGTCAGAATGGGGCGAAGTTTGTGTATTGAATAGATGTTGATTTGCCTTGAGGTGCTGGGATGGAAGTAATCAAACTAGCAAAAGGGTATGCAAAGCATTATTGAATAGAGAATATAGATTTTAGGATAGCAAGTGTATTTGATAACCTAGACCATATAGAGGAAAAATTGGATATAATCACTTGCACATCTACATTTCATTACTTTAGAGATTTACAGCCAAAGTTTTTTGAGATATGTAATGATAAATTAAAAAAATGAGGGCTGATAATCCGAGAGGGTGGATTGCCAGAAGTATCAGAAAAGTATTCAAGAAGTGTAGATAAAATACCTTGCCATTTTCCAAACGAAGAGGATTTGAAAGCAATGGCGAAAGGTTTTGAGGTGGTTTATAAATGAAAATCAGTGGACCAGAAATGAGATAAGATAGCGAGATATGTTTTACATTTCAAAAAGAAGTAATGAGAAAACTTATAATGATAGCTTGATTGCCTTGAAGTGGTAAGACTACGACAGCCAATAAGTTGTCAGAACATTTTACAGAAAACAAGATAGAGCATACATTATTATCAATAGACTATTTATACTTAGATTTCATACAAGAGTTTTTTCCTTACTTATATTGAGATAAGATAAACGATAACATACAACGACATTATGAGAGGTTAGAAAATAGTATAGGAAAAGATTTTGAGTATTACATAAAAAAGAAAATAAGAGAATGAAAATGACATATAATTATAGATGGGCGACATTTAGAATTGATGGGGTATAGGATAAAAAAAGAGTTTATGAAAGAGTTTGAAGTCCACGAGATAGTTATGGACAAAGAAAAACCATTGATACAGATATGATTGTCAGTTATTAGAGATATGGACTTCTATAAAGTTGTTTTACAAAATATTATGCAATAGATGACAAAAATAAGTATAATAATCCCAGTTCTCAATGGGTACGAAATGACAAAAAACATCATACAAAATATAAGTGATGTATTTATCCATCCATACGAAATAATTATCATAGATGATTTTTCTAATGATAGGACAAAGGATAGGACAGCAGAATTTAAGAATAATGAAAATGTAAGATATTTTAGAAATGAAGAGTGGTTGTGAGTAAATAAAAGCTGGAATAAATGAATAAGTAAAGCAAAAGGAGAATATATACTTGTAATTAATAACGATATAGTCATAAAACCTTGATTTGATACTGCTATGGTTGAATGTTTAGAGGATAGTTATATAGTTTGACCATACAGCACAAGATTAGATAAACCTTTTGAATGAGAAGTATTTATCAAGCAACAAAATATAATAGGTTGGTGTTGGATGACCACAAAGGAAAGGCGAAAAGAGATTGGAGATATTGACGAAAGTTTATGTATATGGTATTGAGATGACTGGATATTCCAGAGAGTAGTAAAAGATTTGAAACAAAGCCCTTGAATAGCAAACACATTGATACATCATTACGAAAGCAAGACACTAACAAACGACGAACATAAACAGAAAATACGAAAGGAGATTGAAAAAGATAAGGTAAGGTGGCAAGAGATAATAAGGGAGAGGGGTTGGAATTAGTTTTTAATTTATAATTAAATATATTATGAACAGTGAACTATTAAAAAAAGAGTACATCAAAATTGATGATGAATGTTTTGATATTGTAGAGGAGAGGAAATCTAAGTCTACAATAAACTACAAACTTTTATTTGATACTATGGATAAGTATCTCAAAAACTACATATTAAAGGTTAAAGAGATAAACCAACATATTAATCAAATCAAAGAGCTTTGCGAGAAATATAACGAAGCGATAGACGATATGATTAAAGCAAAAGAGGAGTTAGGTTATGATTATGAGATACCAGCAAAGATTGACTATGATTTTTTACAATCAGAAGCTAACAAACCTGATGAATGAGAAGAAAAAACAGCTTCTTAAAGAAGTCTTAAATAAAAAAGAAACGAGGGTAAAATATCTTGAACACGATTTTTTAAGATTTTGTTTATATTATTTTCCAAGCTCGTTCCATTATCCAAAGATTGCACCATTTCATAAGAAGTGGTGTAATCTTACTCAAGAATGATTTAATATCTATATAGAATGACATAGGGAGAGCGCAAAGACTATGTTGATTTGATTATTGTATGATTTATGGTGTATCTGTTATAAGAAAAAGAGGTTTATTTGTGTGTTCTCGTATGAACAAAAATCTTCAAGTTTTCATCTTTTTCAGATAGCGATACAATTACAAACAAATAAAAGACTGATAAACGATTTTTGACAGTTGTTTTTTTCTGATAATGTAGAAAAGAAATCACAAAAGAAGTCAGTAAATGAGTTTATAACTGAGAATGATATAAAACTAAAAGCATTCTCTATGTGAACATCTATGAGATGACAGGTATTTATGAGTAAAGATTGAATGATTAGACCAGATAGCTTACTTTTAGATGATATTGATAATATAAACAGTGTAAGAAATAAGGACATCATAGATAATAATATGAGATTTTTAGAGGATGAAGTGTTTTGAAGTCTAGCTGATTATTGTCAGATTAGGATACTAGGTAATGTGATAATGGAAGATTGACTCAATCCAAGACTAAAACAGAAATATAAAAACAATGCTTCCTGGAGCATACAATCACAAAAGGTAGTAGATGAAAATGGAGAGCCTGCACGAGATAGATACACAAAAACAAACAAAGAAGCTGAGGAGTATAATCAGAATATAGAAGACCCAAAAAAACATAAGATTTCACTAGAAAAAAAGCTAAATGATTTGTGAGAAATATCTTTTAATCAAAACTATCTATTAAAACCATTCTCAAATAAAGATAGACTAATCAAATCAGAATATATAAGAATGTTTGATGAGGATATAGAGTTTGATTATGTTGAAGCTGGTATAGACCCTGCATTTAGTGAAAAGACAAAATCTGACTCTTTTTCTATTACAGTAACTGGGTTTAAGAAGGTTGAAAATGTGTTATATAGATATGTATTAGAGGAGATAAGTTTAAAAGGAGAGGAAAAAAACAACCAAAATATATGTAGGACAGTGTTGAATATGTATCTTAATTACAAACCAAGAAATATCAAGGTTGAAAAGAATAATGGTTGAGAGATATATGCTAAACTATTCAAAGACCCTTCAAATATGTGAGGATATAATCTACCTATCACAGTAGTAAATGCAACAAAAGATAAACGAACTAGATTAAAAGAGTTTGAGGGGTGTTTTCAAAGATGAGAGATATTTTTCAAGGTATGAAAAACAGAAAATGTAATAGAACAATTATTATACTTTACTGGGGAGAATGGAAACAAAGATGATGCGGTTGATAGTATGGTGCATAGTTTCGGATTATCTTGAATTTGATTTTATTTTGATGTAGCTTAAAAAATGTATGAAAACATAATAAAAGAGTTAAAATTAAAATGAGACAGAAGACTTGCTTGATTTGTTAGATTATATTATTTAGAAAATAAAGACAGAGAAGAGATTATGGAAATATTATATATTAATACTGAACGAGGATATTACTCAATGAAAAGAAGAGCTAAAAGATATATACAAAAATTATTAGAAAATCAAAAAATTGTTTAAAATGCAATAGAAAACAATCACATATTGAATTTAAAAAAATATATTATACAGTAAAGATAATTTTATATTATCTTTTTTTGTATATGAAAGATAAAAAAGCAAAAACAACTACTAAGAAAATAGATAATTCAAAGAAAAGTATAAATTCAGTTTGATTTCAAGTAGTCGGACAAGACTTTGCATCTTGTTGAAAAACTGTTATTGATAAAAACACATATTATAGAGTTCAAAACTATTCACTAGAAGCAGAATCATATAAAACAAAGATAGTGAATTGGGTAGGTAAAAACTGATTATATCTTCAAAAAGATTGAGAGGTATTAGATAACGAAGAGGAGTTGAAAAAAGTTTATGATGTATTTAAAGACAATACACGAAGCACATTAAAAGATAAATATTTCACTAATCATTTTTGTAGTGGAGATATATATATGTATCCAAGAAAAACATTATCAAACGATATAGCTTGTCAGATAGTGGATAGTAGGACAATCCAAAAAGAGATTGATAAATTCTGAAATATAGTTTGATACAAGCAAATCAGTGGTATGAATATAAGGAATATACCAAAAGATTGACTTTATAATAGTATTGTAAGATATGACTCAAACAATCCTAACTACTGAAAATCTATATATCAAGGGATAGTATATGATGCTTTAAGTGATACTGAAAGCTCAAAAAGACAATTTTATTTCTTTGAAAATAATAGTGTTCCTAATGCTTTGTTTATGCTAGACCCTAATATTACTATGGATAAAGATAAACTAAGTCAAATCAAAGAAGATGTAAATAATAAATACAAAGGTTCCGAGAATGCTCACAAAATAATGATAGCAGGTGGTATTCAAGATGTGAAGATACTAGAATTAAGCAATAAAGATTTGGATCTAATAAATTTGAGAAACTTTATAATAAAGAAATGGTGAATAGTATTCCAGATTGACCCTAGAATTATCTGATTTATGATGGAGTGAGGTGCTGATAGGAGTATTACAGCTATAAGACAAGAAGCAAACGAAACAATAAACAATCTATCTATGCAATTTGAAGATGATATAAACAACTTCTATAAGCAGTTTGTTAATCCCAAAGCTGATTATAGGATAAAACTAGATAGCGAACTATTTACAGACCGTAAAGAGATAGAGGAATGACAGAGAAAAGATGTTCAGTTATGAATAATAACAATCAATGAAGCTAGAGAGGAGAGAGGTTTAAATAAGTTTGAGATAGAAGAAGCTGATAAGCCTATAATATGAAGTAATATGTCTTTTTTAGCAAATCTTAATAACCAATTTAATTTTTAAATAATTTGATATGAAAAAACTACAATCGTTTTTCAAAATGTCTTTGAAACAAGAGGACAATAAACCAAGTATAACAGAGGTAACATATAAAGGTGCTGACTGAAATACTTATACTTGATTACAATTTGAGTGATATGCAAGTACTAAAGATTTAGACAGGGGTAGAGATGTAACTATGCCAGAAGCATTTAAAAATTCCATAGAGCAGTTTATGGAAAACCCAATAATCTTTTTACAACACGATGCAAACAAGGCGATAGGAAGTATTATTGAAGCGACTATTGATGATGTTTGATTGTATGTAAAGGGTATAGTTAAGACTGACAAAGACAATATATTCCAAGATTTAAGAACTGGGGTAATAAAGACTATGTCATTTGGTTATAGAATAACTGAATATGAAACAATAGATACACCTGATGGAGTATATTGGCAGATAAACTGACTAGAATTATTTGAGGTTAGTTTGGTAAGTGTTCCAATGAACCCAAAAGCAAAGATAAAAAGTAAAGAAGAGTTATTAGGTAAATGATTAAATGATGAAGAATATGCTTCAAACTTCCAAATAACTAAGAACGATGAATATACATTCTACAAATCAATAGAGGATTTGAGAATAAAAAGCGAAGATTTAGTAGAAGAAGAAGAAATTATTGAAGAAAAAGAAGAAATCAAAGAAGAAACTACAGAAGTTGAAGAAAAAAACACAGAAACAGAAGAAAAAGAAGAAGAAAAAACAGTTGAGACCGATACAGAAGTTGAAAATAAAGAGATTGAAGAAGAAAGTGGAGATAATATAAGCGAAGAAGAAAAAACAGACGAAATTGAAACAGAAAATAAGGAAAATAAGGAAATTGAGAAAAAAGAACTTATATCTAATGAATGACTACAAGCACAAATAACAGATAAGTTAAAAGAGGAGCTTTGAATAGAGGAATGAAGTAATGAAGGGGTGCGAGTGTTAGAAATATTTGAAAATGAGTTTGTGTTTAATCATTATCTATATGCAGAAGAATGATGATTTGATAAATATTATAGAAGATGATATAAAGTAGAAGATTGAGATGTTATGTTGGAATGAGAAAATATAGAAGTTGAAAGTCAAACACAATGGATAGATAAGACTAAAGAATTCAAACTAGAATTAGAAAAATCACTAGAAATTGAAGACAAAGAAATTGAGGAAGAAGAAAAAGAAACTATTGAAGAGCCTGAAATACCTGAGAATGTCGTTTGAGATAGCGACAAATCTGAAGTTGAAGATACTGAAACACCTGAGAATGATGTTGAGGTTGAAGTCAATGAAGATTTGGAAAAAAGGTTTGATAAAATAGAAAAATCTCTTGAAACAATAGAGGAAACAAAGGGGCTATCTATTGAAACTAAAAGTCAAATAGAGTTGCTTCAAAAAGATTTATCTGATTTGAAATCTGAAATAAAGAAATTCAAAGAGGATATGAGTGCAGTAGTTGAGTGATGTCTAAGTAAAGTCAAAGAGCTTTACACGGCATTCAAAAATCATTACATTGATAGTGCAATGCCTTATGTAGAGGAGAAAAAGCAAGAAGATGTAATGTTAGCGACTTGATTAGCGAAAACTATTGCTAAAATTAAGTCATAAAACCTTTTATATATTTATATTTAGAAAAATGGATAAATTATTAGAGCAATTAGCAGAGCTGAAATCTATAGAGATTACAGACGAAGTAAAAGAACTATCAGAAAAGAAAATAGCTGATATGAGACAAAAAACAAACGAAGTGGTTCACACTACAAATACTGGATATGGTAAAGAACTTATCCCAGTAAATGTATTGACTGACACAGTTTTAGAAATGGTGCCTATGTATGCAGGTATCTTGAATGCCTTTATGGTAGGTTTTCACTGAAACCAAATGGGTAAATCTGACAAAGTAGCAATCGTAGGAGAAATCCCATTTGCTCAAGGTAATTCTGAATGGACTACTGGAGCTGGAGCAATCGCTCAAGGAAAACAATTATTGCCTACTGGTGATGTAACTATTAACCAATACTCAATGATTGTATCAGTAGATGTATCAAACGAAGAATTGGCTTATAGTGTTGCTGATTTACAAACAATGATATTGAGAAAAATGTCTCAATCATTTGTAAGAACATTTGAAAGTGCAATCGTAAATGGAGACCCTGAAACTTCAAGCGTTGGAAATGTAAACTCTGATGACCAAGCTCCAGCAATAACATTTGCTACAACTGGTTGAGCATCAGACCATAGACTTCTTGGATGGACTGGATTAAGAAAAACAGCTCTAGCAGGAACAGTAAATGTAGACTACAAAGATTTAGGAACATTAGAGATGTCAGATTTGTTTGTTTTGAGAGGGCTTATGAACAAATACTCAACTAATCTACAAGACTTAGTATTGATTATGGATTACAAAGCATACAACAAAGCATTAACATTGTCTGAATTCCTAGAATTCCAAAAGAATGGAGTAAATTCAACAGCTATAACAGGTGCATTATCTAATATAGCAGGTGTTGATTTGTTTGTTCACAGAGATTTCCCTTCAACAGAAGCTGACGGAAAAGCAAGTAAAACAGCATCAAACAACACTAAAGGTTCAGCTCTATATGTATGGAGACCAGCAGTACAACGAGGTTATGGTAAAAATGGATTAGATATAACTGTATATAAAATCCCTTGAAAATGATACCAATTCGTTGGTACTATGGACGTTTGATTTGCTATCGCAAATAAAAAAGCAGGAGAAACAGACCCAGCAGTAGTGTTAGGTATTAATATTTCCTAGTTAAATAATGGCTTCGTGGGAGTGCCATAAACTCCCACATTCTTTATAATTAACAATTCATTATGGCTGAATTAAAAAAATATCAATACACTTGAAAAGAATACACAATGGTTAAAACTCACAAGAATAGTGATAAAGTAAAAGTAGTTGAATGAGAAATCTTTGAAAGTGAACTAGAGATAAGGAACACATATATCAAAGAAGTGAAAGGAGATGTTGAAGTATCTAAACCAGTAGAAAATATTATTAAAACATCTGAACCTGAAAAAACACTAGATAAACAATCTCTTATCAAACTATATATTGAGAAGTTTGGTAAAAGACCTTGACCTCAATGGAGTGAAAAAGTTATTTTAGAAAAACTAAACTCATAAACTATGGGATATATAAACAATACAGAGTATATGCAGTTTGCTTGAGTAACATCGCTTGATGCACAAACAAGCACACAGGTTAGTCTATTGATTGATAGCACCAAAGACATATTAGATTGATTGATATGAGATTTATCATATTGAAATAAACAAGAGGATATAAAGATATGTGAAGTTGATTATAAGTTCGGATATTCGGTAATCCAATTATCTAATCTTGAGGTTGCTAGTATTACAGAGATAAACTGAAAGGCATATACAGGGGTATTGGATACTGATTATAGGATACAAGACCATAAAAACAGTAAATTATATATAAAAAACTTAGTTGAGTATATATCTTGACTAGATTTTCCATATTTCACTATCAAATATGTATCAGGATATCAGACAATACCGAACGATATTAAATATATGCAATATTTGATGGTATCTTGAGAGTTAGCAAAGACACAATGACAAGAAATAAAATCATATAGTTTATGACCTAGAAGCATAACTTTTAAGGATATAAAAGATTTTGATACAGTAAAATCAACTATTTTTAATTATTCAACTATTACGGTATAATGTTTTTAGACAAAATATGCTCTATATATGATGTAGATATAATAAATATAGATGGAGAGGATACAAAAAGCTATACTCCTGTTTATCAGTCTATAAATTGTGATTTCTATGTCCCAAATAACAGATATAGAAGTAATAATCAAGCTAGAGAGTTTGAAAACGAAACATTAGAAGTTGTACTTGAATGAGATAAAACACTTGTTCGTAGAGGTATGACAATAGATTTATCAACTGATATAATGGATTTTGGTAGTTATGTTATAGATAGCGTGTTCCCTTATCAAGACATAAACTGAAAAATAGATAATATCGTTTTAAAAGTAAGTGAAAGAGATGTTTGAAACTTATATTAAAACTTGAATAGAAAAATGAGTAGAGCTTTTATTAAAAGAAGCACAAAAAAACACTCCAGAAGATACCTATGAACTACAAGAATGACACAAAAAACAACCAATAAGACAAGAGGGTAGTATAATATCTTGATGACTAATAAATGAAGTCCCTTATGCTCCGTATGTAGAATATGGGGTTAGTGGTAAGAAATATAATTACTATAAATGAGGTGGTAGAAGAGCAGGTTGAAGTCCTTTTTATAGCTGAGTAGGTGCAAGGATGTATTCAAAAGCACAGTTTGAGAACGAAAAAGAGGTTAAAAGTATCATAGAGGGCGAAATCAATAAATTTATCAGAAAATTAAACAAATAATGGCAAAAGTAGTAGAAATAGACCAAATATGCGAATATCTGAAAGCTACAACAAGTATAGCCACTGTTTTAAGTGATAGGATTTATTATTGAGAACCTATGAGAGAACAAACAGGAATATATCTAACTATAAACACAGTATCACAGGTTATAAATGCAGTAGATAAACAAGCATTAGTAGAGTTTAGATTGATAGGACATAATGAGAATGTGAGAAAAAAGGAACTGGTCGCAATCTCTAAACTTCTTATTGATAATCTAGTCACTACAAACAGCTTTCAAGTCTATAAATTATGAGATTTTGAGGTTTATAAGATTAGAGAGGGTGGGACATATAGGATGTTTGTTGATGATAAAAATAGAAACCTACTTATTCAAGACTTTGTATTCCAGTTTATAAATTAAATGATTTTATTTCTTGAGAAAATAAGATGTTAAAAGATTATAAAAACAAATCTCTCAAAATTGAAAAAACAAAAGAGATTAAGTCAGAAAAGACAAAGCAAGTAACTTTGAAAAGACTGACTATAATAGATTGAGTAGCATATTGACCTTGAGTGGTTGAACTACCAATAAAAGCATACAATAAACTTTTTAAATTATAATTTAGAAAAAAATGACAGCAACAAATGTAAATGCTTTATCTGTTCTAGCTTGACAAGTATATGTAGCAGATTGGGCTTCAATAACAGCTCTTGATGATAGCTTGAGTAATGTAGCAACTGTGATTAGTGAACTAGACGCTCTTTCTTATGAAAGGATGGCTTCTGTGACTGATGTTCAGTTTGCAGTAAATACTTCTGACAATCAAATTAAAATTGAAACTGATGACAACTGAGTAATTTATCAAGCATATACTCCAAATGCGAGAATATCTTGAAACTGGTATGAAATTGGAGAAATGGATGTATTAGAAAAAGTATTAGGCGTTAATTCAGTAGATGTAAGTGGTACAACTGATTATACTGCATACGGTTCTAATCTACAAGTAAAAGAACTGCCAAAATTAGTAGTAAAAATCGTTGGTAATAACGATGCTAATGGGAAAAACAAAACTATTTACTTATACGATGCTTGATTGAATGGTGATTTGATACAAGGGTTCGTAGATGTAGTAAGATCTTGAGATGTTCCAAATAGTCCATTTGAATTTATGGGTAATAGATGATGATTATGGCTTGTTAAGGATGAGATTAACTATCAATGAGCTTAAATAAATATATAAGCAGGTGGGGTGACCTGCCTGCTTTATATATATTGGGAGCGTAAAACCCCATCGGTCTTCAGCCGTGGGGATGTAAGCGACCTAAGTGGTCATTAAAATACTCTTGCAATTTGTTTGGACTTCTGTATACTATATTTGTTGATGAGTAGTATATAAAGAGTCCAAGCCGTAGAGCAAGGAATAATGTACTTCTGTATACTATTCATCAACACTTGCTTTACTACTTGGACTTTTTGTGTAATGAAATCTCGAAAGTATCGTATATATCCAAACAAAGAGCAACAACAATTACTTGCCCAATCTTTTGGTAATGTGAGATTTGTTTACAATCGAGGTCTATCTACACGACAGTCTATGTATGAGAAGTGAGAAAAGTGTAATTATTATACACTTACTACAAAGTTAGTACAGCTGAAAAAGGATAATGATTGGCTAAAGATATCTTGAAGTCAAACACTACAGCAATCTTTGAAGAATGTAGAAAGAGCATACAAAAACTTTTTCAACAAGAATGCTAAGTATCCACGCTTCAAGAATAAATATGCAAAACAATCAATAACTTATCCACAGTTCACTAAGATTGTAGATTGAAACATTGTGATACCAAAGATGTGAGTAATAAAAACAAAACTACATAGAGAATGTTTGTGAAGTATCAAGCGTATGACTATCACTAAGACAGCTACTTGAAAATACTATGTATCTATAACAACGGACTACGAAGTCGGAAAGCCAACGACAACTGGTCAGGTATGAATAGATGTTGGTATCAAAGAGTTTGCTACTCTTAGTGATTGAACACAGATAGCTAACCCAAAGTTTCTTAGAACTTCCCTCAGAAGATTGAAGAAGCAACAAAGGAAACTATCACGCAAGAAGAAGTGAAGTACTAATCGCAACAAACAAAGGTTGAAAGTATCTATACTTCACGAGAAAGTAAGTAACCAACGCAAAGACTTCTTGCATAAAGTGTCTACGATGATAGCAAACAAGTATCATACAATCGTTATTGAAGATTTGAATGTGAAAGGGATGATGAAAAATCATTGCCTTGCACAAGCGATAGGAGATGTGTCTTGGTCGGCTTTCTATACTATGCTTTACTACAAAGCAAATAAAGTAGTGAAAGTAGATAGGTTTGCACCAAGCACAAAGACTTGTAGTAATTGTTGAAGTAAGCAGAGTATGAAACTAAGCGACAGGACTTTTCATTGTGAGGTCTGTTGATACAAAGAAGATAGAGATGTTAATGCGGCAATCAATATCTTAGCAATGGCTACTGACTAAGTTTTAGAACTATGCAATCAGTAGTAGAGTGTAGGGCAGGTATTGTCCGAACCGATGGAAACATCTACGCCTATGGAGAGCAAGTCAATAGACACTCGTTGAAGTAGGAAGCTCAATCATCTTTAGTGGTTGAGTAGTTCACTTAAAATATAACTGATATTATGCAAAGGATAATAAGAAAATCTATTGAAATAAGTCTAATCATAGAGAAAAGATTATTATTTTGGAGATATAATAAGGTTATAAAGTTGAAATTTAAGCAAGCGACAGTAATGGAAGCAATAGATTTTGGGGAAACTATAAAAGGGAATATGTTTAATATTGTTATATGGTTATTGGATTTTATCAAAAAACATAGTGATAAGAAGATAACAAAAAAAGATAAGCAATACATAATGGTAAAATGGGGCGAGATATTGGATTTGATTAAGAAACACTACTTATGATTTGACAAGAAAAACGAAACTAAGGGAGAAAATACTCCATTCAGTAGTTATATAACAATACTAAGTGAAAAGACTTGATTACACCCTTTGGCTTTAATGGAGAACTATACTTTTGAGCAGTTAGAATGGATTACAGAATGATTAGTTTGGAATGCTAACGAAACAAGTAAAGAATGACAAAGAAAAAATAAATTATTCCTAGTAAAACAAAGAGCTGAGAATAGAAGCGAAGAGGAAAAACAGAAAATCAAGCAAATTTTATCTAATATCTCTTGATAAATATGGATCCCATTAAGATAAATATTAGCGTAAACACAAACGAGATAAAACAAGCTCAAAGAGAGATACAGAAATTTGCTAATGATACAGGAAAAGCACTTGACCCAAACAAAGTAAAGAAATTGGAAGATGAACGAGGGAGATTATTAGCAAAGAAAAGGGATGCACAAACAGAATTAAGAAATATAAGGAAACTCTATGACGCTTGAATAGTAGACAATAAACAACTCGCACAAGCAGAGTTAGCTTTTGGTAAAATCTCAAAAGCTACAACAGAAGCAGGTAGACAGATGACAAACTATAAGAATACAGGAGATACTACAGTCAGTAGATTACAAGCAAAGTTTAATGATTTGGGTGGTTGAATATTAAAGAGTCTTGTTAATCCTATGACTATAGCTATATCTTCTATATATGCTTTAGGTAGAGCCATTGTAGATGCAACAAAAACAGCAAGAAGTTTTGAAACAGCTTTTGTATGAGTACAAAAAACATTTGATGATACAGCTGAATGATATGATATATTGGAAAAATGATTAAGAAGATTATCTAGACAGCTTCCTTTAACTTTTGAAGAGTTAGCTTGAATAGCAGAAGTAGCTTGACAATTATGAGTTAGATGAAGAGATAATTTAATAAAATTTACAGAGGTAGCTGCTTGATTAGGTATAGCAACAAATTTAAGTGCTGAAGAGGCAGCTACATCATTAAAAAGATTTTCTGATGTATTATGAGTTCCAATCACAGAAATAGAAAATTTATGAAGTGCTTTAGTTTGATTGGGTAATAATTTTGCAGCTAATGAACAAGAAATATTGGGTTTTGCAAAGCAAGCACAAACAGCTTGATTATTATCTAATTTGACTGCTACAGAAATACTATGAATATCTACAGCTTTGGTTGCGTCTTGAATAAATGCAGAAGCTTGAGGAACAGCTATAGTAAAATTCTTTTGACAAATAAATGATGCTGCTGCAGAATGATGAGCAGAATTACAAAAATTTGCTACAGTAGCTTGAATGACAGCAGAAGAGTTTAAATGATTAGTACAAAATAATACTTGAGAAGCCTTTGTAAAGGTGTTGGAGTGAATAAGTTCTGCCTGAACTGATGCTGGTCGTATATTAGATGAACTATGAATAACTGAATTAAGATTAAGAAAAACAATATTAGCAGGTTCTTGAAACTTTAAAACATTAGCAGAAGCAATAAAATTAGCATCTGAAGAATATAAAAACAATAATGCTCTACAAGAAGAGGTGAATAAAAGATTAGCTAGTACAGATTGAAGATTACAGATATCAAAAAATAAATGGAGAGATGTATCTGCTAGTATATGAAGTTGATTTAATAAGGTGCGAGTACCAGTATTTGAATGAATAACAAAACTACTAGAAAATTTTGTTCTAAATACAAAAGTATCTTTTCAATTTATAAAAAATATATTTTATAATATGGATACAGCTGCACAAAATTTGGCAGCTTGAATAATTAATTTATTTCAGAAGGTTAGAAACCGAGTAACTGAAGAATTAAAAGATGAAATTATTTTTGTGAATTGAATGATAAAAACATATAATAAATTAGCAAGTAATTTATGATTAAAAGAATTATCAATAATAAATACTAAAGAATTAAATCTAGTAGAAAAGAGATGATTTAAGAGTTTAGCTGAATGAACACAAGCAATATTTGATGAATATGAATATAATAAAAAACAACAAATAAAACTAGCAGAAGATAGTGTAAAAAAAGAAATAGAATTACAAACTTGATTATTAGAATTATTAGACGAAATAACATCATTAGATAATAAATGAACTTCTAATAAAATAAAAAACATAGAAGATTATGATAAAAAACTAGAAGAGAGTAAAAAAAGAGTTGAAGATTATGCAAAAAGAATATGAGATATAGGGAGAGAATTAAAAAACCTAGAAAAAGACAGAGATATATCAATAGCTGAAAGGGTATCAAAGATAGATACAGAACTTGCTTGAGAAGATGACCCAGCAAAAAGGGCGAAACTTGAGGCTGAAAGGGCAGAAGCTTTTGTTTGATTGACAGAAGAAGAAATTGAAGCTCTACAATTAAAGATTGATGCACAAAAAGAGTATGATGCATTGACAGAGATAGGTAAAATAAAAGCTGATTATGAAGCTAAAAAAGCGATAGCTGAACAGGAGCTTTTAGATTTACAAAACAAACTAAGTGAAGAGGAAGCACTATTTGAAGCATACACACAAGCAAAAGAACAGATGGAAAGGGATTATACCGAGCAATTTAAAGGTATGATAGAAGAACAAAAAAGTGCAATAGATGGGCTTATATCAAAATATAATGCACTAGCAAGAGCAAAAAGTTCTGCTATGGGTGGTGGTTGAAGTTCTACAAGCTCTGTAGTGAATAACAACCAAAAGACAACTACAGTAAATGCGACAGTATCATCTCCAACACTTGTAGATTATTTAGTTAATAAACTAAGCAAATAATGATAGGAAAAGCACGAAGATATAAATGACTAGATTTCACTGACTCAGTGCAGGTTGCTTCACAAAGAAGTAATTGATATTCCTATATAATCCAAAATAATGTAAGGAACACAGTATTAAGAACCAATCTGACAGACAAAGCAAACTTTCATTGATGATATGCTAGTGAAACATTAGCTTGACCTAGATTGTTTAGTTTTGAGTGAAAGGTTATAGGGACAACGAAAGCACAAAGACACCAAGCACGAAGTCTTTTATTGAATGCTTTGAAGCCAGAGGGTAATCCAAACATAATCAATAGAGGGTTCTATGATTTACAGTTCCAAGATGACGGCTGAAATGAGAGGGTAGCAGTATGTAAAGTCTATTCAATGCCAAGTCCTGAAAACTGATTAGATAGCCCAGTAATAGATTTTAGTTTTGAGTTATTAAGTGAAAGCGAAAGGATATATTGAGCGACTACTCATACAATCACAGGTGCGAAAGCAGTAATATGAGGTTGAACATTAAAAACAACACTACCAACGACATTATGAAAATTTGCTTGAGCGATACCAGTAACTAATAATTGAAATTGGATTGCACCTTGTAAGATACAGATAGTTTGAACAGCTACAAATCCGAAGATAATAAATACAGCGAATGGAAACAAATATAGGATTAACTGAACTACAACAAATCTTGTATTAGATAATAGGAACTTAAACAATAATCCACTAGAAAACTTTATCGTAACAGATAATGGAGTAAATATCAAAGCACAAAGAAATAGTGGGGCTGATATATTCCTTGACCCTTGATTGAACCATATAGCAGTATTGACAGATGATTTAAACGAAAATCCTATTGTATATATAACATATAGAGATACATATTTATATTAAATATAAAATTATATGAAACTTTTAATTAAAGTAATAGAACACGAATTCATAGATACAGTTCTTACTACTGAAATAATAGATAGTGAGGTTGTTATTGAAGAAGATATAGGGACATTTGCAGTCGCTAGGTTTTCTATGCCTTTGATTGATATAGAAGAATATAATATAGTTGAAATTTACGAAGTAGAAAACACAGATAAAAGAATATTTAGAGGATATGTATATAAGATTGAGCCTGTGCGACAACAGTTTTGAATAGTAAATATAGAGTGTAGAAGTGAAAAAGCAATAATGAATGATAGGAAAGTTTTATCTGATAAAGATTATATTGATAAAGATATATGATTTATATTAAATGATTTAATAAGCGATTACTCAACATACGAAACTTGGACTTATGAAGCTGATTTCACTAAAACAATCAATTTAAAAACTAATGAATGAGATGATTATTTTTGATTGCTTGATGAGTTAGCAGAACAATGTGAAGCACAACGAGATATATTAGATAAAAAGATACTATTTAAAAAGAGTATATGAACTGATAAAACTAGCTGACCTTGATACCAAGAGATAACTTACAATGGATTATTCCCAAACAATTCAAATATATCAAATATAAAGGTGGTAGGGACAGCAACAAGAAGCAATATTATTATTGGTAAATGACAAGAAGATACAACACATACAGCAACTGATTATATAGATAGGTTATATTGAGTAGCTTTTGAAAAGTTTAGAGAGGGTGATGTAGTAGAAAAAACAGAAAAACAATTAGATAAGCAAAATAAAAGTCAAAGAATATATGAAGTTACAGTTGAACAGAATACAATACTTGCAGATGTGGGGGACAAAGTGAAATTGATAGTTGAGAATACAAACAGCTTCTTTGATATAGATAGTGATGTGTATGTGATAGGAAAGACAATAAATTACACTAATTGAAGTAAAATAACTAATTACAGAGTATGAGAGCTTGATTTAGATGTAATAAATATAGAAAACTGGTTATATGGGATACAGAAATCAGTAAAATTGTTGAAAAGCAAATAAATATTTGACAATAAAAACCAAATAATTATAAAAATTTTAGTTTATAACTAATTAAAAACTATGACAGCAATAGAAAAAGTTGGGCTTTTAGATAGTAATGATACGCTATTAGTTAGTGATTACGACTATTCAGCTTTTGAATTACGATTAACAAATAATACTTGAGGGGTATTATTTGAAGATGTTGATGTAAAAACTGAGTTTGATTTGAGTTGAACTAGTGGAGATGTTACTATAAGTGCTTGAAATGCGATAATCGTAGCAACAAGGGCGACAAGCACACCTATCGCTAACAAGAAAATAGCAGTAAGATATCAATTATCAGATACAAAGACATTGACTGGAACTGGAACGAAGATATATATCGAACTAGA
>ENA-UPXM01001699-UPXM01001699.1-activated-sludge-metagenome-genome-assembly--contig:-NODE-1699-length-27323-cov-18.512285_pt1 | contig 27323 bp, 29 predicted proteins | sample MGYA00238178_ERZ772708 | MGnify/ENA primary metagenome ERZ772708 (study PRJEB29002, sample SAMN05720212) | activated sludge metagenome | isolation source: anaerobic digester from wastewater... | reverse complement strand
ACAAAAGAGGATGAGCCAGCACCTGTGAATTGGGTGAACTCAATAAGAGTGCTCCCTATAATAAGGGGGTCATCATCAGTAGTGCATACCCATCCTGTGTCAGCATAGGTAGTTCCTTTTTCAACGAAAACGAAAGTTCCGCCAGTTAAAGTTCCATCTGTTGCATCTGCGGCTCTTGAAAGCATACAGGGCACTGTTCCATTACCAACAGTTTTCACATAAAATATGCCGTTTTGTAATCGATTTTCTTGCCCCACAAGTAAAATTCGGTCATCCTTTCTCAATGTGTATCCATCAATAGTTACTGGGTTAGGGTACTCGTATGCATATGCATTATGGCCACCCTGTGCCACAATCGGTTGATTGACGGTTGCTACACATTTGACAGATGCTTTCACATCTAAACCCGAAGCTACATTATCCACATACGCCTTGTTAGCAGCATGGGCTGGTTGTGTGGGGGCTGCCAAAGGCAGAGTCAGCGTGCCTGTAAGCGTGCCGCCTGAAAGTTTTAGGAAAGTCCCCTCTCCAACAAGTTTATTCCCGTCTGGCGAACCAACAAACAACTCTTTAGTGTCTGTGCAAAATCCTGGCTCCCCAACCTCTAAAGCTGGGATGTTAGCCTTTAAGCCTCTTTTAATTTTAATAAGTGCCATTGGTATTCTCCTTACCTCTATGTTATGATTTTACCATTCCCCGCCATCTAAGTATCCATCTTCGCTTAGTGACTGGGCTACACCTGATATATCTACTATGCCGTCATTATCTGTATCATAAACCTGACTGTGCATATTACCTATTGCACCATGTTCATCGAGATAAACAACTATGGAGTCTTTATCTGGAACAAACGTGCAGCTTACTTTTACCGTGTTTTTGTCTGGCTTGCTAAACTCTATACCAGAAAGAACCTCTTGCCCGTCTGCCACAAAAAATGCACGAGCAAAAACTACAAACGTGTCCATATTGTGAACAAGAACAAACTCTTTTTCAACGTCATCACCTATAACGTGCTTGTTATTGATTACTGGAGGAAGGACAACTCCAACTTTATTGGACTTTCTTCCTTCTACTCCAGCACGAGAAACACCATATACGTAAAACAAAACGTTTCCGCTAAACTCAACTGGAATTGTCGCCTCTTTGGTTGTGATGGTATTTGCTATCACCACCTCTTGGTCGTTATGAACGGCTACAACTCTATACAAATAAGGCTCGCTTTCCGCTATCCAAGATAGCTTAACAAGATTTCTTCCAACCTCCCTGCTTACATGAACTAACGGTTCAATCTCCATGAGAATTGGTGCTTCTGGCATTGAATACTCTTTTCTTTGATACCAGTTTTGCTTATCGCCAACCTCATCAAAAACTGGTGACTTGCCTCTAAACACAAGCTTATACTTGCTTTGTCTTGGTGCAAAATACGTGCCAATTCCGCTTTGAGATACCATAACAGAACCCACTATTTCAGTTCCCTTTTTTCTGTCAAAGTCTATGGCTGCCATTGTGTCAATTACAACACCAATGGAGTTCGCATAATCGTTGCCAAGAGAAAGCGTTCTCTTCATTAGCTACTTCCAAGTTTTTCCGCAAGCTCTGTTTTTGTTACCATGTCGGCAGTAGAGATTTGGATGTCAAACAGCTTTTGCTCAACATCACGCTTAAACATCGAAGTCTCTACTTCTTTGGCAGCACTTCTAACTTTTGCGTTATCGTCCTGATATTCCGAGAACTTTTTGTTCGTCACTGGGTCAACAAGGTTGGGAACGTCTATAACAAACGGCTTTGACCAATCGCCCTCAATACCAAGTTCCGTAACGCACATAACGAAAACAACCACTTTTTCCATCGGGGTTACATCGCAATTATAGGAGGTGGTTTGCGAGTCGTCAACAAACACGATTTCCTTATCCACAACCGTTCTGCGAAGGGGGTCTGTTTCAATCACAGGCTCTGCTTTACTGATGAGGGGAGAGTAAATATGACTTTCAAGCAATGCCTTGGGGGTGGTAATGTTTTCGTTAATCAGGTCTTCTGTTTTGGCAGAAAAAGACCGTTTGGTTCTGATAACCTTTACCTTGTATTTTACAATCTTTTCGTTGTCAACAAGCTGTGGCTCTGCCCACTCAAGATACAGTCGTCCCCTAACAATCTCTATATCTTGAGCTATTTGAGACTCCTCAAATATCGCCTTTTCGTGAACCGATATTGAGGTCTGAATGGTTTTCGTTGCCTGTATCTTTGCAAGAACAAGACCACGTGTGCTATCGCCAATATACGCTGGAAAGTCTGCAAGCGACAAAGTGTCTTTCATGTAGTCGTATTCTTCTTGCTTGATTGCTCTAATCAAAAGGCATTCGCCCATGATTGGGAACAGTTCGTCTTTGTTCTGTGCCACAAGAGACAGGTTTCTGAACTCCTGCAATTTCGTGATGTGGGTTCTCACCATAGAAAGGTTGGACACCTCAATATCACGCATCCTGATTGAGCGGTCTATTCCCTCTCTTGGAACATAAACATAGGGATATATCGAATACAATATCGACTCTACCGTGTTCGGCATTGACGGCACTTTCTCTGTCAAGATATTGAGAGTTCCATTTCCGTCTTCCATGTCAATTCTAAGGTTTGACACTATGCCCTTTATTCTGTCTATCTCAAAAGGCTGCAAGTGATTGAAAGCCGACATATATCCTTCGATAGACTCACCGCATCTTTCAAGATAAAGAGAGGGGAAAGCAGAACACCTAACAAGGGGAACAACCCAAACGTTTTCTTCTTGTGCAACAACGTATGGAGAGTCCGCAAGATAAAGCGAATAACCGAGTTTTAACGCACTTGGGCTTTTCGGATGATACTCTCCAAGTGATTCAATATAGTGACCTAACAATGGAGCATTGTCCGTGTATGGAACTTCACTGAGAGCAACCCTCAACATAATGTATTTGGTGCTTCCTGCTGGATAGTTTACGGTCTGTTCGTCAATCTCAACAAGATTGCCATAAACCTCAACGACACCAGCAGAAATGGTAACGCTGCTTGCTGTTCCGCTTACTGACAGACCCGTGTAGATTTTGGCGTTCTGAACAGACACTATCATCTTGTTCCCGTTTTTGGGCAGAGCCTTGACCTTAACGTCAAATCCGCACAAAACATAAGAACCATAGCTAACAACAGCAACAGTTTCCCGAACAACATCGTCCTTTTTACAGGTGATGTTACCGCCATTGTATTCAAACTCATATATCCCTGAATCAACCGAAGCAGAACCCTCAACAAAACTGGTAAATAGCTGCCCGCTATTGTGAAGGATTTTCTTCGACATTCTTGCCAAACCAGTTACGTGTTCGGCTAAAAGACCAAGCAATATATCTTGGATAATGGAACTGTCCTTTGCGAACCTCAAACTTCCAGCTTGCTCAACAAGTTTTCTGTATCTGTTCATTTCATCTCCATTACTTTGCTTCTAATTTGATGGGTGGCATAAACCTCTGCCACATATATCTAATCAAATCTAACTGTTTTTCGGTTGGCTGTGTGCCGAACTCTGCTGTTGCTGTCGTTTCTTCATAATCTTCGCAATACGAGTATGCAGAACAGTCGTTTACCGTGTTTATCATAGCGTTTTCAAAAGTGTTCTTCGGGTCATAGCTAAACGAGGAAAGGTCATTTGCAACATCAAACGATTTAGCAAAGGCATACTCAAACGTAACGCTTATTCCAGTTACCATCATAAACAGAAAACAGATTACACGCTCTCTTCCCTTTTCGCTAAACAAAAATGGAGAGTTGAAAAGGTAAAAACGAGTATCCTCGACAGACATAGAGCTATACCTCTCTATATTCCTGTTTGACGCAATCCTTGAAAGGTTTTCTGGCACGGCATTAAGGGGGTTGTGAGTAAAGTATGCCTTAACTTGAGACTCTATCCTGTCTATTGCGTTCTGAAACAGCGACACAAACTTAAATAAGTGACCAAGAGTGTCCGCTGCTTTTTCGGCATGGGGGATAAGGTCGTAAAGCTTTATCATGTTTCACTGCTCTCTATTACAAAATTAGGATATGCTATGTTGTGAGCCGAACCCTCATACCATATCTGCTTATTCGCATTGATTACAAGCAGGTTTCCAAGGGTCGGAACTTGCATACCAGTAATCTGAATGTCCTTTAGCGTTGCATAATAGAAATACACGTCTTCTGGATGCTGGAAGGTGTGATTGACTTTTACTGTGTCAGGTGAAAGAACGCTTACAACTTTAACAAACTTGTTTTGGTTATAAACGCTGCCGACAATCTTTATTACATCACCCACATCAAGTGGCTTAAAAGCCCCAGTCAAGGCACTTATCTCATCACCAACAATCTTGACCATAAACGGCTCAACTTCGCTCTTGCTGAAAGACAATATCCTTGAGTTTTTCACCTGCTTGTTAGGCAGTTCAGACAGCATCTTGTAAATATCGAACACCCTGAGAGTGATAGCCGTTCCAATTCCAGCGTGAGCATTGAGAGGGGAAAGGTAGCTGCTTATCGCTGAAACAACGTTGTTGTAAACCCCACGATAAACAACTGGGTCTTCCGAGACGATTTCACTGCTTTCATAAACGCTTCCAACTTGAGACTCGATTTCTATTACAACGTCAATCGGTATTCTTTGGGGGTCTTCCAAGAAAAAGCGAGTCGTGGGGATTGCTATCTTTCTCATTTCCTCAACCAGCTTGGTTTTGAAGGGTGCTGTCATTTCAGTCCCATCAACTGGCATAGCCAAAACGTGGACTATTCCATTTGCAACATAAAACTTCGCCCAAGCCAATGAAGGGTGTGCCTGTGCAAACGAGGCATAGTCCTCTCCAGACACAAGGCGATTATTCATTCGTGCCATTCCTATGGCTGCTGCTTTTATTTCGTCATTGGTTTCAAGGTCTTTTCCGTCAACTATCCCGTCAACCTTGCATGAAACTATGCTTCCAATTCCAAACGGACTGTAAAGCCCAGTTACTCCATTAAAAGTCTTGGTTGAGCGTGATGAATAGGAAAACTCAACTCCACCAATATACGCAACTCCAGAGTCCATAAACGAGCCTGTGTCGTCAACTATGAGTGACGTATCGCCTACACGAAACTCGCTTGTCAAAACAGCATTTGAGGCTCTGATATTGGTTACACCTGTAACGCCAGCTATCGAATTAACCAAGCTTTTTATGGTGTCGTTTTCAGCATTTCCTTTAGTCCCAACACCAACGCTGTAATGCACTTCAATAACAGCACCTAACTCTGGAGCATATCCGAACACTCCGTTTCCGAAAAGTATCTTAGCCCTTCCAAGCTCATCTGAATAGCTCATAAATGCTTTTTCGCTTGGCTCACATCCAACAAAGCTAACAACTGGAGTATATTCTTCTTCAACACCGCCAGTTGTTACAACCACTCTTACGCTTCCCTCTACAAAGGGATAACCAGCCACTACATACATTTGATTGGGATTTCCGCTTGCATCGAACCTCTCTACCCTGTAATCTCCCTGAGTTGCATAAACTCTAACATTTCCGCCACCCGTTGGAGACGATACGGCTTTCTCTGTTGCGTAGATTACGCCAGCTTCCGTCTGAACACGTGTTCCCTTTGGAATCGTTACCGCTTGGTTCGTGGAAAACACAAGCAACTGTCTTGAGGGCAGAACCCCTCTTGGTCTATAACCTCTCTCAAGGGCGTTATCAATTACATACTCCCTGTCTATTGCGGTAGAGATAAACATATTCTTGAACAACCTGTGAACCCAATCCGAGAAAAACTTGAGAACAACAGCAAGAACCCACAACAGCATAACTCCAAAATCCGACATATCCCGTGTCTTGTATTCTGGAAAGTTCGCATCTCTTTCGTTCATTATCTCGTCAAATATGCCAGTTATCGTGGATTTCGTAAAGTCCATTTATCTACCTTCAACCTCGTGTCTGTATGACAACCCAGTGCCATAATAGTAATAGTAAACATCAACAAGTAAGCGTTCTCCAACTTTTTGAAACGACACATCAACCCTGTCTATTCCCTTAACTTTTCGCAACGCAATTACTATGTTGTCCTCAATAAACTTCCACACATTGCCACCAGCACCAACAGAAAACACTATATCGTTTATTCCCGCACCAACCCCAGTCTGATACGGAACATCTATGGTCGAATAATTGATAATTCTCTTTACTCGTGACTCAATGTCGTTTTGGGCAAGTGCCACCCTGCCGTCTTCAATTCTGAAAGGAAAGTCTATCATAAGAACCCCGCAGGAACGAAAGCACCAAGACCGCCACTTGAACTTGCACACGGAGTTCCACCGATGGGAAGCGATGGCAAAGCAAACGGAGCTACTATCGCATCAGCCAAGATACCCATTGAGTCTTGATAGTTTTCTGCTGATGAAAAGTCCGCACTAAGAACAACTGGCACAAGCATAAGGGGAGTGGTTAGGGTAAGAACCCCGTTATCATCAGACAATCCAGAATACATAAGGCTTAAACACGCACCAATGTAACGCAACCATGAAGCAACGCCACCTGCTGCTGCCGACATAAGTGGCTCTTTTACTATGTTGCAACCAGAAAACGAAAAAACGTAGTTACCCGCAAGCGGGTCTGTTACTGGAGGCGTTCCAGCTATAATACCAGTATAATCCCCGCTTGCTTGAAGATTTGAGTTCATATAGCCGTTGATAACGCTGGCTATTGCGTCATGTGCGTCACCAGCATTGTCTTTCTCGGCTATTGCATTCACAAGCTCGTTTTTAAGGTCTTCTGCGTTAAGTGCCATCTCTTTCTTCTTTACGTCATTGGGTGCTGATTAACTGTGTGAGGTGCTCCAGAAAACACGCAATTCGGTAGCGAACAAAAACCCTTTGGAGGAAGGGGATTGCTCCCAACCACAAGGTTTCCGTTTCCTGCAACATTAACGTTTGCAGCGTTTACATTGCAGTCACCATCAGTAGTGATACTGACAACACCATCTTTATCTATCTTTACCTGTGCTCCGTTCTTACATTGCATAAACACGCCATTTGTGTCAAGGACAATTTTATTACCAGACACGTCTTCTACGTGTATCGACTCTTCGCCATCCGTATCAGAAAGAAAAAGCTTGTTTCCTGCTTTCGTTTGAAACGCCTTAATAAGCGTGTCCCCGTTGTTTGGTGTAGTTTGAAAGCTTCCATCATCTTTTACGCCAAAGACACACCCAAGAACAACTGGAGTCCCGAAATTACCGCTTAGAAACCCAACAATAACAATATCTCCAACCTCTGGAACATAGGACACCCCGTGTCCATCGCCAGCATAGGGCGAAATAACAGAAGCCCAGAGAGTTTCATATACTCCAAACATTGACGTTATCTTAACGACAACCCTGTTTTTGCCTTCTGGGTCAACATTCTGGGTTACAATGCCTTCATACAGCATAGACGAAGCTGTGTTCAGTTGTGCGTCATTGGCATTTGCCATCATTGCTTCAAATGGGTTTTGCATAGTTCTCTCCCGCTACTTTTTGTTTCTGTATGCTTCACGATACTTTATCAAGCGATTAAGTTCCGCATTCATCCAGCCACGGTTTTTGATAAGCCAGTTTATTCTTCTTTGAATGTCGCTTATCGCATATTGCGACTCCATTCCCTCTGGGATTACCTCAGTTACACTAAACACGTATTGAGCCTGTTGCGTTGTGGGCATATTAGAGTCGTCTATCACAAAATCTCTGTGTGCCGAAATCTCAGTCTTATATCCAGATTTTCCAGCTTCTATGACTACTTTCGATACCTTATACTCGCCACTATACCTGAGATAATATCCATTACATTCCCCAGACTCATCTTGCAAAATCACACTTATTGTTTGCCACGGTCTTACGATATTGTTCCCAACGGCAAGCTCCATTTCTATTGTAAGAAAGTCGTTCATCTTTGCGTTGAGAACGGCTTTTGCATAACGCAAAGCCTCTTCTTCGCTACTGAACTGGGCAGACGACATAACTCTTACGCATTCTCCCTCACCAAGTTCAAGAACAACCTCATACGAGTAAACTCTGTTCTCTATGAACGCATTCGTAAGCCTTGCTCTTGTTTGGTTCGCTTTTTCCTGAGTGGGCATATAGGTTGTGCGAACCCATCTATCATAATAAGCTTGAAGCTGTGCTTTTCTTCCAGCATTAGGTTCTGACGCTATTTCATCAAGCATATTGCGTTTCGTTTGCTCAAGACCAGCAAGATAAGTGTTTGCTGGTGCTGGTGCTTGAGGTCTTGCCTCTTGAGCAGCAACACGAGAAACAACAGTCCCGCTACCAATCCTTCTTGAGTATGCGAGTTCTGCGTTTGCTCTCTGGTTTTTTAGGGTGGTTTGGCTTCCCCACCTTTTTATGTAAAACTCTCTGTTTTCTTCAACTTGTTCCGCAACCGTAGGATTGTAAATAAACGGCATCAATACCGTTTGATGTCTCTTCACAAAATACAGCTTCTTGTTTCTTAGCATTAGACATCTATCGTATAGCCGTGCAAGCCTTACAAGGTTTTGGTATGGAGTTTCGTTTGTTGATTTCAGATATTTTGCATCGTGTGGAATATCAGGCTCGTTGATAAATATCTCTTTGATATATCTTGGAAACTTGGCTTGTATCTGTCTCAAATACGGCAACAACCGAGAACGTGACGTGTCTGCATCTGTTACCATGTTACCAGAAACAAGAACGTTGAGAACCCCATCCTGATACCTTTCTACAAGAGTATTGAACTCTTGGGTTACGGCATTATCTGGGACTATTACCTCCATTGCAGTGTCGTCAAAATCAAGCAGGAACAATTCATCAAAAGCTTCTATCGTTACGGACAGCGTTGCCTCTCCCTCAATCTTTATGGTTTTCACTATTCCTGAAAATACGTGCTCTGTCCCACGCCTTACATTTGAAACCCCAATCAACACCTGAATGAAGTCTCCCTCTTTGGCAAGCATTATGCCCGTCAAATCACTTTCTACTCCGTGTTCTATTGATAGCTCAATCTTGCACACGTCAACCGTATAGGCGTTTAGCTCTACCGAAACAAGGTCAATATACTTGTTCCACCTTTCGTCTGCAAGGTCACCGTTTACGTATATTTCATAGAACGAAGTGAACGCAGTATAATCAGCCATCTATCCCACGTCTCTTTTCTGGTAAATACACTTCATCACCGATATTGAACCCGTTTTCATAGATATTGAGGTGAGGATTTTGCTCTATGATTGCGTTCATAATAGACTCGTTATAGTAACCGTAATGGGTCTTGCAAAACAAATCAAGCCTGTCTTTGTGAACAACTGATTTAACCACAACCGTTCTTCCTGCATTATATGACATTGTAGTCCCCCTTCAAGCTTAGGTTTACCACAACTATCTTGGGAGTGAGGTCTTTGTAGGTCTTGTCTATGCGAATAGAGTAGTTAGTTACGTTGCCTCTAAAGACAAACCAGCTACCAAACGACACCTTAACAAGAGGTGGTTTGTTTGTCATAACGTCTGGCATGGCAAGCATCTTAAACATATACAACATATCCCTCATCGGGACGTTGTTCATTTGCCTACCAAGTGCATACGTTGTTTCCTCTTCTGATGCTCCCACAAGTATTGAGCGATTGGTGTCGATGTAATACCTAATATCATTCACAAGGGTAAACTCAAGCGGAAACTCATCAAGATTTGAGTTCACATACTCAAGAAATTGCCTTACACCCTTCGCCCCATGTTCCTCATAAACAGCCCCGCCACTTACCGTAAGCTGTTCTGGGTTGTATTGAAAAGGGAAAAACCCAATACGTGAGTCGCTATCCCCAACCGAAATTGGAACTGGGTCAACATAAAGCATACCCTTCTTTTCTATCGGGATATACTCCCTGTTGTCGGCATTAATGTATTTCATCAATCCCTTTATTGGGATGTAGTTTGTCATACTCACGTCACCTCACTTGCAAGTCTTAGGCTATCATAAACATCAGACCTCAACTGTTTCTTGATTGCGTTTATCTGGTTTTGATTAACATCACCGCTAACGTTGATGCTGGCATTAAAGTTAAACTCTCTTTGCTGTGCCACAACGGTAGGTTGCGTAACGTTTCTGGAAGCTTGCAAGCCCTGAATACCACTAAGGCTTGACGTTGGTCTAACTGCTGGAATTGGCGAAGTCTGGGGTGCTAATGGAGTTTTCTCAATGCCTCCACTTCCAAACCGTTCCCATTCTTGCATACCAGCCTTTCTTGCTATCCAGTTGTATTTATCAACAAACCAGTTGAGGAAGTCATACCATTTCGTTTGTATCCAGTCTATAGCATCCCAGAATGCGTTTTTTATTGCACTTCCGATATTGGTAAAGATATTGGCAATAGACTCATACAGACTGCTAAAAAAGTTCGCTACACCATTCCATGCAGAAACAACACCATCTACCACCCAGTTCCAAGCTGAAGCTATCCCACCAGTTATACTGTTCCAAGTTCTCGTAAAAAATCTGCCAATATCGCCAAACGCTTTCCCAACCCAATTCCAAGCTGAAACAACTGATTTTGTCAGCCATCTCCAACCATCCTCAATACCCATAATAATGTCAAAAAACCAATAAAAATAGACCTCTATTTCGTCCATTAAAGCTAAAAACCCATCCCAATAAGCGTTCCCTGTTGTTCCTCTATTAAAATACTCGTCCTGTTTTTCAAGAATAGAAAAAAACGCTATTACACCACCAACAATCAACGCAATAGCCTCAAGAACCGTGAGAGTTGTTCCGAGAGCCCCATTCATTGTCCACACACCAGCAGAACCAGTTGTCGCAGATGTTCCTACCCCCAAAAAAGACAACGCTGAAGCTCCTGCCGATATAACCGCTTTGCCAGACTCAATAACAAACGTAACCATAGACGCAATGAGAGAAGCAGTTATTTTAACGCTTGCTGCAACGGCACTAACACCCATTGACGCAAAACCCCAAACTGCCTTGAGTGCAGAACCAGCAGCCATCAAGCCAAGACGTATGATTGCTGGAGTTACAACTGCACCAATCAAAACAGCAAGACCCTTGAGAATGACGCTACCAACAGTTGTTTGGTTAGCCCACTCTACAAACTGCCAAATAGCCTCACCAACCGTTCTTACAAGCGAACCCATCCATGTAACTATCTCAACAAGAACAGACCACAAGATTTTAACTACTGGCGTTACAACAGCAAGAAGCAGCCGTCCAAAGGCAAGGAAATACTTGGAGTTAGTCTTCACCCAATTAGCAACAGCCATAAAGAGGTTCTTAATGTCGTCCCAGTAATACCAGACCAAGAGACCAACAGCAGCAACTCCAGCAAAGATGGGAAGTGCAGCACTTAACGCTCCGCTTACAACCGCAAATCCAGACGTAAGGACTGGCATAGCTGCAACTACAAGACCAACAGTCCCTACTATAATAGACAGAACAGAGCCTACCGCAAGGACACCCGTCAAAGCCATAGCTATTGAGGTTATTGCGTTCACCAGAACTGCATTTTTCGGGTCTCCCATGAACTCAGCTATTTTGACTATCGTTCCACCAATGGCATCAAGAACTGGTTGTGCTGCCTCAAGCAAAGGCAATCCGATTGAGGTTTTTACGGACTCCCATGCCCCCTTGATAACTTCCATTTTTCCCTTTGAAGTTTTGAGGTATCTGTCCCACTGTTTCTGCATGAGACCTTCATTTAACTCTGGGCTTAATCCACGTATGTTCTTTCTCCAACCTTCGAGACCACCAAGCTTAGAAACCTCAGCAGCAAAGATATTGAAAGCACCAACAGCTTGTTTCGGCAAAAGCTTATCAAGCAACTCATCTGCTGCCTTATGACCAAGCCTGTTTTTTATGTCTTCGTATCCAGCATAAATCTGTTCAAATATCTGGTTAAACCCAAGCCTTTTCCCGCTTGCATCACGCATAGTTACGCCAAGCTTTTCAAGAACATCTGCCTCTTTGAACTCCATTCGAGAAAACCCCTGACCAAGCATACCGATATATTGACCAGTTTGTTCTGCTGACATCATAGCTCCTCTGCCAGCAGCAGCAAAGGCGTTAAGTTCCCCGATTGCTATTGGCATAGTGCTCGAAAACTTACCAAGATTTTTGAAGAAATGGGCATACTCATAAAGCCCAAGTTCCGATGATGCGATTGCAGTAGTGTTTCTTGCGTTGAGCATGGCATCTGCATACTTGTCTGCCATCTCAGCACCTCCACCAAAAGCATTAACTGAACCAAGCAATACTTTTGCTGCAACATCTGGGATAACATTTCCAGCGGTAGCAAAACCGAGGGTTGCCTTAGTGAGGCGAAGCAAATCTGCCTCGCCTGCACCTAAAGCTCTAAGGGTATCGGCAGCCTTTATCACTTCTGCGTCTGAGAACTGGGTAGTAATTCCAACCTGACGCAAATCCCTTATCAGGTTATCGAAATCAGTTTCGCTGAGGCTTTGGAGTTTTCCTCTGAGAATTGTTACCTCGCTTTCAATGTCTTCTGCTGAAGCATACGCTGATTTTCCAAACTCTACTATGCTATTAACAGCACCAAGACCAACAGCACCAACTCCAATCATTCCAAGAGAGCCTACAAGGTTCTGATTGCTTGCTATTACGCTATCAATCTGCGAACCGAGATTGGCTATCATTGACGATGCTCCAGAGATGTTGCTTAGACCTATCGTGTCAAAGGCAAACTTAGCTCCAAAACCAAACGTTTTCATTTTGCTCCTAACAATTTCTTGAAAAACTCATAAAACTCTTGCTTCTCTTTCGCAACAAAGTGGAGAACTATCTTCCGTCTTGACGATGGCATCTCTGCTATTTCTTTGTAGCTCATTCCAGTATTAACCAACAAAATCGCAGACTCCACGTCAAAGTCAGACTCGTTCTCTATTGCTGACGTGACAAAAAATCGGCTTCACCTGCAAGTTCAGCCATCACTTCAAGGATGATTTTCAGGTCACTGTTTTTGAGGCTGGAAGCTTCATCAAAAGTAATCTGTTTATAGGTGTTCTCCGCAACTTCCATATAGACGAGCCGAGAGATGTAAATGAACCCCTCGACAGCTTTGTTCCCAGAGCGAACCCTGTTGTCGTTTGAGGCTGCGATTTGGTCTTTTCCTGTCATTTCACGGATTAGACCGTTCTTGTAAGTTCCGCTTTCAGTTTTCAGCCCTTTGTTAAGGCTGAACTCTACAACTTCGTCATGAAGTTCAATCAGTTCTTCTTTGGTAAAGGTCTTTGCGTCCATTTGTTTTTTCTCCTGTTTTTTAGGGTGATAATAGTCCAAACGAATTGAGCAACCCCGCTACATCGGACACTGTTTTAACACTGTAATCTTTGTAGAGCGGATTGTCCCAAGTTATCGTTATTTCTGCTACCGAAACCGCATCATCCATACTGTCAAAATCTGGAGCTTTATACCTTTCTACCCATGCGTAGGGAAGCGTCCATCTGTCAACCTCTATGCGTCCATACAACTGGTCATAGCGATAATACGGTATCTTCTTGAGTTGGATAATCGTAACATTTGCCCTGTAATCATCGCTGCCAATTTCCCAGTCTCTGCACATTCTATACCAAGAGAAAAGCTGCTCACTAAAGGCAACTCCACCTGATAACACAACAGAACCGCTCTTGACAGCGACAATTACTCTATCGGGCATTGGGTTATTGATTTCGTTAATCGTTCTCGTGGCAAGAGACTCTTCGATACCTCTTACTCTTTTGAAGGCAGCAACGGCAGTCAACGGAAAACCATTAACTGACAGCATATCCTCAATATCCAGAAACCGTGCAAGCTTGTTCCAATATGGCTTATGGATATTTTCTGGAATGGGTTCTATCTCCACAGCAAAGACATTGGTCAATGCTGAGTCAGAAAAGAACCTTGCTATTTCCTTCGCTACGTTGCCAGCGAGACGACCTGCTTGGCTCATGCGAGGTCAAAGCCCTCGTGAGCAAGAACAAGTGACTCTACCTGAACCGCATCAGAGTCGGACTCCATTCCTTCGATTGGAGAATACTCAAGCGGGAAGGCGTTCACCAAGTTCCACCGCTTCATCTCATCACCAGCGTGACTCAACTGAACTATCGAAACGGAACGTCTGTCACCAGTGGCATACCAAGCAGCAAGCTCGCTATCTACAAAAGTAACACCCTTCGTCAGGGTCACGTTATCGAAGGTCTCAAGTCCACGCTGTTTGCGTTTTCTGTTTGGCTCATTGCCGTCTCGTTCTTCAATAACGGCAAACGCACCCTTGAGTCCGTCAACCTTCTTGAAGCTCGTTGCCTGAATGCCGTCTATTTCAACGTAAAACTGGGCTTTCTGGGCTGAGTCTTGGGGTCGTTGATTATGTAACATCTATACCTCCAGCTTATACTCTTCTTGTGTCGCTGTTTCCGTCCCAGAGGGAGGTGCGGAACTTCACGAACTCATTGGTGTCAACCACACAGATACCCCAGTCAATGATGAGTTCTCCACGCTTTCCAGACTGGTTGCTGTTGTCACAGACAACATAGTAGGGTGGCTCTTGGGGATTTATGAGGTTGAACAGTGAACCTTGCGGATTGAAACGTCTGTCGTGCATCCTGAAATAGGACTCAACGATACGCTTAATCCGTCCATACATCATTTGGTCTTTGACGGTAAAGGGCATCCACCAAGACGAGTCAATGATGGAAGTCCAGTGCATTTGATAGGTTCTGCGAACATGGATGTATTTCCATTCTGGGTCATTTGTTCTCATTCTCGCACCAAACACCTTGTAGGTGTCGAGCTTAACAAGAACGTTGATACCACATTCGTTCAGCAGGGAACGTTCTCCTTCGGTGAGAGTATTACGTTCAAGAGACATGACTCCTCTGCAAATCACGTTTGCAGGAGCTTTGTGGACTCCCTCTTCACCGTTATCAGTAAACGCCCAAGCACCGAAACCCATAGCAGACGGGGGAATGAACTTGCCCATCCCGCTAATCGGGTCAAACACCTTTATCCAGTTGTAATACACAGCATAGTTATTGCTGTCAAAGGCACAGTCGTCGATGATGAAGGTTTTTGCTTCTTGCGGAGTTTTGTTTCTTGGCACATCGCCAACATAGTTCATATAGCCAAGCTTGTCGCAGAAGGCTATGGCTGCTGTTTCGAGAGCTTTCTGGTCAACAGCACCCTCGCCATTAACCACTATTGTGGCATCTGGTATCATCAGGGTGCGAATGCTCGTGATTGGAGCAAGGCTGTAAAGCCCAGTCTTGAGGGACTCGCTACCAATGTAATCATTCACAGTCGGAGCGGAAGCTGAGTCAACACCGCCAGAGGCTTGAACTTTCTTTGTGGCATCTACTCCCATGAAGGTTGAAAGGGTGGTGCTGGTCGAGGTATCAGTTCCGTCAACCTTTATCCACGGGCATTCCTCCAGTATTACCTTCACGAAATATCGTGGGTTCGTGGTCGTGCCAGAAAGGTTTTCGGCATAGTATAGCTCGTAGCCATTCTTCCCTTGAGAGTCGGTTACTACCAAAGACACCGAATAGTTGTCTGAAACCACAGGGTGTTTGGTAAAGATGAGAGCAAAGTTGTTGCCGTCAGCACCAGCACTTTGCAGTTCAAAAACAAGCTTCCCAGATTCGATGGTGAACTTGGCTTTGGTATCGCCTGTTGCGGTAATCCTTGAAACATATACCTGATTTACGCCATAATACTCCATCATGAACTTGAGAACATACATACCGTAGGAACTTGACATTAACCCGCCAAAGTTCGCTTCCAACTGTTCAAAGTTGGTTACAAAGGTGGGAGTGTTTGCAAGTCCTCGTTTGCTTCTAATGAGAACGCCAAGAACGCTTGGGGACTTGGTGTCTATGGGCTTGAAACCAGATGTTACTGGAACATGGCTAACGCCAGGGGCATTACTCATTGTGAGCCTCCATATTTGTTTTGTCTTTGGTCTTCTCAGGCATCGCAAGCTTGGTCTTTGCTTGCTTCAGCACATTACACAACACTCCCTGTGGACAGGAGCTTTTCAGTTCTTCAACGTGCCTTTCATCAACGTCAACTTCAAGCTTTTGGTTGACCTCGACCAAGACATCCCTGTCTCCACAAGCGACAACTGCGGGGTCGTTGGTTCTGTTTTCTAAAACGACTTTTGGCATCGTTCCTCCTTACATTCTATAACCAATCCCAACAATCAGTTGCTTATTGGTGGAAGTGCCCAAAAGAGCATCTATTCTATTCCACAATCTTACGCCAACTGAAAGTGAGTAGCTTGGTTCGTTTTCAATATCCAAAAAACATCCAGCCTGTATTATTGGCAAGACATTTCTCAGCTTAGGTTTGGACGGCACTTCCACATAAACGTTTCTAACAACATCTTTGAATACATACACGCTATCAACGTATCCAGTAGTTTCCCACTGGAGGGAAAACAGTTGTGGCTTGGTATCATATTCAACGTTCAAACGAGTAAATATCCGTCCTGCCGTCAACGTGGTGTCCATTCGGGCAACCTGATGATTTGTCATGGTGCTGTCTTTTTCCACCACTGGGGCAACAACAATCGTTTCTTTGGGATAGTAAACAGGCTTAGACACGTATAGCGTATCAATTCTTGTGGTTTCCGTAATGGTTTGAATTGTGGGCTTCTTGTAAATCTCTTTGGACACGAAAAAGCCAGCAATGAAGGTTGTGATGAGGCTAAACACAACTAAAACATAGTGTATCGTTTTCATGTCTGCTCCAATGCTTCAAGCATCCCACTTATTCTGTGTCTTGCATCGCTTACTGCATCGCACTGAGCATCGCTAATGCCATTTTCAACCTCTTTATACAGCCAACCAACAAGCAGTATTCCAACCGTCTTTTTCTTGGTTTGAATTGCAGCACAAACGGCACTTTCTATGTGCATAGAGTCAAAGATAGCCTTGTCAGGATAGCCGTATTCCGAAACGCTTTCTATTTTTACAACCTCAGACGGGCTGGTGAACATGAGCTTTGACGTTTTGTGCATTGCCGTTGTCGAAATCATCGGAGAAGTTTGGATAAACGAGGGGTATCCCTGCTCAACAGCCTCATACTTTACCGACAGATAATTAAAGCAGATACCACTAAAAGACCTTTCTCCGTTTGAGTAAAGCCAAATCTGAGCAACGTTAGCACCAGTTTCTTTGCGAAGTTCAACAAGTTCGCTCTGGATATTTCCGTTTATTGCGATAGCTTTTTGCATCTTTGACGTGGAGTGTTTCTTGTGACCATCATTATCCTTGAACATCTTTTTTGATGCCCAACCAGTAAACGCTTGGGCAAGCCCCTGAGCAACCACGAACACCACTAACAAAACCACAAACAGCAAAACCGTTGAGGCTGCATCCACTGAGGACATCGTTTCAAACACGTCTCTGATAGTTTTAGCGTCAACGCTCATTATCTACCTCAAAAAAAGAACTGGAGCGGTTCTTACGCCAATCCAAAAAAACAAAGCCACCACCGTTGACACCGCATCAATGAGAACCTCATACGGGTTTACATTTGCGCAACACGTATCACCTCTCTTTTCCCTTTGTATCCGTTTGATTACCTCAATCACAACAACACAACACAAACTCGCAACTAACGCTACCTTGATGCTGAACAATATCTCAAATACCGCAACACAAACAAGGACAACGATAAACACGAATGGATGAGTGTGCTTCGTATCGAAATTGACCTTCATCTTATCACTCCTTTATAACATTTCCATTAAAAACAATTTCATCTATTGCGTCAACATCTTTTAGTTCAATGGTTGGGTCAAACATTACAAGAACCGACAGCATAAACACTTTGTGATATGCACTCGAATACTCGTTACTGAACACATTGTCAAGATAAACCTGACAAGTTTCTGAATGCGATTTGCTAAAATCTACATTGAAATACGGCTCTCTTTCGAGTTTCGCATAGAGCATTTCCGTTACCGACATAAAGTTTACTGGGTTTGTGTCAACATACTCAAGAGAAAACGAAACTCTATACGGAACTGCCTTTTCCTTTGAGTAGATACCGTCTGGCGTTGTTACGAACTCTGTCCTTAACCCAGAATGAAGCTGCTCTTTATCTCTTGCAAGACCAAACTTCTCCACAAAAAAATACGGAAACGAAGGGGTGTCGTGTTCTCTTGTGTATCCCTTAACGTGAAGCGGAACAGGCGTATCGTCAATCCTGAACGGAGAGAGATATTTTTTCAGCGCGGTTATCACCGATACGGTGTATTGAGGGGGCGTTATTTTAATCGACATCACTTCAACCTAAAAGCCCTTTCAACTGCCTTTTGGCATTCGTCTATAAACGTGTTTTCGTTTTCTTTCAATGCTGGAGTAATTGCGTCTCTCTGAGGTATTCCAGACCGTTTACCAGAAGCATCAACAGCAGATGAGCCAAAAGTGTGAACAGCAAAGATATTCGCAAGAGATTTTCCGTCTTTGCTTAGTGCAGTCCTATGAACCCCAGTAAGGTATCCATCTGGAAGTCTGTGAACGTTTATGCTTCCAACCAAATCTCCCTTGTCTATAAGCGGAGTTGAGCTTTTCTTCTGCTTAACTGTTGAAGGTGCATTCGGCTCAAGATTAAACCGTTTGGAAGTTATACCAGTAATCATCGACCTCTGAACTTTGTATGCTACCGTTTTCAGAGCCTTATCAAGCTCTTTCTTAACGTTGTCTTCTACACCGTCAAGCATTGCTATAAACCCGTTCCAGTTCCCAGTTTTCACGACTCTTCTTCCTCTGGTTCTTCTAAAACAGGCTCTTCGTAAACCACGCTACCGCCGCTTACTTGCACATAAACAAAGCTTATCGTGAAAATCTGATTGACCGATTGCAACAGCGAGGTTATTCTAAAAAACCTTTCTCCAATCTTTAGCCTACTATCCTCAGTGAGTCTGGACGCAACTATCTTTGACTTGGTAACAACAACGCTTCCTATGGTTTCCTTTATCCCGTGTTCGTTGGGTTCTTTGTCCTTTTTCCACGTTACAAACGGAACTCCGATAATGCCAGACTTTACAAATGAGTTGTCGTTGAAATACCCTATCTGGTTTTCAATCGGTGCGTCTTGCTTGGGAGCGTAAACCTCTACAATAATCATAAGGCAGCAAGCTTAAATCTGGGTGATGTTTTTTGTGCTATTGCAGAGTATGGCAATGCGTGTGGCGTAAGCAACCTATCAACTTCAATGTTCCCAGTTACGGAGCCATAACTGCTGTTAATCAAATCAAAAGAAAGCTTATCAAGAGTAATTGACTTTGACGCTGACTGCATTCTGTCATACTTATCACCGATAAGGTAATCTTCAAGCAAAATTGAAACAGCAAGTTCAACGTCATTAGGAACTCCCTCGTTAGCTTCATATCCGAACTTGCCCTCTACATAAACGTCTCTGCCAGTAACATACCGAGAAAGTGAAACAGAGTCTTTTTCAACAGACCATTCCGTTGATTGCAGTTCATTTCCTGCGTATATGACTCTATTTACCTCAACGCATCTAAATGGAAACGGAAGAACATTAGCACCTACTCCTGCGTCATAACGAAGGGAAAGCGAGAGCTTGTCAAAAAACAGTCCAGTAGCACGATAAATTATCCCGCTAATAAACCTGTGAGCCATCTCCTTTTTGTCTGACTCAACATCGGCATATCCCTTAAAGGTCGCTATTTCTCCAAAACGCTCTTCGCTTAACACATTGGGAATTGACACCAACTCTGGTGTTTCGTATAAAAACGTTGCAAGTGTTCTTTCTATTGTGGTTAGTCTCTCGAAATAGCTCATTGGTGCTCCTGTTTTGGGTTTAGTGGGGATAGGTATAATCTACCCCCACTTAAACGCTGTTAGGCTACTCTTTGCCTTTTCCACTACCCTTCGTGGCTTTGGCAAGTTTCTCTTCCATTTCTTTGCGGAACTCTGCGACGGTTTCGGCAAAGGCTTTCTTTTGGGCTGCCATTTCGCCCTCAAGGTCTGTTACACGCTTTTTCAGGTCTGCGTTTTCCTTGATGAGGGCTTTAATGTTTCCTTCTCCAACTGGTGCGTCATACACAACGTTGATGAGTTTTGCTTTGATTGCCTTTTCGATTTCCCGCACATAGTCCTCATGGTTCACAAGTTTTCCCTTGTTTCTTCCAAGAGAGTCAAGGATTGCGGCAAGCTCCCTCTTGGGAAGCTGCGACCAATCTTTGGGGAGTTTAATGTTTTTGATGTCGCCAGCTACTCTGAACAAAGCTGGTTCTTTCTTTTGCAGTCTCTGAATTGAGGACACAACATCATCGTTATCGGCAAAATACTGAGGAACTCCTTTGTGAAAGGTTACAAGTTCACCAGTTGTTCTGGTTACGGTGTGGGTTGTTCTGCCAAGCAGTGTGATTTCTTTCATGGTTTTTCTCCTGTTTCTTTATTTGAGCGAGAGGAAGGGGCAGGCATTAACCGCCCCAGTTCTCGCTTATCGGACGCACGGGTTATTATGGCTCTGGTTCAGGCTCAGGCTCGGTTTCATCCCAACCGACAACAACCGCATCTTCGTTGGCGACTTGGTAGCCGATGGGAGCAATCACTACGGACTGGATTACACGCTCCACAACCTTCTTGTCGAAGTCTCTTTCAATGCCCTGAGTGTCGATACCAAAGGCAAGGTTCTTCGGAAGGGTAAGCATGATGTGACCAGTGGGGAAGGAAGGAACACCAACCACAGGAATGTCCTTATAGGTTGGGGGAACACTTCCAAGCAGGAAGGGCAAAGAGCCAGCAGTTCCAGTTTGAGCAATCTGGTCAACGTAGGCGTTGCGGATTGCGGGGGTAGTGTAGAACCGCAAGGCTGACTGGTTTTTGAGATACTGTTCTGGCATCAATCCAAGCATATTCTTGAACACGGTTTCCATGTAGTCAACGCTTCCTTTGATGTCATAGGTGTGACCGTCTCTCTTGGCTATCTTGAGCCAGCCGTCTGTGATGGTCTGGAAAGGATAGGTATCGGCATCGAGTGCAACGTCACCGTTGATACCCAAGTCCTCAACATCGTTTCCATAAGCTACGGCAGCCATTTCCATGATGTGACGCAGAAGTGCTCCCTCGATGTCTTTACCATCGCTTTCAATGGTCAAACGTCTGAGGGTGCGAATGTCAAGCTCGAACCAGATTTTGCCCTCAGTGAGGGTCAAGGTTCTTTTGCTTGACGTGATGGTGGCAGAAGTTCCAGCCTGACCAGCGTTGTGCTTTCTCATTTGGCGAGACTGCATACCGATGCGTTCAAGCTCGATTGAGTTTGTTACCATACGGCGAATATCGCATTCCTTGAGAATAACCTGTTGGTCAACAACGAGGTCAATAAACCTGTCTGCCTGTTGAGGCGAAAGCAATCCACCTGCGGAGAAGGTGGTTGACTGGATTAACGCCTTGAACTTGGTTTCATCGAGATACTTTTTCATTTTTGCTTCTCCTTCTTTTATATCCAGAAATCGGGGTCTTCGGGGTCTTTGTCTGCTGCCTTACCGTCACTCTGCTCTGCAAGCTTTACGGCAGACGGGGCAATTTGCTTCACTTTTGCAAGCTCTTCGGTGAGTCTTGCGTTTTCGGCTTCAAGAGCCTTTACCTTTTCATCCTGTTGAGCAGCGGGCTGCTCTTCTTGGGTTTTGGCAGGTTGCTCTTGGGCTGTTGCTACTGGAGCTTCATCTTTGTTCGGCTCTTCGGTGGTGGCGGGGGCATCGGGGGCAGGATTTCCAGCATCAGGCTGTTGTTCAGCAGCGTCAGCGGGAACATACTTCACACCGTCCACCATAATGGATTTGGTTTTCACAAGTTCCTCCTTGTTTTCTGGGATTACGCTTTTTGCTGTCAAAGACAGTGCCACGATTTGACGGAACAGATTAGTCCATTCAGACTTCGCATCATTGAAGGCTTTGATGGCAGCCATTTCCTTGTCCTCTGACGACATTGAGTCGGCATAAAGGATGTTACTAAGGACACGACCAAGTATCCAAGTAACGTCAAACAGCTTATGATTTAGCTGTTCTTGCTCTGTATAGCCTTCAACGGTTGTGAGGGGAGCTTCAATCTCTACGGACTTTGCTCCATCGGGCTTATCCTCTTTCCGCTTGAACATCGTGGCAAAGAACGACTTAAACTGACCAAACAGGCTTTCGTTTCCGCTGTTTATTGCATCACGAACCATTCTGTCAATTTCTTGGGTTTGTTCGAGACCCTCTGCCACGTTTTGAGGGTTTTCAAACTTGTTCCCATACTCGTTATCGAGGGCGAGAGGGGGAACAGCTTCTTCTGTTCCAGAGTCGGAAATAGCCTTTGACAAGACAGAGTAAGCAGCTTCCTTTTGCTCATCTGTCATAAACTTCACGTCCTCTGGGCGATTGCTATTAAGAATGTTGATTGAGGCAAAAGCAAGCTCTGCATCCACCTCTCCTTCCACGTTCTTATATGGAAACAGTCTGGCTGCTTTTCCATCAATCTCCCCAACGAAGGCGAAACTGTCATTGGGCATCTTTTCCTTATCTTCAATGGTCAGCACTTTTGCCATTTGTTTTCCTCCTTTGGCGTTTTCTTCAAGCACTTTGTTTATGTGGTCAAGTAGGCATTTTTTGTTCATGGGTCTATCAACGACTGAGATTTCAACAAGTTCTATATCTTCAAGAACAACAACTCCGTCTGCTCTCTTGTATTGGCTGTTAATGATGTAGCCTATCGAGAAGCCCTTATACACCTTCTTGATTATTTTTTCCTGAACGTCCTTGTCTATAATTGCAGCCTCAATCCACAGTCCGTCCTCTTCCATTATCATAACCTTGCAAACACCAGCACCGCCCAAGAACGGATTGTGCATTTGCCTGATATTTCCAAAGTCGGCATAAGACTTCAAAGAACGGTTTATCGCCTTGAGAGGAACAACTTCTTTCCCGCTGTCTATGTTTGCTTGGGAAGCCCAACCATAAACAAGCAAATCACCATCCTTGTTCTTGGCAAAGCTTTGAACCTTGCAATACATCGTTCTCAAGTTCTTTTCAGTTATCGGGTTCACATTAGCTCCTTACAATCATTCTTTGGTTACCGACACAGACCTTATTTCTGGGTCGTGATAAACCAGTATGCTACGGCAATTACAGTGAAGGGGTGGAGTTCCAAATCCAGCAGCAGCAAGGTCGTTTTCAGACACACGCTTGCCCTCTTTGTCAACTATATCTGAAAGCTTAGGAAATGGCGATACCTCTGGGAGTTTATCCTCTCCCGCTTCTTCCACACGCTCAATGTGATGTATCAGGGTTGATACCTCGAAAACGGCACCATTCATGTTCTGGCATATAGCAGACGTCCTTTCGTCCATCATTGCAACAAACTCAACTTCCGTTACTTGTTCTGCGTGGAACGCATAAACACGAGACCAGTTTCTTACTCGATTGGCAGAGGTTCTTGCCACAACTGAATATCTGTAAAACTCACGCTCTACACCATCTTTAACTGTATCACGAATTAGCTTTGCAGTGTCGAGAGCACCAAGACCTTTTTCAAATGTGGCTACCCTGATTATCTCTCTTATCTGGTCTTCATAACCAGCAAACTGCTTGCCGACATAAAACTTGTCAACTGAACGCATGAACTCTATTGCTTTCTTATCTGGAAGGGTCATTGATACTTCAGTAACAGCCTTTCGTGATGTTTCGTATATGGCTTTAACCGTTTTGTCTATAATTGCTTGCATCTTCTCTGGTGCTGTCGTTCCGAGTGCGTTTACGTATGCCTTTTCTGCTGCTTCGTAGAGGGAGTTTCTGTCAAACCCGATGTGCATACCTGTTGCAACGTTCTTAACATACGAATAAGCAACACTCATTTGGGTTGTCAGCACCTTTGCAAGACTTAAAACGTATTCCATTTCCTGTGCAAGAAACAGGTCGTCTGCAAGTGGGTCTCCCTCTCCTTGCAACTTAATAGCTTCCGCTGTAATGAGCTTAATCTTGTCTTCCACCGAAAACACCATATCCAGACAAAATCATCTTGTAAGCCTGAGCCATGTCACCAGTCTTGAAAACCTTTTCAAGCTTTGCCATTTGTGCGGTCTTAACCTCTTGCGTAGTGCTGTCAAGGGCTTGCATCACCAACATCAATTCGAGTGATTTGAGGGGAGTGTTATACATTGGGTCTTCTTCATCACCAAAAGCACGAAGCCCAAGCGTTTCCCTGATTTCATTTATCGTTCCAACCTTTGTGCTTGACATCTTTTCTGCAAGTTGCAAACGATACTCTGGGTCGTCAATCTTCATCTTGATGAAAGCAAACCACACAGACGGAGTTCCAGACACATTGGCTTTCTTGAGAATATCTGCAACTATGGTCTGATTGATTATCTCGTCCATTTCTGTTCGGATTGGGCTGAAAACCTGCTCTTCTGCTATCTCTTTTGCTGCTGTCGCTGCTGCCCTGTTTACATCATCTGTCTCACCAAGAATTATCTTGCTTATGCGAAACGACCTGCGAATACGAACATCGTTCCTGTCTTGAAACTTCTGAAAGTCCGCATCTTTCCACGAGTTGAGTGGAACTACCTGAACCGTAGCTTTTTCAAGACCTTCCCTGATTGCGTCCTTGTCGTATCCTTCAACTTCTACAAGTAAGGTTTTACCTGCATTCTCTGCACCCTTAAACTCATTCTGGAAATAGCTTTTGAGTTCGTTCTTTCCGCTTACTATCGAGCCATTGTTTACTATCACCATCTGGTCAGGAACACAGTTGTTTTTGAACCTGTTATTGTTCGTGGTCGAGGCATAGTTGTTTCCAACAATGGCACTTTCTGTGGACAGATATTGAGGGACACCATAGTATCTTGATTTCGTGTTGTGGTTCTTGAACTCTATTAGCTCTGAAGCCCTGAGTGCTGGCTCTACGTTGCCATACTCGCCAGTCTCCCTGTTCATGTGCCTTTCATCGCCAAAGTTCTTGAAATACATAACTGGCTTTAAGTCGCCACTTTTCCCAGAAACCATGACGTAGCCACGCTTTTCCACAACGTTTTCGTTTGGAACTATCTTGTCTTTTCTGGCTCTTATCCTGAATGTGGGAGCATGATATAATCGTGCAATGTTGCCATCAATATCCCTTCGTGCTTCCATGTAACCAGTTCCAAACGTTTCCCTGTCTATAATAACGAGTTTCGATATAACAATAAAGCTTTCAAACTGCTCATTGGGATTGTTAAACACGTTTTCTATAAGAGCTTTCTGAGCCTTAAACGATGCCTCATCTCCCTCGTATTGTTCAAAACGATAACCAAACCCAACAACGTTTTGAGCTATTGCACGAATGTTTGAGTCAACAATATCATCCGTCTCTGGAACTTGACTGAGGTTTTCGTAACTATAAACAGGTTCAGCAAGCTCGTCTGTTTTCGAGTCGCTGCTTGCATACTGCGAAGACGTTGCTTGCACTTTGCCAAACAAGGACTCGTCCTTGCTGTCTTTGGTGCCAAGTTTCGTTATATTGACTTTAACTTTCTGTTTCATTCAAACCTCTAAGTCAAAGATAGTCACAGCACATTTCCTGTCAATACTAATTGCCTTGTATTTTCGTTTTTCCCACCGTGGAACGCCTCATAAACTCTCATTGTCGTGAGATTGCATTTCATCTTGTGTAATTTGATTGGTTTTGTGGCTTGTCTCTATATTTACACAAAAAAGAGCATAGGACTCGCCCATGCTCTTGGTGTGGGTGTCTTGTGCATCAGCTACGCAATGGCATAAGCAAATAGCTCTCGTTTGGGCTTGACCCAGAGATAAACAGGGGGGACTTGCCAATCTGGTCAACCTGCATCGCTATCCTGACCGTATCACCATCAATAGCCGAAAGCAAGGCAATCATGTAAGCTGGATTGAAAGCAACTCTGCCGTCAACGCTGATATTGTTCTCTTTGAAGGGAAGCTCTATCTTGGCATTTACTTCTGACCTGATAGACGAGCCGAATATCGCCTTGTCGCTTCCATCAAGTTTCATTGCGGTCTTGAGGCTGGTTTGTTCCGTGGCAAGCATACAGGTCTTGAGGGTTTCAACAAGCTCTTTCTTCTCGAACTCAATGGCTTTCGAGTCTTCCCGTCCATTGAATGCCTTTTCGTATTCAGGGAACTTATACTCAAGCATAGAGGTTAAAACCTGAGTTCCATCTTTGAACTCATACTCAATCTTGTTGCGTTGGGTAACCCTGATGATTACATCGGCATCTTGGATATGAGTAAGGTTTTTCAGAACAGGCTCAATGGTGATATTGGGAAACAGCAATTCTCCAGCAAAGGTTGCACCGCTTGGCTTTTCAATCAGGATTTCTCCGACCTTTCTGCCATCTGTTGCTGCAAACACATACTTGTCGCCCTTGACCCTGAGACAAATAGCCGTTAAAACAGCCCTGTTCGCGTCTTTGGATACGCAATCACGAAGCTTGGTAAATACGCTGTCGATAACGTTCTCCGATACAACGATTGTTTCAGACGCTGTTTCGCTTGGCTTTACCTCTGGATAGAGGGTGTCGTCTGCAAGCTCAAGCTCAAATGTCATTTTCCCAGACTTGAACCTTGCAACTGTCCCGTCTGTTTCGATTTCAATCAAGTCTTTAATCCTGCCAACAAGGGCGATGAGCGTTTTGCCATGAACGCAGATAGTCCCGCTTTCAAGAACGGCACATTCTCCGCTTTTGATGATGGTGGCTTCCAAATTCGAGGCACTAACCTTCATCTTGTTGTCTTCGCAATCAATCTTCACGCATTGAAGTATTGGGGAAGTCGAGCCTTTCGGAAGTGCACTTGCCACGCACTTGAGCATGGCATTCAGTTCTTTTGCTTCAATCTTGATTTTCATGTCTTCTCCTTATCCGACATACTGATTTATCGTTTCTTTGTGGTTATCGTAGTAGTCGCCAAACGTTATCAACACACCGCCAATAGATTTGATAGCATCTATTGACTTGTCTTCGTATGGCTTGTTCGCTTCTTTCTTGGTCTTGGGTATCATAACTATGAACTCGTCTCCAGCTTCGTTCACCATTACCTCAACATTGTTATAGTAAATCCTACCATCATCGTTGAAGTCGATTTCAGCAACCCCGACTCCGAGTTCTTTCAGGTATTGAGGGATAATAGGCGTCACGTTCCCTTCATCCATAATCGCCTTATTTAACGCCTTACCATCTTTGGTCTTGAGGTTTGGAGTGTAGCACTTCTCGTTCTTGCTATACTTCCACTCCCCTGCGTTTTCATCGGGCAGGTCTGGTAATCCAGCAAAGC